>OBLU010003150.1_pt1 | contig 14972 bp, 15 predicted proteins | sample 1518681 | NCBI WGS metagenome assembly OBLU01 (sample SAMEA3539304, study PRJEB22396) | soil metagenome | biome: tundra; feature: field; material: soil | place: USA | collected 2010-05 | depth 0.15 m
CGTTTGCCCGGGTGCATCCGGTGTATCAGTTTCCTTATGTTTCTTTGCTGGCGCTCGCGGGAGTCGCCGCATTGTTTTGTTTCCTGCGGCTCGCAGATTTAATTGCCGCGCTGGTGGTGATTCGAATCATTTTGCAATTTTTGGTGCAGAGCATTGGGGTGATCGTCCTCCGCATCCGGCGCCCCGAAATGGCTCGCCCGTTTCGGATGTGGCTCTATCCGGTGCCGGCGCTGATCGCGGCGGGGAGCTTCGTTTTCATTCTCGTATCGCGCACCGGGTTTTTGCGGGAGATACGATACGCGGCGGTAATTCTAATCGTGGGAGTCGTCGTCTTTTGTGTGCGGGCATGGCGACGGAGGGAGTGGCCGTTTGGGGATCCGTCGTTGATCGTTGATCGTTAGTCGTTTGGCGTTAGTCGTTGGCTATTTTGTCCTTCCCTATTCGCTTCTCGGCTGTTCATGGATGAACCTAAAACTTTTTCATGTCGGAAACGATCCAAATCCCGATAGCTGTACCTACGGTACGGGGGCGCCCGGTTTCGCCCTGGGCTCCATTAGGGGAGCCGCTGTTCCGGTCGCTTTGGATCGCATCGGTCATTTCTTATACCGGAACCTGGATGCAGAATGTCGGCGCGGGCTGGCTGATGACGCGGATGACCACGAACCCCCTGATGATTGGACTGGTACAAGCGGCGGGAGCATTGCCGGTATTTTTAGTGATCCTGCCCGCGGGCGCGCTCGCCGACATGGTTGACCGCCGGCGGTTTCTACTGCTCACGCAGGGGTGGATGGTCCTGGCTTCGGGTACGCTCGGCATTATGACCCTGACCAGTTGCGTGGGGCCGTGGGTGCTGCTGTTGTTTACCTTCCTGCTCGGCCTCGGTGCGGTAATGAATGATCCGGCATGGCAGGCGATTACGCCGGAGTTGGTTCCGGCCAGGCAACACGCTTCGGCAGTGGCGCTGAATTCGGCGGGCTTTAACGTTGCAAGGGCGGTGGGTCCGGCGCTGGGCGGCGTCCTGGTCGCGGCGGTCGGATGCGGGTCAACCTTCCTGCTGAACGCATTTTCGTTCCTGGGCGTCATCCTGTTTCTCTATCGCTGGAAGCGCCCAATGGAAGCTCCCCGGCAGACCCAGCGCATGTGGTCGGCAGTCGGCGACGGTTTCAGCTATGTGCGCCAGAGCGAACTGGCAAAGTCTGTGCTGTTACGCACCGGAACATTCAGCGTTGCGGCGGTGGCCATGCTGGCGCTGCTGCCGATCATCGCCCTTCCCTATGGAGCGCGCGGATATGGTGTGCTCCTCGGCTGCTTTGGACTGGGGGCACTGTTAGGAGCATTAGCGCTGCCCGGGCTTCGGGAAAAGTTGTCGGTTGACGGCGTGGTGGGTGCTGCGATTGTGATCTTTGCCGGCATGACCTTTGTCGCGGGACGGGCGCAGACCTTTGCCCCGCTGTGTGCGGTAATGCTGGTGGCGGGGGCGGCCTGGATCGGAATTCTGGCTTGTTTGAATGTCGCGGCGCAGACCATGTGTCCGGCATATGTGCGGGCTCGCGCCCTGTCTTTTTACCTGCTGGTGTTGCAGGGAGGCATGGCCGTGGGCGCCACGTTGTGGGGCGCGCTGGCGAAGCGGGTCGGTGTTTCGGATGCGCTCGGCGTGGCCGCGGTAGTGCTGGCGCTGGGAGTATTTGCGCTACGCGGGCATCGCATCACGGCCAGTGAGTTGGAATTAGCTCCCGCAGTGATTCGAGATTAAGAGTTAAGAAGATTTTTCCAGGAGGAACTATGAAGAAAAGCGTTCTAATGCTGGCGATCGTGCTGGCATTTTGCAGTTTGGGTCTGGCGCAGGAAGAAAAGAAAACCGTCGTCCAGGTGTTAGACGGTGGAATCAAAATCATCGAGAGCGAATTTGTTCCCGCAGCCGAGGCTATGCCTGAGGAGAAGTACGGATTCACACCAAGCAGTGGTGAATTCAAAGGCGTGCGCACATTCGCCCAGCAGATCAAGCATGTGGCAGCGGTAAATTACCTCACCGCGGCCGCCATTCTCGGAGAGAAACCTCCCCTCGACACGAACGGTGAAAACGGGCCGGATAGCGTGCGAACGAAGGCGGAGATTGTGAAGTTTGCTAAAGACTCTTTCGCCTACGCACATCACGCGGTTTCAAGCATCACCCAAGCGAACTCTCTCGAACCAATCACCACTCCCTTCGGCAAAACCAAGGGGACGCGACTGGGGATGGCCACCGTGTTTGCGTGGCATGGATTCGATCATTACGGGCAGATGGTGGAGTACCTACGAATGAATGGGATTGTCCCACCGGCTAGTCGCAACTGAGCAGCGTCATGCAACGACTAGCCACAGCAATATTTATCCTGGGCGCTGCGCTGGCGGGGACCGCGTGGTGCGCCGACGCCACGCCGGAAGGCATGTTACAGGCCCGTCACTTCAAGCGCCTGCGCGCGTGGGCGGAGCCGCAGGTCGCGGCGAATCCAAACGACGCGCAGGCTGCATATGATCTCGCGAGTGTTAAGGAAGAATACGGCGATCTGAATGGTGCGCTGCCCCTGGCAGAAAAAGCTCTCTCCCTCGATTCGAACAACGCCCGTTATCACCTGCTGGTGGCGGATATCTGCATTGAACAGGGGCAAAAGGCAGGCATCTTCAAAGGTCTGGACCTGGCGCGGCGCTTTCGGGATGAGGCTTCGAAAGCGGCCTCACTCGACCCCAAATATCTGGAGGCGCGCGAGGATCTGATGCAGTTTTACTTCGACGCCCCGGGCATCGCCGGCGGCGATAAGAAGAAGGCTTGGGCCCTGGCGGAGGAGATCGGAAAGATCGACGCCACTCGAGGACTTCTGGCACAGGCAACCCTTGCTGACAAGGAAAAAAATCCCTCCAAACAGGACGCTCTGTACCAGCACGCGCTGGCGACTGCTCCGCACGATCCACGCGTGCTGCGCGAAGCGGCGGCCTTTTATTCCGCAGATTCACAGAAAAAGTACGATCTGGCGGAGAAAGACGCGCTTGAGGCCATCAAACTCGACGAAGACCGGGCCGCCCCTTATGCCGTTCTCGCTGTCGTGTACGCGAACACGGAGCGCTGGAAGGATCTCGACGCAATCATCGCCCAATCGGAAAAGAACATTCCCGACGACTTTGGAGCGCACTACCAGGCGGCAAAAATCCTGCTCCTTTCTGGAAAGGATCTGCCGCGGGGGGAGCGCTATTTACGTGAGTATCTGACGATCGAGCCCGAGGCCGGCGAACCGGGCTGGGGTGGAGCGCACTGGCGTCTCGGTCAGGTACTCGAAAAGGAAGGAAAGAAAACGGAGGCGATCGCGGAAATGCAAGAGGCGGTGCGCCTGCAACCGGACTTCAAACCAGCCAAGGACGATCTGAACCGCCTGAAAAAATAGCGTCAGCTTGCGGAAAAGATGTTGTGTAGAGACGGGGCTTGCTCCGTCTGGTACCCACGATACCCCATCACGAAACCCGCGCTATCTTGCCGCAGGCGGAGGATGATGCTTCTTCCAGTCGACTCCGTCGCGCCCGCCGTGGAGCGCAATCTCGGTGAGAATGAGTTCAGCGGTCAACCGGCGCTTGGTCAGGTGGGCGGCGATTCTCTGCTTCGCCCTTTTCGCCGGAACCTTCGGATCGAGGAACACCAGCACCGACGGCCCGGCTCCGCTAAGGGCAGCGCCCAGGATGCCGGATTCTCCAGTCAGTTCCTTGAGCGCGGGCAGCAGCGGACAAAGCGGCGCGCGGTAAGGCTGATGGATCCGGTCTTCGAGCGCCGCAGGCAGCAGATCGGGACGGTCTTGCGTGAACGCCGCGAACAGCAGCATTGAATTTTGAATGTTAGTGACAGCATCGGCGCGCGAGTACTGGAACGGCAGCACACGGCGAGCTTGTTCGGTCGATAGGGGTGCATCGGGGACAGCCAGTAATAGCGGCCACTTCCCTTTTGGCTTCACCTCCACCACTTGCGCCTGCACCTGATTCGCCATCCGCGCCACCGTGAGCGCGCCCATCCAGCAGGCGGACGCATTGTCGGGATGGTGCTCGCGCATGGAAGCCTCGCCGACGATGCGATCATTTTTCCAGCGCAGATGTCCGAAATGTACGGCCAGCGCAATACCGGCAAGGCGTGCTGCGGCGGACGATCCGCAACCTCGGCCGATCGGAATCTCGTTTTCGATATGGATGCGCAAGGGCGCGATCTTGCGGTTCTCCGATTCGAGCACTTCGCAATAGGTGGTGACGATGAGGTGGTTCTCCATGCGGGCGCAGATGGGCGCGTCGCGGCCTTCGGCGGTGACGAAGAAGTCGGGCGCGCGCTCGGCCCGCAGGCGCAGATGGAAATCCAGAGCAAGGGCGGCCGCGTCAAACGCGGGGCCCAGATTGGCGGAGGTCGCCGGAAGCGCCAGGCGCAGCGAGCGGTCCTGAGATGTGGGACGTGAAGGCATAGGTTAAAGAACAGACTCCCCCGTGGCCTGACAAGGCTGCGAAAAAACTCCCGCTTCGTATCAGGGCATCGCTTTAGCGATGCCGCAGGACTTCTGAAATCAATGCCCCTTTAGGGGCTGGGCGTGGATATCCGATTTCCCCGCAGCACATCAAGCCCGAGCCGAAACCTACAGAAATGGAAGGCTTTAGTTAGGTGCGGCCTGGGCAGAATCCCTTACAATCGGCACCGACAATCGAACTGTGTTTTATACACGAGTTTGCGCGGAACTGCTAATGAATTTCTCTCGGAATTGTTGTCCTTGACACGCTCGGAGCTTAGAAATGAGCCGGATCAAGCAATCCGGGAGCGTCCGGGGGATTGACAATGTGTTGCCTAAAGCAGGCTGCATGGCAAAACCATGTCTGCCACTTACCGCTCGCCGTTGACACTTGAACTCGACACGGGTCAATGTCGGAGGGCTGAACCTCAAGTCCACAAAAACAGCAGGGACCCCATTCAAGTTTTGTCATTTTGAATCTCTCTCGGCCGTCTCGAGGGCGGCTATGACAGTCCCAAGATTTGCGTCGAGCACAACCGGGGCGCGCTGCAGAGATTTTGTCTGGGCAGCTTCGGCCTCGGCAGGCGTTCCGGCGAATAAATCTCCCCGATGGAACTTGATGGTGAAGTCGGGATCTTTGAGCAGATGGCCGGTCAGAATCAAGACAACGGACTCGCCAGGTGTGACGAAGCCGCTCCGGCGAAGCTTCTTGAGTCCCGCCAGCGTGACCGCGGACGCAGGTTCGCAACCGATGCCATCGGCGCCGATTTCGGCCTTGGCAGCCGCGATTTCGACTTCGGTGACTTGCTCGACTTCACCGCCGGTCGCTTGCAATACTCGCAGCGCTTTTTTCCACGATGCGGGATTACCGATGCGTATCGCTGTCGCCTGCGTGTCGGCAGTCATGGGTTCGAGTTTCTTTCCGCCAAACTCGCGCACACTGCGGTAGAACGGATTCGCGCCCTGCGCCTGGATGATCGAAAGCTTCGGCAGACGCGAAATCAGTTTGAGTTCAAGCATTTCGAGCAACGCTTTGCCGATCGCGGAACTGTTCCCGAGGTTGCCACCTGGAACAATGATGTGATCCGGAGGTTCCCATCCCAGTTGCTCCATGAGTTCGATGGCGGCGGTTTTCTGGCCTTCGATGCGATACGGATTCACTGAATTCAGCAGGTAGACCGGCTTCTGCCGGACGAGCTCATTGAGGATGCGGACGCATCCGTCAAAATCGGTGCGGAGCTGGCAGGTGAGCGCTCCGTAGTCGAGCGACTGCGAAAGCTTGCCCCATGAAATCTTGCCGTCCGGAATCAACACCAGGCTGTGCATGTTGCCACGCGCCGCGTAAGCGGCCATGGACGCGGAAGTGTTGCCGGTGGAAGCGCACGCCACCCAGCGGAATTCCTGCTGATGCGCCGACGAGGCAGCGAACGTCATGCCCGTATCCTTAAAGGATGCGGTCGGGTTCATGCCCTGGTGCTTCGCGAGGAGATTCTCGACGCCGGTCACGTGCGCGCAGCGTGGCAGATGGTAGAGCGGCGTATTCCCTTCGCGCAGTGTAATCGCATGCTCCGCGGGAATATGCGGAAGCAGCTCGCGGAAGCGCCAGACGCCGCTCTGGTCGAGCCCATCGCCTGAGGTGCGGCGATTGAGCCAGAGAGCCTTCAACGCCGCCGGATCAAAAGCAGGCGAGGCGGAATCCCATCCAGGGAAAAAGAACTCCAGCAAATCCCCGCAAGTGGTGCAGCGGAAGTCCTGCGCGGCAGAATTGGGAGTGGCGCCGCACGCGATGCAGCGAAGTTTCGCGATGGTTTCCGTTATTTGAGCGATTGACACTTCGCCTCGTTACAAGCAGAAGGATAAACACATCATAACGGGCTGAACACGGAAATCGCAGAGTACGAAGGTTTTTTCAGTCTTCTGTCTTTCGAGTTTCTCCGCGACCTCCGCACACTGTGACGGTCAGATTTTTTCACCGCAAGTAAGCGTCGGTCTTATCGATCCAGTCGGCGCGAGGCGGGTTAAATATGTCGAGATCAACGGTGTCCACAAGCGCCTCGGCCCAGTGCGGCATGTTCGGCGGAATGGTCAAGACCTCGCCGGCATTCACCACAATCTCCTTGCCGTCGATCCCGAACTTCAGCGCGCCCTCCAGAATGTAAGTGATCTGCTCGTTGTGGTGGCTATGTTCGGGCACGAGGCATCCCTTCTTCAAAAGGACGCGAGCAAGCATCACGTTCTGTCCGACGACGAAGTGGCGGCCAAGAAGAGGATTCAGGGCTTCAACTTCCACGGAGCTCCAGGGGATGTGGCGCAACTCGGCCTTCGGTGGCTTGCCTTTCAGGACGGTGGCATTCAGTGCCACCTTGCCCGCGGGGCGCGCCGTTCTTTTCGGTTTCCGTTTCGCGGCCGCCGACGTTTTTGGGGTAGCTCTTATTCGAGCAATCGCCTTACGCTTGTTCTTTTTCATAAAAATGACCTGAGGAAGGATATTACAAACGGCCAGCCGCGTCTCGCTTGCCGCCGCTGGACGGCACAGGTAATCTTAAGGGATTCCAGCTTTGTTGAGGAGAACATGGCCGCCGCTCGTTACATATGGATCGATGACTCTTTAAGACCCGCCAGCGAAGGCGTGGTCCCGTTTCTAAGTGCCGGAATGCAGTTCGGCTTCAGCGTGTTTGAAGGCATCCGCTGCTACTCGACCGAGAAAGGTCCGGCTGTGTTCCGTATGAACGAACACGTGGAGCGCCTGCTGGATTCCGCCCACATCGTGGGTTTTCGCGAGCTGCCGGTCACGGCCGAGCAGGTGAAGACTGCCATCAATCAAACGATTGCGGCAAACGAATATTCGGCGTGCTACATCCGCCCCATGATTTACCTGGACGGCGCCATGATGATGACCGTCGAGTCCGGCCAGCCGCGCTTCGTGGTCGCGGTGTGGGAATGGAAGAATTTTCTCGGCGCCGAAGCGAAGGATCGTGGCATCCGCGCCAATATCGCGTCTTTCACGCGGCTGCATCCGAACATCATGATGACCAAGGCCAAGGTCTCGGGAAACTATGTGAGCTCGATCCTGGCCAAGACGGAGTCGCACCGCGCCGGATTCGATGAGGCCATCATGCTCGGCCCCGATGGCTACGTGGCGGAGTGCACCGGCGAAAATCTTTTCATCGTGCGGAACAGCGCGATCAGCACGACCCCGCGGGCCGGGATTCTGGAAGGCATCACACGCGATACCCTGATCACGCTGGCTCGGGATTTGGGCCACTCCGTGGTCGAGGAACCCATCTCACGCGATCAGCTTTATATCGCCGACGAGGTTTTTGTGTGCGGTACGGCAGCGGAAGTTGTCGCGCTCCGCGAAATTGATTTCCGCACCATTGGCGACGGCACGACAGGCCCGGTAACGCGCGCCCTGCAACAGGGATTCGACAAAGTGGTGAGAGGCCGGCACGCGAAGTCGGCACAATGGTTTTCGCCGGTCCCGGCGCTGAATGCGGCAGCCGTACGAAGCTAGTGTAGAGACGGGGCTTGCCCCGTCTGCTTTTTGGCCGGCGTTGAGAGACGCGGCAAGCCGCGTCTCTACGGGGGCTCTCAATGAAAAAGCATAAATTCCGTCAGGAAACCGAGGCGGTTCGCGGCGGCACCGACCTCTCCAAGAAGAACGGGCCTCTCTCCACGCCGATCTATCAGACTTCGACTTTCGAAGTCACCGATATGCAGGAGCAGTTGCGCGTCACTCCGACCGACAGCTTCTACACGCGCTACGGCAATCCCACGCATACGGTCGCCGAGAATGCCATCGCCGAACTGGAAGGCACGGATGCGGCCCTGCTGTTCTCTTCGGGCATGGCTGCGATCACGACCTCGATTCTTTCGCTGGTGAAGGCGGGGGACCATATCGTGGCACAGCGCGATATTTACGGCGGCGTGATCAAGTTTCTGTCGCAGTGGCTTCCGAAACTCGGGATCGAAACCACGTTTGTCGACATCAACGATATTGAGCAGCACGAGCGCGCCATCCGGCCGAACACGAAGATCCTGCACATCGAGTCGCCTACGAATCCAAGCGTGCGGGTCGTCGACCTGGAAAAGATTGCAGCGCTGGCGCGCAAGCGCGGCCTGATCTCGACCATTGATTCGACCTTTGCCACACCCATCAATTGCCGTCCGGCGGAGTGGGGCATCGATCTGGTGCTGCATTCGGGGACAAAATATTTTGGCGGACATTCCGACCTGATCTGCGGCATCGCCACCGGACGGCGCGATTTGATCGAACAGATCCATCACACGCGCACCACGCTTGGCTGCTGCATGGATCCGCACGCGGCGTTTCTGCTGCTGCGCGGAATCAAGACGCTGGCCGTCCGGGTCGAGCGCCAGAACCAGAGCGCGCTGCGGATTGCCGAGTTCCTGAGCCAGCATCCCAAAGTAGCGAGGGTGCACTATCCGCTGCTGAAGGAGCATCTGGACTACGCCATCGCGAAGAAGCAAATGGCGGGCGCGGGCTGCGTTGTGACTTTCGAGGTGGAAGGCAGCGGAGCCGATGCGTGTCGCGCGGCCGAGGCGCTGACTCTCTTTACCCTGGCGCCCAGCCTTGGCGGAGTCAACTCGCTGGTCTCCATCCCGGTGCTGACCTCGCACTACATGATCGATCCGGAACTGCGAAGAAAGATGGGCGTGACCGAGCAAATGATCCGCTTGTCCGTGGGCATTGAACACGTCGAAGACCTGATCGCCGATCTGGAAAAGGGCTTAGCCGTTCTTACCCACACCCGAAAAGAGGCTGTAGTAGCAGATTAGTTTCCTGTAGAGACGCGGCTTGCCGCGTCTCCCCGCCGCCGAGACGGGGCAAGCCCTCGTCCCTGCCAGAAAGAGTCAATGTGCTGCGTGCACGCACTCCAGAATTTCAGCCTCGCTCAGCGTGTGGTCGCTCGACTTGGCGAGCTTATAGATGCGCTCCACTACTTCGTCATTCACCGGAAGTCCACGGTGCTCCAGCCAGAACAGAACATTGGATTTCCCGCTCATCGGGCCGATGTCGATAATCTGTTCCAGGCCGAAATAGTGCGAGGGCACTCCGGAATAGACGGTGTTTGCGAGTTCGACGTCCTTCTTCTTGTAAGCTTTGATCACGGCAGCGGCGTGAACGCCGGTCGTAGTGCGGAACGCGTCCTCTCCCACCACCGGATAGTTCGCAGGAATCGGCACGCCCGTCGCGATGGAAACCGCCTCACAGTAGCGTTTGAGTTGGGTCAGGTCCTGCCGGTCCCAGGGCGCGATGCCCATAAGTTTGAGGTTGACCAGCATCTGGTCGATCTGTGTGTTGCCAACACGCTCTCCAATGCCGAGCGCGGTCGCATGCACACAATCCGCGCCCGCCACTAGAGCCGCCATCGAGTTGGCAATCGCCAATCCCCGGTCGCAGTGCCCGTGCCAGTCGACGCGAATCTTTTCACCGGAAGGCTTGACCACTTGTTCCAGCACGAACTTGACTAGCGCGACCGTGCCCATGGGCGTGGCGTGTCCGGCGGTGTCGCAGAGCACCAGTGCGTGCGCGCCACAGTTGATGGCCGCCGAGTTGAGCTGTTTCACCGTTTCCGGATCGCAGCGGGTGGTGTCTTCGGTGACGTACATGACTTCGAGGCCAAGCGAAACCGCGTACTGGACGGCCTTTTCCGTGGTTTGCAGCAGGAAGTCCCCGTTCCAGCCCTCGGTGTAGCGGCGGATGGGGCTGGTTCCGAGAAACGCGGCCACCTCGATGGGCAGGCCGGTTTTCTGGACAATCTCGGCGATGGGACGAATGTCGTTGGCGTGGGTGCGGGCGGCGCAGTACGCCGTGATCTTCATTTTGTGGGCGACGATTTCGCGCGCCAGCGCGGTGACGTGCTCGACCGCGCGTGGCCCGGCTCCGGGAAGGCCGAGGTCGAGCGTGTTGATGCCGAGCGCCTCCATCAGGTGCAGGATTTCGATCTTCTGTTCGATGGAAGGATCGCGGACGGAAGGCGATTGCAGGCCGTCGCGCAGCGTTTCATCGGTCAGGCGCACCGGTCCCGGCGGATGCAGCGACTTCGGATACAGAAGATTCCAGTCGTAGATGAGTTCAGAAATGTTCATGTGTAGCGCGGGCACCCCTGCCCGCGTGCGCGTCCGACCGGCGCCCCTCCGGTGGTGTTAGGTCTTAGGTCTTAGGTCTTAGGTCTTAGGAAAACCTCACATTTCTGAAACCTAAGACCTAAGACCTACGACCTAAGACCTCATTCCGCTACGCCTTTTTCTCTTCCTTGGGAGGAACCGTCAGTCCGAACACCGAAAGCTGGCCTCGTCCCGCGACGTTCACCCCACGCGGATCTTCGGGACTGGGCAGGTAGAGCGTCTGGCAAAATTCGCAGCGATACACTTCGGCGTCCGCTCCCCACGCTTTCTGCACGCAGCCGCACTCCTGCTCAAGCACATCGGCGGCGTAGAACCAGCGTTTCAGATGTCCGCCGCAGAACTTGCCCTTTTCGTTCTTCTCGTTGCAGGCGCGCTGGCCCGGCTTTTTGATCTTGACTTTGTGCTTAGGAAGCTGGGGAATCGTGTTCGTGTCGGCAGTTGCCGTTTCGCCGGAAGCCATTGAGTCTCCTGCGCGCCCTTCGAAGGCCGCTTTCCGCTATTTTACTTAACCTCGGCCTTCCGACCAAGGACGCCGGGTGCCTCAATCCTTAACGTCGCGCTCTTTGCGACGTTAGGGTGGGGATTTTGACTTCTTATCTGGTCTTGACTCCATTTTTTGGATGTTTACTGGATGGGCATTACACAGTACATTACGTCCCCCCCCCGCTTTCCGCTAAGCCATTCTAATCAAAGTACTTAGCTCTATCCTCTACATGAATAACGACTTAGCGGGCGATTCTGCAGTTTGGCGTGCACTTTTCGGGGTGCGAGTTCGCTGCTCCTAGCTGGATTTTGTCTACTTGTCAAAGAACTGCCGCAAATGGTTTTGCGGCGGATGTTGGGTCCGTCTCTGGAGACGGGCGCAGTTCTCGATGCTGCACTCTCGCGGAATTATTGCGCGATTGCGATTTGGTTTCAGTGATGGCGGTACGAGAAAAATGTGATGAAAGAGGTCTGAGGGATGATTAGAGGCACCGGAGTGTCAGGTGTCGGCCGTTCGGCAGGACCCCCCTTCGGCTATCGCTCAGGGCAGGGCTTTCTCGAAAAGCGAGAGAAGGGGCGCACCCCCCGGTTGTTTCGACCAGTGCTCAGAGCTCGCGCCTTGCTGACCCGTCAAAAGTGGCCCACCCGCCTATCGCCCGAAAGTCAATCTTTTCACATGTTCCTGTCCCCAAGTTTCCGTCCCCAAGTTTCCCCAGGTTTCTAATACGGGATCCACAATTTGAGTGTCGCGCTCTGCCATCGGCAGCGATCAGCGTTAAGATGAAGGCCATGAGTGTGCTACGGGTCACTGCGTTTCTAGACACGAATGTGTTTCTCCACTACCGACCGCTGGACGAATTGGACTGGTGTTCAATTCTTCAGGCCGACACAGTTGAGATTAAGATCGCCCCGGTTGTCACCCGTGAACTAGAAGCACAGAAGACGCTGCATCAATCGGGAAAAATCCGAGAGAGGGCGACCACTGCACTAAACTTTCTGCGCAAATACCTCGGTCAAAAACCGCCACGTGAGGTGCGGGAAGGGGTAACTCTGGACTTTCTGGTCAAGGAACCGACCCCAGAATTCGCCACTGCTCGCGATCTCAATCTACAGCTCGGGGATGACCGATCGCTGGGCACGCTCCTTCTTTATCGCGAGGCAAATGTGGATGCCCCCTGCGTGCTGGTTACTGGCGATCTTCCGCTCACCGTGAAAGCAGCCCACTACGAGGTAGATCTCATCGTGCCGAGCGAGACACGCTTGCACAAAAGACACTCTGGACAAGAACGATAAAGCTCAATTTGGGTTTAGCGAACACAGGCACGTGCCCAGCCGAGGATATTCACGTTTCGTTGCACTTCCCAGATGGTTTCACTCTGTACGATGAGGAGCATCAGCCTAAGGTACCAAAGGAACCAAAGGCGCCATCCAAGGAATCCGACCTATTTCCAAACAGCTCTCTCTTCTACTCGTTGCCAGATATCAGTCCTCACTTCCCTCAACCGCGTGATCCAACCCTCCCCAGAATCCGCAAGACAAATAGCTATGATGTGACACTCGAGGACGACAAACTTCAGCACGGCTTTACTTGGATTTTTACCCCTCTTTACGTCGCGTTGGATTCTTGGGAATCTGCCGCTTCATTTTCTATCGATTACGCCGTCCATGCAGGGAACATGATTGCAGCGCAACGTGGAGAACTAGCCGTGATCATTGAGAAAGTTTGAATTCCAGCCGACGTGACGGCTGATTTTGTTTTTCGGGCCGCGCGATTCGATCCTGAGTGTCGCAGACCGCTAGAAGCAAACCAAAGCCCGTAATTAGAACCTGCCGGATCATCGCGCGGAAGTGTAGCATAGCGCGAGTGACGCTGATAGAATGCCCGAGCTATGGCTGCTAATCCCCTTGAACGTCCGACCTCGCGAGAGCCCCAATATCTCGCTATCACGGTAGAAGGCAAAGAAGGCCACCCTCCCCTACAGGAGGTCTCAAGCTTTATTTACGATTTCAATCTCGTTTACGAAATCTCCCGCATCGCTTCCGATCCCAGCTATCAGCGTTACAAGTTCAGTCGTTTTATCTGGAATCGTAATGGGAGGCATTTGAAGGACTCTGACCGCCTCCACGTGGTCTCCCTTGAACTCGGATCTCCCTTCTTGTTGGAGACCGCTGTCGTGCTGGTCGGCGGAGCTATCGCAGCCGTCTGGGCGTTGGTGCAAATTTCGGAAAGAATCGCCGATTGGCCGGTAAATCGAGAGACAAATCGACTGGAACTTGAAAAATTGAGACGAGAATTGAACCCCGGAGACCAAGCTGAGGAGCTCCCAGAAATGCTAAAAGAGCGAGGGGCTCTTGAATACTACGAGCGGTCGATACAGCGCGTTGCAGAAAATGAAATCAAGATCACTGACATAAGATTCAGTGTCGAACCCAGTTTCCCATCCCGCAGACGTTAGGGGACTGGAGAAATTCGGGGACAGGGACGAAACGTTCCCCGTACCTAGTTCGAATCGCAACCCAGAGAGAAGCGCAGAGCAGCGCACACTTCATTCATCCGTGTGGAACTAAGCTGGGCCACACGTTTCCCCAGGCGCTGTTGCGACACTGTCACTGCATTGTGCAGGTTCACCGCGCACGGGGACTTCATGCCGTCCTCCTCATTGAGCACGACTTCCGATGGCATGCCGCGAATGGTGGAAGTGACAGGCGCAACCGTGACCGTGGATAGATAGGCGAGGAAAACCCGTTCTTCCTAGGGAGGGGATCAACCGCCCACCGATCAACCTCCAAGTCTCTACTTGGCCGATTTCATCGTGGTCAGCATCTCGCGCCGCAGGATCGCGTTGATGCGGGACTGGTAACCCTTCCCCTGCGTCTTCAGCCAATCCAGCACATCGGCATCGACGCGCGCCGTGATCTGGAGCTTGCGCGGGCGATAGAAGTGGCCACGCCGGGCGTTCTTCCACTGCTCTTCGGTCATCTCGGGGATATCGCTGGTATCGATTTCGCTGTCCGGACGCGCCGCCAGCGCCTTCAACTTGGCCCGCCGCGCTCTCGTCAACGCGGGCACATTGGCCGGTATGTAGCTAACCATTTTCGTCTTCATAGCGTCGCCTTTCTTTCCGGGTCGCCGGTCGAGCCGAGATGATGCGAATGACATCGACCATGCTGCTGTCCTCGAGTTCCTCCCCGACGGTGTGGGCCACCGTGAGCAGAAGTAAACCCTCGACCATGCCAAGGGTCTGCCAACGCAGTTCCCCGCCCTCGATGCGGTCCTGGACGGAAACATACAGCGGGTCGCGGAATACCTGGCACGCTTCCTCGAAGCTCACGCCGTGCTTGCGCTGGTTGGACAGATTCTTGGTCTCGTCCCACTCGAAGCGGATGCCTGCCACGCCATTATTATAATTATAGTTGTGTAATTATACTATCACCCCACCCTAAATTTCGCAAAGAACGCGAAATTTAAAATGGGGCACCCGCTCGATCCGCCGCCCACAAGTCTTGACAAACTCTCACATTAGACTTAGTCTAATCCGTTCATGGACGCCGAGGCGATTAAACGGTCCTTGGAAGGCAGCGGGTTGCGGTGCACTCCGCAGCGCTACGCCGTGATGGCATTCTTGATGGAACACAACCGGCATCCCACGGCTGCGGAAATCTTCGAAGCCGTGAATCGCGTGGATCCGCGCTCTTCAAGGGCCACGACTTATAACAATCTGCGGGACTTGGTGCAGGCGGGTTTGGTGCGTGAAGTGGCCGTCGAGGGCCGCGCCGCGCGATTCGATGCGAAAGGCATGCGGCATCACCACTTCATCTGCGACCGCTGCG
>OBLU010003151.1_pt1 | contig 14972 bp, 9 predicted proteins | sample 1518681 | NCBI WGS metagenome assembly OBLU01 (sample SAMEA3539304, study PRJEB22396) | soil metagenome | biome: tundra; feature: field; material: soil | place: USA | collected 2010-05 | depth 0.15 m
AGAGGTTCCGCGGTGGCAGCGACTCGCCGAAAACCTTACTGCTGCAATGAAGAGCAAGTGGGGCTGTGAGGCCATTTGTCTATTCGCGCCAGACGCAGCTGCTTCAGCGAGCCGTTCCAACGCAGTTACCTACCAAGTCCTGGAGTGCTGGGATCGCGCCGAAGCGCATGCCGCCCCAGCTGAGTGGGTACCGATCTCGTTATTGTCGGAGAAATCTTTCCGAGATTCGATGGATTACCTAGTGGTCCAGCAGTCTGTTGCGGAACGCGATGCGTGCTCACGCGGCACAGGCGGACCTTTCGCACGACTTGGATGGTTCAGAGAATTGCAAACATGGGTGGGGGAAACGATTCGCCCGCTAGGTATCCAACTCAAAGGCCCGTTTTGTCAGTTCAATGCGAGCCCATCATTCAGCTTGATCCGCTTTGAGACCGATGGTGCTGCGCTCTGGTTCAAGGCAGTCGACGAGCCCAATCTCAGAGAATTCCCGATCACACTCACTCTGGCGCAGCTTTTCCCGAGATACGTGCCGTCGATCCTTGGCACGCGGCCAGAGTGGAACGGATGGCTTACCCCAGAAGTCGAAGGAACAAACCTTGGGGAAACTCGGGAAGTCACGCTGTGGGAGGTGGCGGCAGCAGCCCTGGCGAAATTGCAGATCGAGTCGATCAGCAAACAAGTGCAACTCCGCGATTCGGGCGCGCGTGACCTTAGCGCCGCCACACTCTTGGACCGGGTCCATCCCTTCCTAGATCTTATGGGTCGGCTCATGGATCAGCAGACCAAGGTTCCCCCGCCTATTCTCGGCCGGGAAGAGCTGGCCTTCTTGGGAGAGCGCATCCAGGACGCGCTCTATCTGGTAGAGGAATTAGGTATCCCGAACACCCTGGGACATCTCGATCTTAATCCAGGAAACATTATCGTTTCTCCGGGCGGCTGCGTGTTCCTGGACTGGGCTGAAGCCTATATTGGACACCCGTTCTTCAGCTTCGAGTATTTGCTGGAACACTTCCGCCGGGTAGTCGGTGTCGGCACTGGATTCGAAGAGCAGCTAATCGCGCCGTATACCGCGCAGTGGGGGCAACTGGTCTCATCCGCTGCCATCGACGAAGCCCTGACTGTCGCTCCACTGCTCGCGGTCTTTGCGTACGCTGCCGGGACCGGGATGTGTAGCGACGAGGAGAGGTTGCGAGATCCGAGAACCGCGGGGTATCTGCGTGGCTTGACGCGACGGATGAGTCGCGAAGCGAACCAGTTGATCGATCGGAGATCATCGTGCATAAGCTGATGGAAGCTCCACCGTACTCTCCGATCGAAGCCGTAACCGAGATCCTGCACGGTGTCTCAGTGACGGACCCGTACCGTTGGCTCGAAGACCAGGAATCGCCGCGGACTCGCGAATGGCTTGCTGCGCAAGCACTTTATGCACGTTCGTACCTAGACGCCATCCCGGATCGCGACCGCATTCGGGAACGTGTTCGTGAACTTCTCGACGTTGAGACATATGACTCGGTTCAGAAAATCGGCAACAGGTACTTCTTTCGCAAGCGCCTGCCAGGGCAAGAGCAACCCTGCATCTTTTTTCGTGAGGGCCCAGACGGGGAAGATCAGCTTCTCATTGATCCTGTGGAGCGCGGGAGTGGCAAATACACTGCAGCGAAACCGCTTCGTGTCTCGCCAGATGGGCGGTTGTTGCTATACGAAGTCAAACACGGCGGGGAGCGTACCGGGACATTTGAACTGATAGATGTCCAAAGTCGCAAGGCACTCCCCGATGTTCTCCCGCGTGGCTACTTGCGGGGCTTTGCGTTTGCACTTGATTCCCGCAGCTTTTATTACGTCCACGAGGCTGTGGACACGAAAAGGCCTCACTGCCGCGCGGCTTATCACCATGTTCTGGGAACCAGCTTTGAAGATGACCGGGAAATCTTTGTCGCGGGCGAGGACGAAAAGCTACGCCTGCACATTGTTCCAGGCTGGGAACAGCTCGGGTTTCTGGTATTTCGTTTCCTCGACAAGACGTACACAGACTTTTATCTCTGGCAGTTCGGCAGCAAAGACGCCCCCCAGGAACTGATCGCGGATGCGGAATACAAGTTCGGGCCATTACTGTTGAGGGATGGCCGCGTGCTGGCTATCACTGACCGCGACGCTCCAAACTTCCGCGTCGTGGAGGTTCGCTCTCGATTTGGTGTAGAGCCCGAGTTTGTAGACCTCATCCCCACGGGCGACTTCCCTGTTCAGAACTGGATTGTTACCCAGGATCGGATTTTTGTCTCTTTCCTTCGCGAACTCAAGACACAGGTCGACATCTTCGATCTGTCTGGCAAGAAGCTGGGGAATTTGCCCATCGAGGAGGGGGTGACCGCCCGCCTGGTCGGAGGCTCTGAAGATGGAGAGGAGTTGCTCTTCGAACAGGAATCGTTCGCAAAGCCAATTCAGATTTACCGCTACTCGCCTTGGAGCGGCGGGGCAAGGCTCTGGGCAGAACGGAAACTTCCGTTCGACTCCCAGGCGTTCCGCCACACCCAAGTCTGGTTCACAGCGAAAGATGGGACTCGTATTCCGATGTTTCTGGTAGGACGGGTCGAACTACTCGAAAGCGGCCCACACCCCACGATCATGACCGCTTATGGGGGCTACGGGGTCCCAATGACCCCCCAGTTCAGCGTCTTCGTCGCATTTCTCATCGAGCATGGCTGCCTGTTTGCGCTGCCGAATATTCGTGGCGGTTCGGAATTCGGCATCGAGTGGCACAACGCTGGCAAGCGGCGGAATCGGCAGGTGGCATTCGATGACTTCCTGTGCGCGGCTCAGTGGCTGTTTGAGACAGGACAAACCCAACCAGGGAAACTTGCCATATTCGGGGGCTCCAACTCGGGTCTGCTCGTCGGAGCAGCCATGACGCAGCGGCCTGATTTGTTCCGTGCAGTCGTTTGCATGGTTCCGATGCTGGACATGCTTCGATATCACCTCTTCAACAACGCACACCTGTGGAAAGATGAATTTGGAACATCTGAAGACCCGGATGACTTTGCCGTGCTTGTCGGCTACTCGCCATACCATCGGGTTCGCGACGGCGTGGCATATCCCGCAACCATGATCGTATCGGGAGATGCGGATCAGAATTGCAACCCTCTTCATGCCCGCAAGATGACCGCCCGGTTGCAGGCTGCCAGTGCATCCGAACACCTGATTCTTCTCGACTACAGCAGATTCCGCGGGCATTCTCCGGTACTCCCCTTGAGCGAGCGCATTAAGGCGTTAACCGATCGCATGGCCTTTCTGTGCGATCAACTGCAGCTCCCTGTGTGAAAGGCGGGTGTTTCCATCATGTCGTTTCTTGTATTGCGAGCTTACTTCAAGCTGATCCATGTGGACCTTTATTTGGCACGGGGGAATTTCGCTGCGCTATACGAGAAGGTGCGCAACTACCCGACTGCCAAGAAACAAGCAACTCCCGATTCAATCGAGCGGATCTGCGCGGCGGTCGACATGGCATGCATTTGGTACTGGAACGAAGTCTTCTGCTTACAGCGATCGGCTGCGACAGCGTGTCTGCTGAAGCGCCGCGGTGTGCCAGCCCAGATGGTGATTGGTGTCCAGCAGATGCCGTTTAAGGCCCATGCATGGGTCGAAGTGGAGGGCCGGGTAGTCAATGACCGGCCATACACCAACGAAATATACGCGCTCCTGGACCGGTGCTAGAGGCGAGCAGAGGCAGAGAGCAGGGTACGAATCATGAGCGTTCAGTTCGGAACGTGCAACTTCGATGGCAAGCCGGTAGATCCCAAGGAATTCGACCAGGTTCGCCCGGTTCTGTCCCCATATGGTCCGGATGCCGAAGGCTCGTTCTGCGAGGGCAACACTGGAATCCTGTATCGGGCTTTCCACACCACCAGAGAGTCTCGGGATGAAACTCAACCTTACATGTCGGCCTCGGGCACCATCATTACCTGGGACGGTCGCGTCGACAACCGCAAAGAACTCATCCACGAGCTGGGAGGCGGGTTTTCGGCTGGTTCGACGGATGTAGCGATTGTCGCAGCGGCTTACGATCGGTGGGGAACTGATTGTTTTGCCAACTTGATTGGTGATTGGGCCCTATCAGTTTGGGACCCGAAAGACCGCTTCTTGCTATTGGCTAAAGATTTTGTTGGTACCCGACATCTTTACTACTCCGTCAAGGCAAATCGGGTCACTTGGTGCACCGTTCTGGATCCACTGGTTCTGTTCGCTGGTCACTCATTTGCAGTCGAGGAAGAATACATCGCAGGGTGGCTATCCTTCTTTCCGGCAGCTGATCTTACTCCCTACGTCGGGATCCATTCGGTTCCACCGTGTTCCTTCGTTCGTTTGGAAACTGGAAGGCGGACGACCCAGATGTATTGGGATTTTGACCCCGCAAAGCGAATTAGCTACCGCACCGATGCCGAATACGAAGAACATTTTCGTGCGGTCTTCGCAGAATCCGTTCGACGCCGTCTTCGTTCCGACAGCCCGGTCCTCGCAGAACTCAGTGGGGGAATGGATTCATCTTCGGTGGTCTGCATGTCTGATGAAATCATCGCTCGTGGACTGGCCGAGACTCCGAAGCTAGACACGCTCTCTTATTACGATGACTCCGAACCTAATTGGAACGAGCGCCCATACTTCACCTCGGTCGAAGAGAAGCGTGGTCGAACCGGTTGCCACATCGATGTGAGTTCGCAAGACTTCTTCAAGCGGGAACCCAATTACGGTCACTTCGCGGCTACTCCAGCGTCGGGCGACCGCTCCACAGAAGCTGCCAAGCAGTTTGCAGAATGGATAGCCGCGCATGGCAATCGAGTCCTGCTTTCTGGCATTGGAGGTGATGAAGTCGCGGGTGGCGTGCCAACGGCGATGCCCGAACTTGCGGACCTTCTGGCAAGAGCCCGGTTCAGAACGCTCGCGCACCAAGTGAAAGTGTGGGCACTTAACAAAAGAAAGCCGTGGTTCCAACTTCTTTTTGACGCGAGTATGAAATTCCTGCCGCCGAATTGGGGCGGCTGCTCAAACGGCGCGCAACCGGCCCCCTGGTTGAACCCTGACTTTCTGAGGCGCCACAACAAGACCCTAGCTGGCTACTCCAAAAGGTGGAGGCTTTTCGGGCGCCTGCCCAGCTTCCAGGAGAACCTATCTACCCTAGACTTCTTGCGGAGACAACTGGGCTGCGAAGCACTGCCATCCGAACCGGTACACGACAGGAGCTACCCCTATCTCGACCGTGACCTGCTGGAATTCCTGTTCGCAATTCCGAGAGAGCAATTAGTCCGCCCCGGCCAACGGCGTTCTCTGGTACGTCGCGCTCTGGTCTCGATTGTTCCAGAGGCAGTGCTGCAGAGAAAGAGAAAGGCCTTCGTCTCCCGATCTCCATACATTAAGGTCAGTGCAAGTGCGTCAACTCTCACAGAAATGAGCCGAAAGATGGTCAGCGACACCATGGGCATAGTGGATGGACAACGATTCGCAAATGCCGTCCAGAATGCCTGTCGCGGCGGGCAGGCCCCTTTCGTTCTGATGATGCGCACCTTGGTCATCGAGTTTTGGCTGAGCAGCGTTACAGAGCAAAGTACGACCCGTTCAACAATTCCATCGCGCATAGCGCGGCGTCACGTGCTCGTACATAAGACTTCAGCTAGCTGATGCGTAAACAAACCAAAAAGAAAGGAGGTGAATACGATGAAATACACGAAACCGGAAATCGTAGCGTTGGCCCCTGCCATCTCTGCGATTGAGTCGCACCAAACGCCCAAGCCCATGGGAACGGTTCTCGATTTGCAGAGCCGAATCTCCAACGGTGCCTACGAGGCCGATGAGTAGGCAAAGCCGGGGCGCTGCTGGTACCCAGCGCCCCGGCTCAACTTAAAACTTCACTTAAGGTACCTGTCAAACCACTCAATAAGACGATTACAATAGTCCAGTTGATTCGCGTAGCTCCATGACACGACTGAATGACCCTCGCCTCGATACTTAGCGTATTCCGCCTCTTTACCTAGCCGCCGAAGGTCAACGAAGATCTCATCGGAGAGGTGAGATGCGACAGTGTTGTCATCTGAGCCGCTCAACAGTAAGAGGGGCGTCTGAACGCGATTGAGATAGAACACAGGGGAGTTCTCAATATACTGTTCGGGAAATTGCCAGGGTGAGCCTCCGAGAGCACCTTGGCCATGTTCCAGAAGGGACATCCCGATCATCGAGCCGTCGTCTCCCATTTGGCCATACACTGCCAAAAGGTCCCCGAAGCCCGCACTCATTGCAGCCACCTTGAAGCGTTTAGTCTGGACAATTAGCGAAAGCACGCTGTATCCACCGTAACTGTGTCCCATGAGGCCGAGCCGATTCGAGTCCGCGATTCCCATCTCGACGACCTTGTTCACACCGGCGAGTACTGATTTTGCCAAATCCAACATCGGTGTACCAATCTTCTGTGGCGCGTCCGGCAGCAACACTGCATAACCTCGCGATGACAAGAGCTGTAAATTGTTGACCGCCCCCTGTTCGAGACCGAACCGATTGAGCTTGTCCGATTGCAGGAATTCGCCGCCGTAGACTCTGGCGATCAGCGGATAGCGCTGCCCCTCACGGTAATCAGCTGGAAGCAAAAGTGCTCCCTTTACCAGCTCTCCATCCATGTTCTGCCACTCGATGAGCCGTACGCTACCCATTGAGTACTTGTCTAGGTCGGGATTAAGATGAGTCAGGCGACGAACACGGTGAAAGCCTGCATCGGCTAACCAGACGTCGCTTGCGTGCTGTGCATCTTCTGCGACAAATGCAAAACGTCGGCCGTCTCCTGAGGCACTTACAAGACTGTTCGTGTGAACGCATGTATAGCATTGGTTAGCTTCGATCAGGGCTGTGCTCTTCCCGCTACCCAAGTCAATGGCATAAAACCCGTCTTGCTCTGTGAGTTCATTGCGCGTCATCACGACCGTTGTCGTACCTCCATCGCCGGTCAATAGATGCTCGCGATTTTGCGCAATAAGCTCAGTGATACGGTGATTAAGTATTTTTGCCACTCTCACGGCATCAGTCCCCTTGGGCGCTGCTCTCCAAAGGCCTCCATCACTCAGAAAATAAACATGCTCTGAGGCTGCATCCCAGAGTGGCGCACGACGCTGGTAACGAGAGTGTGCCTGGGGAAGGTTCGACACTTTGCGGACCTGTTCACTGTTCGTGTCTACAACATAGCAATCTCCGTTTGCCTCCACGCCCACAGTCTGGTACGCAAGATATGAACCGCTAGGCGACCAACCGAGCGACGCGCTGTCGGCGTTAAGGCGGATGCCGGATGCCACGGTACGTGTTTCACCCGTCGACAGATTTACCACGCTAAGGTCGAACAGTATTTGCTGTGAACCAGGCATCTCGAATCGGGTATCGGTTGTAAACGCAATCCGGGAACCATCTGGTGACGGGAGGTATTTCGCTATCCGACGGCCGTGGATAACTGTCTTGGCGAAACCGCGATCCACATCGATCGAGACCAGATCGCGTAGATGGCGATCCAGACTCCATGCGTCCAACTGTGGAACTTCGACTGTGCGGGAACGATAAAGCGTGACTGTGGACGCTCGCACAGTGCCCGATTCGTCTTCCTGCCGTGGGACACCCGAAATGTGTTGGGCGTATTCGTTAGTACTGAACCCTTGCGGCAAGACGGTAACAGCCATGTAGTGTGTCTTGGGCACCCACTGAACCTCGTCGGCTCGGACGTCCAAATCAGAGACTTTTCTCAGCTGGTCCCTCGCAGCGTCCCAAACCCAGAGCTTTGCTTGCCCGCTGCCATCCCGATCCGAAAGGAGGGCAAGATACTGACTGTCGGGGGACCATGAGGGAGACCAGTTGTCGCCGACACCTTGGGTCAGATTGTTCATGCTTCCGGTTGCCAAGTTCACAACCCAGATATCCGCTCCCACAGCGTAGAACGGAACTCCGGTCCTGAGACCCTCCTGGACTCTGTAACCACTCTGCCGGCCTCGTTCAGTAACCTCAAATGTCAGCCACTTTCCATCCTCAGAAAAGTTGAGGGTGGAATAATCCGCCAACGCTCTGGCTCTGAGAATCTCTTCCACTGGGATGGGAGTAGTCTGTTGCGCACTGGCCCCAAGTATAAGAACTCCCAACAATGACAGAACCTCAGCACCGACAGTTGCGATCGCCGTTACTGCGTTCATTGACCTCTCTCGACCGTTGCGAATGGCTGTCTCCTTCTGGCTGCTGTGGAAGGGATGACTTCCCAAACCAGGCAACAGCGTGCTGTTCAGAATTGCAGTTTGAGTGCCAGTTGAATAGATCGTGGTCCCCCGACCTGGTAGAGCGGATTGAAACCGCCACTGACGCCGCCGCTGCCCATGGTGCTCGCTAACGCTGCGGTCGATATTCCGAACAGCGGTTGGCCAAGGGTTGTTACTAACGGATTTCCAAAGTTAGGATGGTTAAAGACATTGAAGAATTCACTCCGAAACTGGACGCTTACCCTTTGCGTTAGAGAGAAACGTCGGATTAATGCGAGGTCCGTTTGCCATGCGCCTAACCCCCGCAGAACATTGCGCCCCAGGTTACCCTCTTGACCGGATGGTGGTCCGGAGAACGCTGCAGGGTTAAAGGCCTTCCCGCCGGGATATTGTGGACCGAACAGATAGAAGGAATTGCCCGGTACAATATCGGGACGGGCATTGTACTCAACACCATCGACAAAGAACGTGGCACCCGTAATATTGGACGTGAGGGCGGATCTAGCCATCACAAAGCTCTCGAGTGACCAGCCACCAAAAATCGCACGTGTGATTTTCTCTTTTCCCGGAAAGGCAACGTCGTATATCACAGCTCCGGTTACGGAGTGACGCACGTCGAAGTCTGAGTTCCCCCTGTCTACATTCGGGTTGGCAATCACGCTCGGAGTGAAGGCACTAAAGTCATCGGAAGCATTATCGATGGAGTGCGAGAAAGTATACGAAACGAGAGCCTGCAGACCGCGAGAGAGTCTCCGTTGGAACTTCAACTGCAATGCCTGGTAGTTAGAAATACCTGAGTTAGTGGTGACATTGAGTGCGGAGAAGTCCGGGTTGGGATTGACAAGGGCGTAAGTCCGGAGTAAATCGACACCGTCAGAACCTATGTAGGTTGCGGAGACACTTTGCCCGATCCCGAGCCCTTGTTCCAGGGTGACGTTCCACTGCACATTTCGAGGAAGCTTGAGATTGGGCTCAGCAACGCTCATGGGCTCGGTGACGGGTGGAGTGACAGTGAGGGCAGGGGGCACTCCCTGCTGAGGTGTAAGAGGGAAAGGTACATTCGGCAAAATAGTGGTGGCCTCGAAGGGGAACCCTGCAGTCAGCCCCCCGAGAGATCCTGTTCCGAGGTCGTAGAAGAGGCCGACCCCGCCACGAAGCACGCTTTCCCAGGACTTGGTGTGCTTCAGTTCGTATGCGATACCGAGGCGCGGTGCCACACTCCCATAGGAAGTCTTGTAGAGAGCAGTTCCACGAGGTGCCAGCACCATAGCCGCGGGATTGTCCAAACCCAGCACAGTAAACGGCTCGCTGGTCCTATTCTTCCCTTTCAATGCTGGATTTATGCTCCAGCGGGCTCCGTAGGTAAGGGTAAGCCGGGGAGTGACTTTCCACGTATCTTGGCCGAACACCGACAAATTCCGCGAAAGCAAGGCAGCTTCTTGAAAAGCGTCCACGACCGACTCGAAAGACGTACCCGAAATTGCCCCCGCAGGACCCGTGAGTCCCAAGAATAGTCCCACTTGTGCGTAAGCCGCCGGACTTGCGATTGGTGCAAGCCAGCGATAGTCAATTCCAAATTTCAGTTGATGCGCGTGGGATGTAAGAGAAATAGTGTCGACAATGTTCGCTTGCCGTTGTTCATTTACTACACTCTTGCCGACTGTGAAACTGCCTCCGCCAACGACAAGAAATGTGAAGCTCCCGTTCGCCGCTGAGACACCTGCGGGAAACGGAAAAGAACTTCCAGATATCGGCACTGCTCCGCCAAAACTGTCTAGGCGATCCTCAGTGCTGACCCTCATATTGCTGTAGTTCGTCCGAAGTTCGTTGTTAATGTTTTGCGCAAGAGCTTGTGTCAGGCCGAGTGTCAAAGTGTGCGTAGAAAAGCCGATAAGGGCGACATCGCTGAGGACGTCGCCCAATGTCCCGCGCTGTTCAGTACCGGAGGGAGAGTAGCTATATCGACCAAAGAGTGCCAGCTTCTGGTTGATTACATAATCGGCTCTGATGCTGTAGGCATCTAATGAAGATGGGTTTGAGTAGCTTGCCGCAGACTGCGCATAGCCACCTCCCAGATCTGGACCGTTTGGAAGCGGAGAGGCATTCAAGAATGGCTGAATTTGGGAAATAGCTGCCTGGCGCGAAGCCATCGAGGGAACAGCCGTGGATTGAGTGAGGGGCTGACGGAGCCGTAACCCCTCATAGGAAAAGAAGAAAAAGATCCTTTCTTTGATCAGCGGCCCGCCAATAACCCCACCGAAGTCATTCTGGCGCTCCTCCGGTTTGGGCAGCTGGTTGTAGTTTGCAAACCAGTCATTTGCATCCAGCACATCATTTCGAAAGTAATCAAAGAGTGTGCCATGAAGAACATCTGTTCCCGAGCGACTCACAATGGATACCTGCCCGCCAGGTGTACTGCCGAATTCAGGGGCAAATGAAGAAGTCTGAATTCGAAATTCTTGCATCGCATCTACAGAGATCAAGCTATTTGTGCCGCCCAGGACGCTCAACCCTGGCATGGTTCCTCCGGCAGATTGATACAGACCAGATCCACCGGCATTGACGCCAAAGTTGGCGCTGACTCCATCGACGGTAAAGTAGTTGGCGTCCGTTCGTTGACCGTTGACGCTGAACTGCCCCTGATTCCCAAAAGAGCTGACCGGAGTAAGAACTACACCCGGTGTGAGCGCAATCAATGTCTGGAAACTCCGACCGTTTAGAGGCAGGTTGTCGACGAACTGACGATCGACAACAGTGCTCACTGTGGCGGATTCGGTATTCACAAGAGGCGCACCGCCCTCTACCGTCACAGTCTCGAAAACGGCCCCTACCGGCAGGGTAAAGTTGATCGAAAGAGCGTCCTGAACGTTGAGGACGATGTCGGGTTTGATGAGTGTTTTGAATCCCACCTTCGAAACCTGAAGCCGGTACGGTCCTGGCGGCACATTGGGCACAACGTAGATGCCCTCATTATTGGTCTTGCTGGAATACCTCACGCCTGTCACGTCGTTTATGACTAGGACGTCGGCCCCGGCGATCACCCTGTTGGATGGATCGAGCACGAGGCCGTTGATGGTTCCATTGGGGGACTGTGCAAGTAGGGGAAAGGCTAGCAGCGTGACGAAAACGGAGACAACAGCGATCTGGGGGAAGCGCACGTCAATTCTCCTGTGACCAGCCGATCTCGGTCACACTCTTCCCTTGTATGCAGGAAGACCCCCTCGTGGTATCAGTCTGGCGTTATTTTAGAACGAACCAACAGCTGGCAGGGCGTCGAAACGTTTCACTAGGGGTGATTCGGATCAGCTTTGAGGTAAGCAAACAGAAGAGGCTTGCCGCTTGGCTTATGGCTTCCACCGTGTGGCTCCACGGTCACAAAGACAGCGTCGATTTGCGCCAGCATCTTGGGGTCGTCCAGCTTCAGAATCCAGCGTTTCTTGGAAGCATTGTCTTCGTAGAAAATGCCCAGACTGAGAGCCTGTTCCCGATCCGGGCCACGCCGGCCCCATGCCTGAAAGGTGCTCGCGTTCTTTACCGCCGTCTCTTGGTCCAGATCGTAGGCGTAGAAGATCAGCGACTTCCCTTTTGTATAGAAAACGCGGCCGTAGGGCTTCTGGGTCTCTCCGGTTCGGGCCACATCGTACACTTCTGCAACGTAGAGATCGCGGGCTCCCATAAGTTCCCGAATGTCACGGTCGTGGGCCAGCAACTCGTCCTTTTGGTCGAGCGCAGCGTCACGGTCATGGAGCGACCGAGTCAGTTCCTTGACTTGAGCCTCCAACTGCCCCGCCCGCGCCACATCCTGGGAAGACTGCTTAACCAGCGGGTCGAGCTTCTGTTGCAGCGCTTGAGCGTTCGCCTGCGCTGCATCATACTTTTGCTTCAGTTCGACTTGCTGTTGAACGAGATTCTGTGTGCCTGCATCGTTGTTGCGAAGATCGCTTGCCAGTCGATCCTGCGCCAGTTTCATCTGGCTTATGTCGGCCGACTGTCGGTTCAGTTGCTTGCGGAGGTCCGCGATCTCTCGATCCCCCCGGGCGACCTGGGCTAGCGCAATTTCCCTCTCGTGGGCAGCATCGCTCACCTGCGCTTCGAGCGAAGACTGGCTCGGCGTGGTCTGCGGAGGAGGCGCGACTTTGGCCGTGTCCGTTCCACGGCGCATGCCGATCTGATAGACACAGACCCCAAGTGCAATCGCTAACACGATTCCGGCCGCGTACAGAGTCCAGACATGACGCCAGGTTGCTTCGCCAGCGAACGGAAGAACGCGCCGAGCTGCGTTGGGACTGTCGAGCTTCGTGCCCCTGGCCTCGGCTTTCCCCGGATTCTCTTCTTGTGCGATTCGCTCGAAAAGGGCCGCCTCCGCGCGTTCCTGTGACCAGGAAGGCCCCGGTTCCAGATCCTCCGGCACTTCTTCTGCTGCAATGGTGGGAATGGCGTGGCCGACAACCGCCTCGTACTGCTTGATAGCTTCCCGGCAGGAGGGACAAACAGCAAGGTGCTCCTGAAGCCTCTTCCGCTCCTCCTCGGTTAGCTGGCCCGAGGTCGAAACAGCACAGAGTTCCAGGAACTCGTCATGGGGTTCGGTGTGAGGCAACGCCCCAGCTCCTCGGATGTATGCAACCTTGTATCATACTGCTGAATCGCCCCGCAATTTGCTGCCAAAAAACTCCTTTCGCAGCTTCTCCAGCCCACGGAAATAGTGGTTCTTCACATTTCCACGGGTTTGGTTTAACTTCACGGCAATCTCGCCAAGAGTGTAACCGTCGACAAAGAATAGCTGCAGCGTCTGGCGCTGGCTCTCAGAAAGCGCTTCGAAAACCTTCTGCAAGCCAGCCTTTCCAAGCAGTCCGTCGCCGGAGTCCTCGAATCGTGCGCCGTCGGTTCCGGGGGCGGCCAGTTCCCTTCCCAGGTCATCAAGGTCGACCCGAGTGTAGAAGTGACGGGAATTCAGATATCGGCGCCGGCAAAGGGCACGGTGGTAGGTCATTTGAAGGATCCAGAACCGCACCGGGCCCCGTGAAGCGTCAAACGTTTTGCACTTGCGATGGATTAAGAGAAAGATGTCCTGGAGCAGGTCGTCCGCTTCGGAGGTGTCTCGCAGAACCCGGTACGCTACCGCACGTACGACGCGGGCATATCGGCGAAACAAGCAAGCCAAAGCTTCCTTGTCCCCGTTGCAGACGCAGGCCATCAAGGCTACGTCTGAAACAGCGGAATCCACCGCTAGACGGTTAGTGGGAATGCTGCCGGCCTCTCCATTCTCCTTGGAAACCGCGAGCGCCGGCCACTTGGCTGTGATAAGGGAACTCATGCTACCCCCGATCGCCGAACCGCCCGCGTCAACCCACATGGCAAAATGCGGAATACATTCCGTAGGAATCTATTCCTCATTGTGGGACGCTGCTTGTATTCGTGGCTTCCCGCAAAAAACACGTTCAGCCCCTTTCTGGACCTGAGAAAGCGTTCGGGCAGGCTTTTCGCAGCGCGAGGAAGAAACTGAGAGTGTCGCAAGAAAGGGTCGGCTTAGAGGCCGATTGTGATCGGACAACCGTCAGCCTGATAGAACGGGGCCTGGTCAGTCCCAAGCTAGAGACGATCGTGAAGATGTGTCGCGTCATAAAAACAAGACCATCCGAAGTAATGCGCAAGATGGAAGACTCGCCGTTTTATCGGGCCTAGAAGCCTTATCTACCCCTTACAGATCACCTTGTCAACACAAAAGGTATCTTTCAGAGCGTTTCAAGTCTTCAATGCAGCCGCTATCGTCCGCTTCAGAGAATTCGATGAATGAAGCGGAACTCTTCGGTCAGCTTGTTCGGGCAACTCGAAAAGCCCGCAAGATGAACCTGGGGCAACTCGCCGAAAAGGCCGACACGGGCGTCAAACACTTGGGCAGGATTGAACGCGGAGAGAAGCAGCCATCGTTCGAACTGATCATTGCCCTGGCTAAGGCAATGAACGTCTCCCCGTCTACTTTCTTTCAGTTCGAGGATGCTCGGGCGGACCAGAAGTTCTTGAAAGAACAATTGCGGCCGCTGCTGCAAACGCAAGATACCAAACAACTGCTGAAAGCATATCGTGTCCTGAAGCTCATACTCGAACCCTAAACGGTAAGCGGTACTCTGCTCCAGCCTCAGACCACGAATCATTGGTGTCGCAGGGGACCTCGCGGAAGCGACCCCCTACGAGATCGCCAGTGAGATTTCAGCTTTCGAGGCGCCCGCCCCCCGATGTCCACCATACGAGGTTGTCAATGTGAAGCACTCCGAGCACACCGGCGAATGCGTTCAAGCCCGAATATACGATGAAGCGCCTGACCGACAGTCAGTCGGCCATTCAAGTAGTTGTGCTCAGAACGCTACGGTGACAGCGCTGCGTGAATTGGTTTTACAACAACTTACAACAACGCGGGGACTGCCAAAATACCTGCAAGTCGCACAAGACATCATCTTTTGTGGGTTGGGTTGTGGGTTGGAAAATCCGCCCACCAGGCCCTGTCGTGACCCTGGCATTCAGCGCCCACAACATTCATGCCCTAGCTGGAACCCTTGGGATATAGTCTTTTCCAATCGAAGGATGAGCCTGAAGAGGGGCTGAGAGGGTGGCGGAGGAAAGCTCCTTTCGGGGTTGGATTCTGAGAAAGTGTAGCAGTCGCCGGGGCGGTGGGAATGTGGAAAGCGCGCCTTTGGTGTATGCGCTTTCCAAGGA
>OBLU010003152.1_pt1 | contig 14971 bp, 11 predicted proteins | sample 1518681 | NCBI WGS metagenome assembly OBLU01 (sample SAMEA3539304, study PRJEB22396) | soil metagenome | biome: tundra; feature: field; material: soil | place: USA | collected 2010-05 | depth 0.15 m
AATTGATCCGCAAAATCAAGGAAGCCGGCATCAACGCCGGATTCGAGAACAGCGCAATCCGCATCGCAGATCCCGCCCGCGCCGCCGTCAAGCCGGTCTTCCCCAACATGAAGCTCAACGTCATGCTGGCGTTCCTGTTCTCGACTCTGCTGGCGGTGGGCGCTGCCGTGATGAGCGATGTGCTCGACAAATCCATCCGCGACCCCGAACAGATCGCCAGCCTCTTCAAGACCGAGGTGATGGGCAGCCTGCCTCAGGTGAAGTCCTGGCGCCGCCGCCTAGCCGCAGCCCGCACGAACGAAGCAGGCACTACAGCGCTGGTACGCGCGGATGGCTCCGAACCGGGCGAGCGAAAACTCGGTGTCACCGGGTTCGAGGAAGCTGTTCGCACCCTCCGCAACTCCATCCTCCTGGGTAGCTTTGATCGCCGCCTCAAGTCGCTGATGATCACTAGCGCCGCGCCGGCCGAGGGCAAGACCACCACCGCCGTCCATCTGGCCATCGCCCACGCCCAGCAGAAGCACAAGACCTTGCTGATCGACTGCGACATGCGCCGCCCCGGGGTCCACGGCAAGCTGGGAATCAATCCGGAATCCGGCCTGGCAACCGTCCTCCAGAACGGCTTGCAATGGCGCGAAAAACTGGTCAAACTCGTGGAACTCCCCGATCTGGACATCTTGCCCAGCGGCTTCTCCAGCCGTCGCGCCGCCGACCTCATCGGCGCCAGTCTCCCCCGTATCATGGAAGAAGCCGTCCCGGACTACGACTTGATCATCATCGACCCCCCGCCTATGCTGGGGTTCCCGGAACCGCTGCAGATGGCCGCCGCCGTGGACGGCGTCGTGGTCGTCGCCCTGGCCGGCCAAACCAACCGCAACGCCGTGGGTTCCGCACTCACCACCCTGCAGCGTGTGCGCGCTAACGTGGTGGGGCTGGTGCTGAACGAGGTGACCAAGGACATGAGCGACAGTTATCACTACTACTACGGGTATTACGGCAAATACGATAGATACTACAAGGGAGCCGCGGACGCCTGAAAAATCTCCGCTTGGTCGTCCCTCTGCGCTGGGTTCCCCGGGGGGGCCGCCGGGGGAAATGGGGGCCGGTGCGATAGCGGCGTCAAGGATCTTTGACAACCGCGGCAGGTAAGCTTAACACCTTGGGATGCCCCGAATCAAAACAATCAATTACCTTGCGCCAATGCTAAGAGGTTCATAAATGGACTTTTTAAAAACCGCGGCAAAGCTGCTCCCCGCGGCTCCGCGGCAGCGCTTCCGAGAGTTCTTGGTGGCAGAACTGCGCGGCCCTGCGGCTTCGTTCGTGCGTAGTCGTCAAGTCGAGATCGAACTCACACTGGACCTTATCCTGTCCCACTACCGTCTCAGGCATCCAGATGTTTACTTCCTTCAAGTCGGGGCTAATGACGGTGTAACATTTGATCCAATATTTCCCCTCATTGAGAGGCACTCTCTGAAGGGGACCCTCATCGAGCCGCAGCCGGACTGTTACAACAAGCTGAAAGACAACTACGCCCGCTTCGGAAAGTCCGATTTCCTGTTCGTGAACGCAGCAATCGCGGCAATAGATGGGACGCTTCCTCTCTATCGAATTAGGGTCGAACCCCATGTTCCCGAGCGGCTATCGGGAATTGCAAGTTTCAATAGAGCCGTTCTCATGAAGCACAAAGCCGCGAGTCATGTCCCCGACTTTGAGTCACTCATTCAGACCGACAGCGTGCGTTGCGTGTCTTTTCCATCCCTCTTCAACGAACTAAACCTCCAACATGTTGACCTCCTTCAAATCGACGCAGAGGGATACGACTCCGACGTCTTGCACCAATTCGATGTACCTCGACGGAAGCCCGCCATTGTTCGCTTCGAGCACATACATCTCAGATGGGAAGAACACAAACGATGTCTGGATCTACTGATTTCTAACAATTACAAGGTCGCAGTTGACAAATGCGACACGGTGGCATACCGCGAGGACTATTGATATGATAAGGACTATTGGCAACTTTGCTGGCAGTGGTCCGGTGGATCGATCCGAGAAGCTCCACCGGTGCGCTTCGTTCAGCCCAACCCGTGATTCGCATGTGCTTGTCAAGACACATGTCATCCAGCGTTTCTATTTCGTCGAGGATCGTTTGGTACCCCAGGGGGTGCGTTCAGGCTGGCAGGACAAACCAGATACAAGCAACGGCTCTGCGAAAGAGATGGATCTAGACGGATTCTGCCTCCAGGATATGCCAAGCGCCTCGCGAACGAACAGAAGCGGTAGCATTTTGGGGCAGATAGATGGTGTGAACGATCGGGTGGGCTGGCGTGTGATTCAGCACATTCGTCCTGACCATCACACCGTCACCAATCAACGACCAAACGCATCATCCCGGCGGCCAGTCCGTCGGCGGCGCAGCGGCGAGCGTGCTCGACAACGGCATACTAGATCGTTGGCCTGACAGACGAACGAAACTCGCCTTTCAACAATGCTTCGGGCTTCAACAAAGAGTAGCAGCGCTCTCCGGTCATTGGCAGAATTGGTTTCGGATTCGCCCTTGAAACGGTTGTCAGAGGTGCGCACTCCGCAAGTCGAGGCGCGCCTTATCGGCCCTCTCGACCTAAAGCCGCTGATCAGACGAGCCGGCACGGGCATCTTCTGGAATTTCCTTGCAGCCTTTCTTAGCCAAGGAGCGGCCCTCGTCATAAATGTGCTCATAGCCAACACGCTGGGCAGGGCCAGCCTAGGGCGGTACGCGATGGTACAAGGCACCGCCATGATGGTTGCCGTATTTGCACAGGTGGCAATGGGGAGTACCGCCACCAGATACGTTGCGGAGTTTCAGCAGACCAACAAGGATCGCGCAGGGGCCGTCCTCGGCCTCTGCGCAACGGTTTCGCTGGTCACGGGCACACTCGGGGGAGTCGTCCTCCTCTTCGCGTCGCGTCCACTCGCCATGATCGCACTGAAGGCGCCTGAGCTTGATACGATGCTCGAAATCTCTTCGGTGTTGATGTTCTTTTCCACAATCAACGGCTATCAGGTAGGTGCGCTGGCCGCCTTGCAGAGCTTTCGCGACCTTGCGTTGGCCACCTTTGCTAGCGTGGTGTTCCAGTGTGCGCTTGTCGTCTCTCTGGCACACGCGTACGGCATCAAAGGCGCAGTGATCGGTCTGACGGTTAGCTCGTTTACAAGATGGCTTTTTCATCACATCGCACTACGGTCGGCAGCCCAGAAGAAAGGAATAACCTTTCAGCCTTTGCTGGCACTAAGAGAGGTGCGAATCCTACGCCAGTATGCGTTTCCCGTTGCCCTGACCGGTTACATCGCTATTCCTGCATCGTGGCTGGGCAGCGTTTGCCTTGCACGCACTCCGGCTGGATTTTCTGAGTTGGCAGCATACGCCGTCGGGTTAAACATCAAAACCGCCGTACTGTTCGTACCGCTGGTCATCAATTCTGTCAGCCTAGTGCTGTTTAACGAAACCGTGGGATCACACGGGCTCAAAGACTCTCTGAAGATCTTTTGGGTTAACGTCGGCATCATGGTCATCGCCACTGGCGCAGCAGCTTGCCTGTGTAAAGCTGTTCTCGGATCGCTGCTGGCGCTGTACGGAAGACAGTTTCACAACGCATACCCGGTGGTCAACCTTCTCCTAATTGCGAGCATTTTTGAGGCAGCAAGCTACGCGGGCTACGTCTTAGTGCAATCACGGGCCAAGATGTGGCTCGCGCTCTTTGCGATCGGCCTTCCCCGCGATGGCGTCTTCGTCGCTTTAGCTTTCCTGCTTGCCAGGACCCACGGGGCTGTCGGCCTAGCCGTTGCCTATACGACCGCCTGGGGTCTCGCAGCTGCGTCTACGCTGGTGTGCGCCATCTGGATCCTGCACGAGAGCCGGGTGCCTCGTGCGATACGCCGTTAACAGGTTCTCAAAGCCCAACCATGCCGACACCCCGCTCCTATGCGTGGCGCCTGTGGGTCTACTATGAATAAGTCGGTCCAACTACTAACTACGCTCTATGGCCAGCAAACGGAATGTGCGGAACTCAAATGTCCTTTCACCACGTATTGCCGAACAGAATCCTGTCGAATGGCCCGTCGGTATTGCGCGCCCTCAATCTGCGAAAGAACTGCAGCCGCTGCCAGCGAGTGATGCGCCAACTAACGAGGCACCCATGATCTCTAGGTACCGTTCGCGCGCATTCTGCGTCATTTGGACAATCTTGTGGGCGTTGGGCGTGGCTCCATATGCTCTGGCTCAGGTTTCAGCTTGGGGATCCGTCTCGGTCAAGGATTTTGGTGCCAAGGGGGATGGAGCCACGGATGATCGGGCCGCTATTCAGGCTGCAATCGACTCGGTTACGGCCGGTGCCGTATACTTCCCACCGGCGCCAGCCGGATACATGATCACTCCTGCTCCGGACAAGAAGAAATTCCTCGCTCTCAAGTCGAACGTGCAACTTATTGGTATCGGTAGCCCGGTTATCCGGGTGGCCGCCTCGTCGGCGCCCTATGACAGTGTAATCTCTGCTTCTTCATGTGACGATTGTGTGATCCAGGATCTTACTATTGATTCAAACATCGGCTCGAACCCAATTAAGGACAAATCCGACATCTACGCACATCCTCGATTCGAAATTACATTTGCCAGCGGGCAGCGGATCCGGGTCGAACACGTCACAATAAAGAACTCAAGCGCGGTGAACTCAATCGTCTCGGGGATTCCAGTTTCAGATATCACGATCACTCGCTGCCTATTCACGGGGAATGGCGACGACCCGAACCACATCGCGCACGACCACTCAGCGCTATACATCCACGCCGACGGCGCAGTCATCGACGGCAACCTCTTTACTGCGGTGCGACGGGGTGCACCCGCTGCTGTCACTGCGATCGAGACGCACGGCTCGGGAATCTCGGTGATCGGAAACGTAATCACGGATTATGCAGTGGGGATGAATCTAACCGGTTCAGCGCCCTCTGACAGTACTGGCAATGTTGCGAGCGGCAATATCATCAGGGGAGCTCTGGTCGGGATCCAGATTTGGTCTGTTACGTACCGCGGACATTCGACTGGCTACGGTATAAATGGGCTCTCGATTACCGGCAACACCATCATGATCAATCAGAGCAGCTATACCATCCCCCTGTGGACCGCGATGGCTACGGCCGGGATTGCCTTCGCGCCGACCTCCAACCTGCCGGCCGCAAACACGGTCATATCCGGCAATGCGGTCGTTTTTGACCTCGAAGGCTCTTTGCGCCCCGCTAGCACTGCCTCCATAGGCATCGGCTGGTGGTCTTCATCTGGGCAAACGGCGGAGAATCTGATCATCGCGAACAATGTCATTGACAACGCTCCTGTAGCCGGTATCAGGTTGGCGGCGGCACTTAGAGGGTGCAGGGTCAGCGGCAATATGGTTCGAAACGCCGGATCTTCGCTCGACAGAACCATCGCGGGGGCATATAAAACACCAATCTTCATCGCCGGCGCTCCTTCGACGGATGTCGAGGTTTCGGATAACCAGATTATCGACAGTCTGGAGCCCTCGCGCATGCAGACTGCGCTACTTCTGGCGACAAGCAAAGGCACGTCGTCCGGCTTGCGCGTCCGCAATAATTCCGTTTCGGTTCTCGCCGCAAACAGAGCGTCGTTCAGCTCGTATGTGCAGGTCGGCGACGATAGTACAAGGCCGCTGCTTATGGCGACCTGGGACGACTTTGCCGCCCCAGCCAGAAGAGTTGCCGCCGGCTCCGAGGTGATCGACTCGAAGAACGGGACATCGTGGCGGGCGGGTTCCGAGGGTACCATGTCGAGACAACACTGACAGTCGAAGCATTCTGGTTTCGGGTGTCACCGTAGGACGCATCGGTCGGGGCCTCGCTCATCACGCTTCTCGTCGCAGTGGACTTCGAGCTGAACTGCCTTCAGGAATGCAACCCCGATGATCCGCGCGTGGTGGAGGCATGGATGCATCAGTTGACCTTTTCTGTCATCATCCCGCTGTACAACAAAGAGCGGTACATCGCGAGGGCGGTGCGATCAGTGTTTGCACAGGACTGGCAGCATTACGAGCTACTGGTTGTCGACGACGGATCGACCGACAATGGGCTTCGAGTTTTGAGGGAGCAGTTTCAAGATCCCCGCATTCGACTGATCGTACAAGAGAATTCGGGCGCCGGCGCCGCACGAAACCGTGGCTTGGCTGAAATGCGAGGCGATATTGCCGCATTTCTCGATGCAGATGATGAATGGCTGTCCACACATCTTCGCGACGTTGCGGAGACCGCCTCCATGTACCCTGAGGCCGGTCTGGTTGCAACAGGCTTTCGCGCAATATACAAACGCCGTAGAGCATTCGATCACGGGATAAACCGTTGTTTTCCACAACTAATAGGCGACTACTTCCGGTTAGCCACCTCCGGGCATGCGGTCCATATATCCGCAATAGGCGTGAGCAGATCGCTGCTGGAGCGAGGTGTGATGTTTAGGCAGGATACGCCTGCTGTTGAAGATCAAGAGTTTTATACTCGTGCTGCACTCCATACATCCTTCGCCTACCACCCGCGCGTCTCATCGCTCTACCACCACGACGTCGGCGAAAGTGCTATGGCGACTGCAAGTTGGTTAGCGAGGCTGCCTCTCGCTCAAAGCGTTTGTGAAATGTTACGAGAGGACGTCGTCCCAGCGAGCCTGAGGGAGTCCGCGGCGGCCTATCTTGCGTGGATTGTTGAACAGCACGCGCTAGCAGGCCTGGCGCTCGGCAAGAGGACTCAGGCCCTTTCCCTGCTCCGCGAAGCCGATGATTATCCCATTAGCCACCTCAGCAAGTTACGTCTGAGCCGTCTGGCCAGCCTCCTTCGCTGGACACCATTAGCGTTGGCGGCGCCGATTATACGGTTTCGAAGATCCAGGTGGTGGCTATGCGTGCAAGAGTTGGCGCCGAGCGGGGTGGCTGGGAGTCTGAACTCGAATGAAATTACCTCAACGACCAGTCGCTGTCGGGCATAGAGAGTACCGGCGATCAGACATGGCCAAAGGGTCACAATAGTTCGGCGGGGCGGAGGAGAGTTCGTCGGCGCGCGACGGCCTGATAGATGTGTTAACCGGCTCAGCCGGAACACGGTGAGCGGTGCCACCGTTACGTCTCACGCCCTCCCTGCGACTTATCAAACAAAATGAGAAGCACCACGCTAAGGTCACCACCGCAGCCTTTTGCCGCTTCGCCTTCCAAGGCCGACGTCCGGCAACGGCAAGCGCCTCCATCTCGGAATCGCCGACTTGCCATCACGGGGCGACGCAACCGGATCGAACTCGCATTCGTGTTTGCATCCCTCTCTGGCGTGTTCTCCGTCATGGCGTTCTTCGCGGCGGCCGATTCATCCTGGTGGACCACTGTCGGCATTGGAACTGCGGTAAATGGGCTGTGTTTGGTCTATACTTTGCGCGCCGGGGGCTTTGAGTGGCAGTCCGGCCCTCTTGCCTACCTTTTCGTACTGTGGCTGTTTCACTTCCCATTGACGCTTTTCGTCTGTCTACAGGTGAATCTTGACTCAAGCATTCCCTCTTACATCCTCTCGTGGGTGCACAACAGCAGTTGGTATCATGCTGCCGCCTACGCGAATGCCTGCGCGGCGGGTTTCGCACTCGGCTGCCTTTTCGCTCGACAGCGATGGGCGACACCCTGCGAAGTACCACTCCGCCCCAATGCCGCCTTGTACTACACCGGGCTGACAACTGCCATCTTGGCGGCGAGCGGTCTAGGGGTAATATTCATGAGGGGCGGTGGCAGTCAGGTATTTTCCATGTCTTACGGCAGCATGTACAAATCAGGGACGCTATTTGGGAGCAACTTTACTCTCGCGTGCTTGCTGGTCGCGGTCGGGGTGACCATGGCGATACCTAACGCCACGGCAGGGAAGCGCTGGCCGTTAGTCGCCTTGCAGTCGGGTGTGACGGCGGTAGTTCTTCTCACAGGAGCGCGTTCATACGCTCTGATGGGTGCCCTGGTTCTTGTCGTGATTGCGGCAAAAGCACGGGTGAGGATCAAACCGATCTATCTCCTCTGGGGTTTCCTGCTTGCCCTGTTGATCATCTCGGCAGTAGGTGTTGCGCGTAGCCGGGGCGTTGTGAACTCTCAGTTAGGTTCCAGCAGCATCGGGCCGACGGCCGCGCTTGCGGAAATGGGCGGGTCACTGAAGACCGTTACTCTAGCGATCGATTGGATTGAAGCCGGTGACCAACTGCAGTGGGGAGGCGGGTATTGGCTACCCATCGAGCGCGCCCTCGGTCTCATCGTTCCTGGGCTCCGAAAAGACCTCTCGACTGACCCACGGGCGATGAGCGAGGTGATGCTGTCGCGAGTCTCGGGTCTGGGTGGTTCGGCAGTCGCGGAGGCCTTTTATAATTTCGGGCTGGCTGGCATAGGGGTTTTCGTACTTCTTGGGTGCCTGCTAGGGTACCTCCACCTGAACGCGCGCTCCCCTGCTGCTATCGCTTTTGAAAGCGTGGTTCTGTACGCGCTTATACTTGAAGTCCGCAATTGGTTTATAAGTGTGCCAGCGATGATTGCGGTCGGTGCCGTACCCATCGTCATTGGACTCTGTCTTCGAGGTAAAGAGATCCCGCGCACAACGTCGGATGCCTTCACGCGGAGAGGGATAAGTTTTTACGAGAGAGGCTGAAGGCCGGTATGCACGTCACGTAGCCGACTATTTCGGAGCTAAGGACTTCGGAACGGCGGAGTCGTTCGTCGATTGACGCCGGAGCGTAAGCCGCACTGGTCGGAGGCAAAAGCCGCAGGCAACGTGAGCCGCGCTGGCCCACGGAAATAGGTACGTAATAATAATTGAAGTTCGCACTGACAGCGGCACGCGGATCGGATGTCCGGTTGCCTCGGCGGCCACGCTATCCGAACGGAAAAACGTGGTCACGCGCTTGGATCGCGCCGGCAGATAGATTATGTACAAGTTTGGTGTTTGGCGACCCGACGACCTGGAAAATACCCGAACAATCTTAGGAAAAACGCGGCAGTACGCATATTCACTTTTGAGAATTCCAGCGCCGCCCACACCAGCGGATATCGCCAGATTTGAAACGGTCATACGCACCGTCCGGCTCTCGTCAGGCATATTCCGCACTACATATCGGTCGCGGTTTTGCGATCTCGATGCTGTCACGCAACGCGTGCTGGAGCGTACTTACCCTGCGGATCAAGCGCTAGAGCTTCACGACTTAGCGGCATCCGATGGTCTGCTTTCGATTCATTGGGCCGAGCGGGTGTACGCCGCTTTTCCTCGGGCTCGCATGACGGCATCCGACGTGACGCTGTACCTCATCGAGGCAGTCTCGAAATCCGGCGAAACTTACATCCTGGAGCCCGACGGCAGACCAATCCAATATACGCGGCCTCCATTCGTTGTATCGATTGACGTACCTGAGAGCGTCGCTTACCCAGTCAACGCGCTCGCGCGTGCGTGGGGGCGGCGGCGCTTGCAAGATCTTCGCTTGTGCAGCGCCGAAGTACGCTGGAACGGTGTGCCCGACGAGCAGGTCGCTAGATGCGGCGGGTGGACTTTCCGGCAGATTCCACTCGCCCATCCGGCCGCGCTGTCTCATGCCCGCAACGGACGCTTCAGATTAGTGCATGCAGATGCATTTAGTCCTTCGCAGTCGAAATACGATGTGGTCCGCGTCATGAACTTGTACCAGCCGACTGTTTTTTCTTCGGTGAAGATTCACGAAGGCCTGCGAGTTACCCTGGACAGCCTCACCGATGGAGGCATTCTGATTGTCGGAAGAACAATTGAGCGTGAAGGCCAGCGAAACGACGTATCCATATTTCAAAAGACAGGTGGTCGTGTGAGAGTCATGGAAAGGCTCGGCAAAGGCTTTGAGTTCGAGCATTCTGTAATCGCGCTACAATCTGACGCAGCCGCTATGCACGACAGATTTCAAGGGCGTTTCCAGTGCGCGAAGCGCGCTGTTGATTGATCCAACGGTCTTCAAAACGACCCAATCGGGGGGCGGGTCACAAGGCACGGCATTTCGTTCTTATGTACACACACGGTCTAGCCCCGGCAAGCCCGCAGCACCAGCATGGCGCACCGCAAGGGCCTGCACGCATTTTGCACGTGTTTGGACGCATGAACCGCGGCGGTGCGGAGATGCGGACGCTGGAGTTGTTTCGGTGCCTCGATCCGGACTGCCATCGCTTCGAGTTTTGCACGCTATCGCGAGAACCGGGTGAGTTGGACGACGAGATTGTACGACTCGGCGGCAAGGTTCACCGCTTAGAGTTAAATCTTGCTTTTCCGCGCCAGTTCGTAAAATTGCTGAGCGAGAACAACTTCTCTGCGGTACATTCACACGTGCATTATTTTTCCGGATTTCTACTTCGGCTGGCGGCACGGGCTGGGACACCGCAGCGCATCGCGCACTTTCGGTCGACGGCCGACGGGAAAGGCGCAAATCTGTGGCGTCGAGCGCGCAACTTCGTCTTGAAGCATTGGATCGACAAGTATGCCACGGATATCTTGGGAGTCAGTCGCGCCGCCCTCGATGGTGCCTTCGGGCGCGGTTGGCAGGCCGATCCGAGATGCAACGTGATCTACAACGGAATCGATTGTAGTTCCGGCGGGCAGCCCGATCCCAAAGGGGTCAGAAGCGAATTTGGTTTGCCGACCGGCGCCACCCTCTTGATCCATGTAGGGAGAATGACTGCCGAGAAGAACCATGAGCGCCTGATTCGAATCTTTTCGGCCTTCCTCAGGCACGTGCCGAACTCCTATCTACTTCTCGTCGGACAGCTCAAAGAGCCAACCAATAGTCGCATCCAGAAACTGCTACGCGACTTCGAAGTCAATGGCAGAGTCTTTGCCGCCGGTTGCCGTGGCGATGTGAGGCGTCTACTCCTCGCAGCCGATTTGATGGTCGCGCCATCGTTGCGGGAAGGCTTACCAGGGGCGGTCCTGGAGGCGGTCGCGGCGGGTACGCCGGTGCTGGCAAGCGACATTCCACCAATGATCGAGGTCGCCGAGTACCTGCCCATCAAGACCATGTCGCTGTTGGAGTCTGATGAAACGTGGGCGACTGCTGCCGTAGAACTGTGCGAGGACAAAGCGCTGCGGACTCGCCTGCTTGACGCTTTCAGCGAAAGTCCGTTCACGATGCCCCCGAGCGCCGCTGCGTTTCGGAAGATGTATGCCGTGAACGGCGAATCACAACGAGACGTCTGAGAATCAAGCCACGTCTTCATCCTCGCTTGTCACCTCGCCGTATAGGCCGTTGCGGATCTTCGCGCCGCTGTCATTCAAGTGGTGTCAGGCAGCAGCTCTAGCTAGCTAGCAGGATTAGAACGCTCGGCTCAGGCATCACGGTCGATGCCTCATAAATGCAAGTAACAGTCGCACTTGACGCGCGATACACCGTCGCCCCCGGCGGATCCGTATGGTCGCAGATCGGGATGGCACAGCGTTTTTGGGAGCGCTACCTGGAAGTGTTTGACCGGGTTAGAATCGTGGCTCGAGCCGCCCGCGTGGAGCAAGCTCCAGAGGGGTGGCTCCCCGTGAACGGCAAGAACGTCGTGTTTCACGGTGTGCCGGACTTTCACGGTCCATGGCAGTGTCTGAAGCGATACCCGGCACTCCGGAGGGCCATTCGGGCGGCCACCCCCGCGCATGGCGCTGTGATCCTGCGCGTCGGATCCCAGGTGGCGAATATGCTGGAACGCCAACTGCATCAGAGAAATTACCCCTATGCACTGGAGGTGGTCGGCGATCCTTCCGAGGTCTTCGCGCCGGGAGTTGTCGATCATCCGCTAAGACCATTCTTTCGGTGGCATTTCTCCCGCCACCTGCGCCGGCAGTGTCTTCGCGCTGCCGGGGTGGCCTATGTCACCAGACGAGTATTGCAGGACCGGTACCCCGCCCGGTTCATGAGCATGGACATCTCCGACGTGGATCTGCCGGAAGAGGCTGTGCTGGGCGGCGCCGTCCGGACGCACTATTCGAGCATCGAGCTAGAGCCAGAGGGTTTTGCAGAATGGCCTCGCAAACCGAAACACCACGGAGCTTATCAACTTGTGACGGTGGGTTCGCTGGCGCAGCTTTACAAAGGCACGGACGTGCTGATCGAAGCGATCGCGCGTTGCGTGCGTGCGGGACTCGATCTGACGGCCGTCATCGTCGGCGACGGTAAGTACCGAGCGGATTTCATGGCACAAGCAGAGCGCAGCGGTATGGCCGCACGAGTTTTGTTTCCCGGCCAGGTCACGGCTGGCGAGCCAGTGCGGCGTATCCTGGATTCGGCTGACCTATTTGTTCTGCCCTCCCGTACGGAAGGCTTGCCGCGTGCGCTGGTCGAGGCGATGGCACGCGCGCTGCCTTGCATCGGATCGGCCGTGGGAGGCATCCCCGAGTTGCTCGACGCGAGCGAACTGGTGCCGGCAGGCGACCCGGCTGCGCTGGCCGCCAAGATTCAAGAGGTGCTGAGGGACCCTTCGAGGATGGAGACGATGTCCCGACGAAACCTGGCGGGCGCGCAGGAGTTTGTTGACTCCGCTCTCGCGGCACGCCGCCGGCGCTTTTACCAGCATGTTCGCGACTACACGCAACGCTGGGAAGAGCGGCAAAAGGCATGTCAATGCGAGTACTCCACGTAGTAAAAACCGCCGACGGCGCCTGGTGGGCCGCCAACCAGGCAGCCGAACTGGTCCGGCGGGGGGTTGAAGTTCACGTCGCGATACCGGCAGCAGGCGGTCGCGCCCTTCCGTACTGGGTGCGAGCTGGGGCGCACATCCATGTCGCCGATCTTGACTTTCCCACTAGGGCGCCGTGGAAGCTGCCGTCGGTTTGTCGTGCAGCACGTCAACTCGTCGCAGCTCTTCAGCCGGACGTCGTTCACAGTCACTTCTTCGGCACAACCATGGTTCTGCGGCGCGCCCTTCGGGGGCATTTCGCGGGGCCGACAGTCTTCCAGGTCGCCGGGCCGCTGCACCTCGAGCACGGCATCTATCGCGCGTGGGATATCCGCAGCGCCCGGACAAACGATTGTTGGATCGCCTCGAGTCGCTGTATTCTCACGCGATATCTAGACGCCGGAGTTTCGCCGGAGAGGCTATTTCTGAGCTACCACGGGGGGTCGAGTTCGGAGGTGGGTCGGGAACGAACGAACTTCCTGCGATCCAAGCTCGGCATCGGGGATCGGGAATTCGTGGTCGGCAACATCAACTTCATGTACCCGCCGAAGCGCTTTCTCGGGCAGGCGGTTGGCCTCAAGTGCCACGAGGATGTGATCGACGCATTGTCAATCGTCACGCGCAACCGGCCGGACGTAGTTGGCGTGCTCGTTGGTGAACCGCCTCGCGGCGCCGCTTGGTACGAGCGCAAGCTCAGGGCCAGAGCGCTGAGCAAGGCTGGTGACAGGGTACGATTCGCTGGCTATCTGCCTCCGGCGGAGATTGCATCGGCTTGGGCGGATTTCGACGTAGCCGTCCACGTTCCGCTTTCGGAGAACTGTGGAGGCGTGCTCGAGCCCCTCATCGCTGGTATACCGACAATCGCAGGCCGTGTGGGCGGTCTTCCAGAACTCGTGATCGAGGGTGTTACCGGAAAAACCGTTCCGACCAGGAATCCCGTGGCACTCGCACGAGCGATCAATGAAGTCCTCTCGGACCTGCCGCGATACCGGGAGCTTGCGCAGGATGGTCGCAGGCTTGTGCGCACCATGTTCGACGTTTCGAGGACAGCGGGCGAAATTCACGCGATTTACGGCCACCTGCTCAATCCGGCATGCCCGAGGCCAGCCGAGTTCGCATCCGCCGAATTCGTTGCTCGTTTCACCGAGCGCAACTCTTCCCTTAACTGCGACAGGCCTGCAACATGTACAACATTGTCGTAATCGGGTCTTCCGGCCACGCACGCGTCATCATCGACGCTATCGAACGGGAGAATAGATTTCGTATTGCAGGTATCATCGACACATTCAAGCCTGTGGGATACAGTTGTCTTGGGTACCAGGTCCTGGGGGACGAACTTCATCTGCCGGACGTCATCCGGGAACGCGATATCCATGGCGGCATCATTGCGATAGGCGATAACTGGGTCCGCCATGAGGTCGCTGACAGAATCCGCTCCACCGCGCCGGGTTTCGCGTTCATAACCGCGATTCACCCTTCGGCCCAGGTAGCCCGCAGCGCGCGAGTCGGCGCCGGCACGGTAGTAATGCCGGGCGCAATCATCTCAGCAAACGCGGACGTAGGCGAGTTCTGCATCGTGAATACGAAGGCATCCATTGATCATGATGGAGCAATGGGGGCATTCTCCAGCTTCGCGCCGGCCGTCACCGCCGGCGGCGAGGTGACTATCAAGCCCTTTGCCGCCGTGCTGCTCGGCGCGAATATCATTCACTCCATCTCGATTGGCGAACATAGTGTCGTTGGCGCCGGCTCTCTTGTGCTCAGGGATGTTCCAGACCGGGTTGTCGCCTACGGCTTACCCGCTAGGGTCATTCGGACTCGCCAACCCGGGGAGCCCTATCTCAGGGTGAATTCTGGCTTTCTGATGTCGCGCGAAACAGTCGCGCTCAATGACTTATCGCTCGATGGCGTTTGAGAATGCTGCCGAGTGTTGGCGGCCTTCCACGGGATGGAAATATCTCATGATGCCCAAGCGCCTCCTCGACCTCGCGGGAGCGGCGTCGGCCTTATTGCTGCTCTCGCCCATACTGGTTGCTGTCGCAGTGGCAATCCGTCTGTTTCTAGGCCGCCCGGTGTTTTTCCGGCAGACGCGACCGGGCTACCTGGAGAAGCCATTCACCATTTATAAGTTTCGAACTATGCATGAGGGAGTGGACTCGCAAGGCGCTCCGTTGCCCGACGGAGAACGATTGGGTTGGGTGGGTAGGTTCCTGCGCCGGATGAGCCTGGATGAGCTTCCCGAACTCTGGAACGTGCTTCGCGGCGATATGAGCCTG
>OBLU010003154.1_pt1 | contig 14969 bp, 12 predicted proteins | sample 1518681 | NCBI WGS metagenome assembly OBLU01 (sample SAMEA3539304, study PRJEB22396) | soil metagenome | biome: tundra; feature: field; material: soil | place: USA | collected 2010-05 | depth 0.15 m
CACCGCCATCATCTCCGACGACGGCACCAACATCCGCTCCTCCGCCTCCAACGCCCTCGCCGACGCCGGCGCAGTCATCGACTTCGTCATCGAAACCGTCGACGTCCGCCACCTCAACCGCCTCGTCGACAAACTCCGCCGCGTCCAGGGCGTCCGCGACGTCCAACGCGTCCAGAAAATCTAGCCCGCCGCCACCCGCTACCGGCTCGCCAAGCTCTTCTCTCGGAACGTCTCCAGCTCATGCTGCTCGTACCGCTTCTCCGCGCGAGCAGCCAGCCTCGCCCCAATCTTGATCAGCGGATTCTCCAGCAGGTGATACGCCACCACCGGCAGTACCACCAGCGGCACCGCTTCCGCCAACAGGCGCACGCCGAGGCTGTGTCCCCGCAACAGGTACAGCCCAATCACGATCGCGAACGGATGCGTCACGTACACCCCATAGGAGTACTTCGCGATGATCCGGCTCGGCACAATCGCCCATGCCGACCGCATCTGGCGGAACACCGGCAGCCCCAGCCCCAGCGCCAGGCACGCGTACCAGCCCGTGTGAAAGTTCGCGCGCAAAAGAAACGCCGCCCACAGCACTCCAAGAAATACCGCCAGCGTCCATGCAGGCAGTCTCGGACGCCAGCGTCCGAAGCCAACATAAGCCATGCAGCCGGGAAGGAAGTATCCCACCGCAACTTCAAACGTGTGTCTGTCACTTGGTAAATGTCGTGTCAACATCAACGTCATCGCCCACATCAGTAGCAAAGGCCAGATCGCGAAGTTTTTCCGCACGAAGAAATACAGCACCGGCAGCAGGACATACATCTCCAACTCGTAGGGCAGGCTCCACAACACGCCAACGATCTCTTCCCCGCTGCGAGCGAATAAGTTCGACACCAGCGTCATTTGTTCCAGAACATTCGTAACGCTCGTATGAGGATAGTTGAAGAAGTGTTCCGGCGTTCCGGCCACGGGCGCGTGAAGCAACACAGCGGCGGCAATCGACGCCATTGCCAGCGGATAAATGCGGAAGATGCGCCGGATATAGAAATCCAGCGTGTGCGGCTTCCGTTCCAGCGACCACATCAGCACCAGCATCGTCAGAACGAAAAATACCATCACGCCCATGACGCCGAGATAAAGCAATGGGGAACGGCCCGACCTTCTGGATGCCCAGCGCCAGCAGCGTATGTTCCACAACCACTGAAATCACCGCCACCGAACGCACAAAATCGAGATTTGGCAAATCGCGCATTGCGGATGCGTACCTTTCTTTTGACTTCGGCAAGTTGCGCAGGCAGAGTCTCCATCGTATCGCGCTACACCCGCCCGCTCGTGTCGCTGGAGCGCAAACCTACTCCACCGTTCGAACCGCCAGCGGCGATCGCGTCCAGCGCTCCTTCAAGCGGATAAACGGCGTCTCAAACCAACGGTAGCTCGCCCACGCCAGCAGCAGAGTAAGAGGGAATCCCACCAGCGCCGTCCCATACTCGACGTGGGTCGTGATGTGCCGCATCCAGTTAATGATCTCGAGATGATAAATATCGTGGAACACGTACGCCCCGTAGCTGATTCGTCCCAGCCAGCGCAGCGGCCTCAAGCTGAAGACGCGAAACGCGATGGAGCCAGGTTCAAGCGCCATTGCAATCAGGCAGGCTGAAAATACATCGACCAGCAATAGGCCCCAGGTGTTCGCCCACACCGGGTTTGGATGGGCGTAGCCCATCCCCCGGTGCAGAGCCCCATAGGCCAGGTAGCCGATCATCGCAGTGAACAGCAGGCAAAATCCCGCCCGCGCCAACATCAGAAGCCGCCGCCACGACGGTCCGCGCCACACCAGCGCAACCAGTCCTCCCAGCAGCAGCGCATCCACTCGAAACGGAGTCCACCGATAGAGAACCTCCTGCTCCAGCATGAATTGCGGAAGAGTATGGCTGCACACAACACGCATCAGCGGGCAGATCACAACGGCGGCAAGACACAGATACATCAACTTGCGGCGATCCCGAATCCAGAAAACCACCCACGGCCACACCAGGTAAAACTGCTCCTCGACGCACAAAGACCAGAAGTGCCCGAGGTAGAGCTGAATATGGGGGAAGGTCGCGCTCAGCGGCTGAAAATCCGCCAGCATCTGCATCGCGGACCCCAACGCGAACGGATGAATCCCGCGGCAGAAGTTCCCCACATACGCCGGCCAAAGTAGCCATGTCCAACTCCACCGCCAGCGAAACAACGGATATAAGAGCGCAAGCAGTAGCATCAACCCGTAGTACAGAGGGAAGATGCGAAGCGTCCGGCGAACATAAAAATTCCGGACCCGATGCTGCTGGCCGGAGGTATCGAAGAGAATGCCGGTAATCAGGAAGCCGGACAGAACAAAAAAGACGTCGACCCCAGCCCAGCCCCACAGCAGTTGCAGATAGTGCTGCCCAAACACCATAAGAATAGCCAGCGCTCGCACCCCATCGAGCGCCGGAAAATACAAGCTGTTCGCCGGCCGGGTCTCGGATACCTCGTTGCCGGATGGCACCGATATTTCGCTGAAGGAGGCGGTCAAATAGGTAGCTCCAAATGAGTACGTTCAGAAGGCACGTCCGGCGTCAAAACGGGTTCCCCACCGCGGACAGGACGGCCCATAATCTAACTATAACGTGGATGATCCATGCCCAGCCCCGATCGCGCCTGAGACGTCCCAGCCATCAGTCCCAGCCATCCGACTCCAGCGTTCCAGTACGATAGAGCTAGCTCCTTAAGCTCGTCGCCAAAATTCCCAGTACTGCGAGGCCACCTCTGGAGTCCGCCCCCGTCATCTCAGCCCCACGCACTTCGCCCTCGCGCGAATTCCCCTTGCCGCCGGTCCTGCGCCTCTTTACGGCCGCCTTCTTGGTCCTCTCCGCCATCTCCGCCGTCGCCAGCGATATCTACTACCACCTCAATCGCTTCCGCCAGTGCTGCACCCTCATCTACGACGACCCGCTCTTCGTAGACCTCTGGCATTACGCCTACATCTTCCGCTTCTTCCATACCGCCGCATTCTTTTCCAATGCCGAGCGCTTCGCCTACCCGGCCCCCTCAGCCGTAATCTACGACGCCCTCTACCACCTCGGCCCTCATGCCCAAGCCATCTTCCTGGCCACCGAGCTGGCGTCCTGCATCCTGGCCGCCATACTCTTCTTCCAGTGCGTTCGCCGCATCGGCCTCCGCCGCTTTCCCGCAGCCATCCTGGCTATCAGCACTCTTGTCTTTTCCTATCCGCTGTTGTGTTTGTTCCAGGCCGGAAATATCGAGATCTTCCTCTGCATGCTCACCGCCGGCGGCATGGTGGCCGTCCTAAATAAACGTGAGAATGCCGCAGCGATCCTTTGGGCCGCGGCCGGAGCCCTGAAGATCTACCCGCTCGTCCTGCTGGGTCTCTTCCTGTCCCGTGATAAATGGCGTAGTCTCGTCATCGGAATCGCAGCCTTCCTTGCCATCTCGTTTCTCTCCATGTGGTTTGTCGGCCCAACCATCCCGGTCGCGTTCGCCGGTACCCTCAACGGAGTTGGCGGCTTCGTCTCCAGCTACGTGGGCATGGCCAGGACCGAGGAACTCTCGGTCGATCATTCCATTCTGGCACCCATTAAGGTCTTTGCGTTCGTCCTGGCCCACCGCACCGGGACCCTTTCTTATCTCACAAAGCCATACCTTGTGATCGCCGGAACCCTGGCCCTGCTCGCCTTCTTCCTGCGCGCAAGGCACATGCCGATCGCGAATCAACTGCTCTTTCTCTTCGCGGCGATGGTCGCGCTACCGCCGGTCTCCTACGACCACACCCTCGTCCACCTCTACGCCCCCTGGGCCATGCTGGTCGTCATCGCTCTCCGCGCAGCAGCCGCAGGCGTCACCCTGCCCGGCCTCCGCACTTGCTTCCTCTCGTTCGCCGTCCTCTTCACCTCGCAACGATTCATCTACTACCACTGGATTCACCCCAACGGCACCTTCAAGGCCATCGCCCTCATCCTCCTGATGACCGCCGTCCTGCGCTATCCCATCCCACGTCAGTCGTGCGACACCATCGCCCACCCCCACCCGGAAAGTCACCTATCTGCGTGAAATAACAAGCAATACGCCCGTCCGATACGCTTGCCCGATCCGGTATAGTGTTAGCACACCAGCAGGAGACCGATGGAAAGCACCAAGTCCATAATCTCGACCACCGACGCTCCCGCCGCCATCGGCCCCTACTCGCAGGCCGTTCGCAGCGGCGGTCTGCTCTTCACCTCCGGCCAGGTCGCGCTCGACCCCAAAACCGGCGCCCTCGTCGCCGGCGGCATTCGCGAGCAGACCGCCCGCGTCCTCGACAACCTCACCGCCGTCCTCGCCGAAGCCGGCCTCGACATGGCCCACGTCGTCAAGACCACCGTCTACCTCAAAAACATCGCCGACTTCGCCGCCATGAACGAGATCTACGCGACCTACCTCGCGCCCGAAGGAGTCATCCCGCCCGCCCGTTCCACCGTCGAAGTCGCCCGCCTGCCCAAGGACGCCCTGGTCGAGATCGATCTCATCGCCCGCGAGCCGTAGCAAATCGCCGCGCATCGAATCATCCAGAGGATTCCAACCATGGCCGACTCCACCGATTCCGCCACCCCTAAGCAGAAGATCCACAAAACCGAAGCCGAGTGGCGCGCCCTCCTCACCCCGGAACAGTTCCACGTCATGCGCGAAAAAGGCACCGAACGGGCCTTCACCGGCGCCCTCGTCAATCACCACGACGACGGCATCTACCAATGCGGAGCCTGCAACGCGCCCCTCTTCACCTCCGACAAGAAGTTCGAGTCCGGCAGCGGCTGGCCCAGCTTCTGGCTGCCCGTCTCGCCCGATGCCCTCGAAGCCCACGAGGACACGTCCCACGGCATGCGCCGCGTCGAGGTCACCTGCGCCACCTGCGGCGCCCACCTCGGCCACCTCTTCCCCGACGGCCCCCGCCCCACCGGCCAGCGCTACTGCATCAACAGCGCCTCCCTCGCCTTCGAGAAGAAATGACCCCGCCGAAACATCCGCGGTAGCCGCAGCCTGTCCTGAGCTTGCCGAATGGGGTCTCGATTCTGAGACGCAAGCGAAACACGAAAAGCCCCAGCGGCGATCTTCCCGCTGGGGCGTTCGGAATACAGAAAAGTTTTCGGGTTAGCCTTTGACGACCTTGCCGGTCTTGATGCAACTGGTGCAGACGCGAATCCGCTTGCTCGCACCCTCAACCTTGGCCTTCACCGGCCGCAGATTAACGTTCCAGCGCCGCCGCGTCGTGTTGTTGGCGTGCGAGATATTGTTACCGAACTGCGGCCCCTTGCCGCAAAGATCACATTTGGCTGCCATGGTGTTGCTCCAATCTTTATGATCGCTGAGGCTCAGCGTGGCCGGGTCAACAGGCCACAAATCGACGTCGCAGAGAGAAAGGTCACCATTCCAACCGGCATCCTCGTCTCCGCCGTCTCGACGGCACTCCAACGCACTCTAAGAATACCACGCCATCGAAAAAATGACAGGCCCGAGATACTCGTCCCAGCGTGTCAAAATCCAGGCACAAGGTAATTCAATAACTTACCGGCACCACGAATCGGCGCGCCCACCATTTCTTGCCGATCAGAGCTTTCTCAATACGAGGGCCCGACCGTCGGCGCCGGCGGTCCAAAATAGCTCGGCTTGGGCGCGCCCACCACCATGTATTCCAGCACCACGTCCGGATCAACCATCCACACCTTAAGCGTGTGTCGGCCCGGTTGACTGATTGTTTGCTTGAAGTTCAGCGTTTGGGCGTTGTCAGCCGCGAGCCGGCCATAATTCTTGGCCCTGACGGTCGCAGAAGCCTCTCCCGCGTCGATCACCTGCGGAATATTGTCGTCGATTGAGACCGCCAAACGCAGCCCGCGATCGGGAAGGAATTTCTGGGTCGGTGCAATCACTGTGCTGATCTCAACCTCGCCGGCGCGAGGCAGATAGATTGAATATTCCAGGTGAGGAGACGGCTCCGGCGGCGTCACCGCATTCGTAGTAACGGGGAATACCTCCATGGCGGAAGCAACGCGTCCATAATCGGGCATTGGCTGCCATTGCGCTCCATTTACCCCTACGTTCTTCTGCGCCGCGCTCGCGGGAATCGTGAACGCCTCGGTCAGATTGCCGAACGCCCCACGCGCCGCCCGGGCTGCATCCGGCACATGCACGATTGGCACCGCAATGGAAACGCTCTCTCCGTTGTCGCCTTCAATCAGGATCGTGCCGCTCTGTTTCCCCGCCGGAGCCGCCTTCCAGTCGATGCTGACCCGTAGCCGCCGATCGCTGCTGGTATCGCCGGTGGTCTGGTCCAGCTTGATCCAGCTTTCCTGGGCTCGGGCCGTAAACTTGACGGTCTTGGTGCCGCGACCGAAGACATCGATCCAGCGGTGCTGATCTCCGAGCGTATCGATATCCGGAAGCGTGGCAGCAGTCGGGCTACCCGGCCAGGACTTCTCTGCCCCTTCGACCGCCGCTCCCAGGTATGCGCCCTCCTTCGGAGTTATCTCCTTCAGTTGCGGCATCACGTTTGTCTTGGGATCGTTCCAACCCGTGTACCCAATATGAGTTTGATCCATCATGTGATCCCACTTGCCATCGAGAAGCTGGTTGTACTCGTCGGAGAGAGCCTGATCCCGGGCAAAGAGAGCACGCACCCGCTCTGCCTGCGCATTGGCACTCACCCTGCCCTGCGCGGCGTAGAGGACATTGCGGGCAGCGGCGATATAGAGCTCCGTCAGGTTGGCACAAGCCTCGGCCGGATGAAGCGCCAGTTCAAAATAGGCCGCTCGCTGATCGGGTTGCAGCTTCTCGTTGATCGCCTCCGCTTCCTTCGCCAATTTCGTCCAGGTCGCTTCTACCCGCTCCGCTTCCTCATAGTTCGTCAGGCTATACGTGGCGGGGGAAACCAGTTCGGGCTTCCGCCAGCCGTTGTACTTGGCATACTTGCTGACCACGTCCGCAATTCCAGCAGCGTTGGCCCCACCGAACTCTCTCGTCGCCCACTGCCGGGTGAAGTTCGCAACCGTGTCCTTCGTCATCGCACCAGGATCCCACGCCATCGTCAGGAAAAACTCGATCGGCACCTCCATCGGCTTCAGGTCCCCAACGTTTACGACCCAGATTCGATCTGCGCCGTATTGATGCGCAAGATTCATCTGCTCCTGAATCTTCGGCAGCGGATTGGTATTCAGCCATTTGTAGTCACGTGGAGCGCCCACGTAGTCGAAGTGATAGTAGATTCCCGCCCCTCCCGCGCGTTTCCGCTCGTCCGGTGTAGGCACACGTCGCAGGTCTCCGAAATTGTTGTCGGACCACAACAGCGTGACGTCGTCGGGCACCTTCATTCCATGCGCATAGAAGCTCTCTACTTCTTTGTAGATTGCGAGGACTTGTGGAACCTTCTCGATATCAGGGTTAACTTCTTCGGTCAGAATCTGACGTTGCCGGGCAATGATCTTCTCGAGAATCGCGGCGTTCTCCGCCTCCGATGCACCGGGGAGCATGCTCGAATCGTTCCGCCCGCGCATCCCCAGGGTGTAGAGATTCTCATCGCCTTTGTTCCGGCGAACTCCCTCGCGCCAGAAGTTCTCCATCACATCAGGATGCTGGACATAGTTCCACTGGTCCGCCTTAAAGCGATGGTCGAACTCAGCCTGAGCACGATCCATGGGCTCTTGATGGCTCGTACCCATCACAATGCCGTACTCATCCGCCAGGCGCGGATTCTCCGGGTCATCTTCATTGAACGCCCCACCCCACATCGCCGGCCACAGATAATTGGCCCGCAGCCGCAGTAGAAGCTCGAACACATGCGTGTACATCTTGCTGTTGAACCCGCCGAACTTCTCCTCCGTCCAGCCGCTCATCGCAGGCGCTTCATCATTCAGGAAGATGCCTCGGTACCTCACCGCCGGAGGTCCCTGCACGATCCGTCCAGGTTTCATGCATATCGTGTCGTGGTGCGGCGTCGGAACATCAGCCCACCAATACCATGGGGAAACGCCAATATTCTCCGAGACATCGTAGATGCCGTAGATGGCCCCGCGCTTGTCGCTCCCGGCAATCACCAGCGCTCGCTTCACGCCCGGCAGGGGATCGGCCACCGTCTGAATGACGTAGGACTCCCACTTTCCCCGAATCGCAGAGACGTCGAGTTTTCCACTCGTAACCAGCCCATCGATGGCAGCACTCTTCCCCAGCGTTCCAATCAGGATGGGCAATGGCGACAGCTTGTCCGCCGCGCGAACCACAGATGCCGCATTGCCCGACACGCGCCCAACGTCCTGGGCCAGGTCATTCGCCGCCCGCGCCACGCCGGGAAAATCCGCCGGATCGACATAGATCGGCGAGATTTGCCCCGGTCCTGCGACGCAGAACGAGTTCCGCGACGTTTCAAACTCCACCATGCCTGGCCTCGGCATGGCGTGTGCGCGCGTGGCAAACATGAGCAACAACACGGCGCCCAGGCTACCGCTTCGAGAAAGACCGAACCAACTCTTTCGAGGAATCAACTTGTGGCCGTTCATCCCAATTCTCCCGCGCACTCCTAGCCTCTCACTATACGGCGAACAATGGCGAACAATGTGGAGAAGGCGGGAATGTTCAAGAGGCTGTAGCCCTGTTTTAGCCGCCTGGTTTCGCCCTACTTGACGGTCCAATGTTCATCGCATCCAACCGTAATTTCGATAGATTGAAAGAAGCACCCCAACCATCGGTTGCGCTCTGTTGAATAGACGACGGATTATGACTCTCCAGCAACCGCCGATTGCGCACGCGATCACGTAGAGTGGAATTCGAAGAAGGTGCACGATGCCAAAGTCCCGCAGAGAGTTTCTTGCCAAGGGTTCGCTGGGATGGATGGGAGTCGCAATGTCTGCCAGGACCGCACTCGCCAAACAAACGCCGCCGACGCCGGGGGCTCCGCCTGCCTTCGGAACCTCGCCTCCGATTGGACCAACCGTGACTCCGGAGACGTTTGCCGAGGCAGAAAAGCTCGTCCAGGTGCAGATGACGCCCAGGGACCTGGCGCAGGCAGCCGGAAACTGGCAGCAATCGCTGGCGTCAGTCTATGAGCGGCGCACAGGGCCGAGAAAGCTGCAGATCGAGGAGACCATCGCACCTGCAACGGTCTGGAATCCCACGCCGCCGGGAACGATCAGCGGTCCCCCACAGGACAGCTTTTCGTTCCGCGCCTCTCCTGCGCCGGCCCTTCCCGTCAGGGACGAGGACATTGCCTTCGCGCCCGTCGCCTTCCTTTCCCAGTGGATCCGATCGCGGCAAATCACGTCGGAGCGATTGACCAATATTTATCTCGCCCGGCTGGAGCGGTTCGATCCGAAACTCCGCTGCGTCATCACCCTCACTCGCGATCACGCAATCGCGCAGGCTCGCGCCGCGGACAAGGAGATCGCCGCGGGCCAGTATCGTGGGCCGCTCCACGGAATTCCATGGGGAGCAAAAGATCTCCTCGATACCGCCGGCATCCCGACCACCTATGGGGCCGAGCCCTATCGCGATCGCGTTCCCACCCAAGATGCAGCCGTGACGGCGCGCCTCAACCAGGCCGGCGCGGTGCTCGTGGCGAAGCTAAGTCTCGGCGCGCTGGCGCTCAACGACATCTGGTTTGGCGGCGAGACCATGAACCCCTGGCTCATCGAGGAGGGTTCGTCCGGTTCAAGCGCGGGACCGGCCGCGGCCGTAGCAGCCGGGCTGGTTGGCTTTGCCATCGGGAGTGAGACGCAAGGAAGCATCGTCAGCCCATCCATGCGCTGCGGAGTGACCGGCCTGCGGCCCACCTACGGCCGCGTTCCGCGCACCGGAGCCATGACGTTGAGCTGGACCTGCGACAAGTTGGGACCGATGGCGCGCTCGGTGGAAGACACCCTCCTCGTGCTGCACGCCATCACCGGGCCGGATCCGGGAGACATCGCCAGCGTGCCCAGCAAGCTGACCTTCGATTCAGCCGCGGACATTACGCGCCTGCGCGTCGGGTACATTCCGGCGTGGATGAAAGAGGCGCCCGCAACCGACGTCGATCGCGCCGCGCTGGAGACCGTGAAGAAGCTCGGAATGAAGACCGTCGAGGTGTCGCTCCCGGATTGGCCCTACGACTCCCTCAACATCATCTTGTTTGCCGAGGCAGCCGCCGCGTTTGAAGAACTCACCCTCAGCGGCAAGGTTGACGAATTGAAGATGCAGGTCCCCGACGCCTGGCCCAACACCTTTCGCCAATCGCGCTTCCTCTCGGCAGTCGACTTCGTGCAGGCAGATCGATTCCGGCGCAAGGTTGCCCTGGAAATGGAGAGGGTCTTCTCTCAGGTCGACCTGCTGCTCGTGCCCTCTCTACGCGACGAGTTTCTGGTGATCACCAACTTTACCGGGCACCCGTCGCTGACCTTCCGCGCGGGCTTTGTGGAAGTCTCTGAAGCGCGCAGCGACTGGGCCCCCAACCCCGCCAATCCACTGCCGAAGTTCGCGCCGCCCAGGCGCGTGCCCTATGGAGTGACGCTGGTCGGACGCCTCTTCGACGAGGGAACCATGGCTCAGGCGGGCATCGCGCTGCAACGTGCGTTCGACGTCGCCGCGACGAGGCCGCCAGGCTTCTAGCACGTGCCCGCTGATGATAAAGTATCCATAGGTAACACCTTGGAGCACCACCATGCCGGCCACCTCCACAACCAGCCTCAAACTCTCGCCCGAAATCAAAGACCGCGTCCAACGCCTCGCAGCAGCCCGTCGTCGCTCGGCCCACTGGGTCATGCGCGAAGCCGTCGAGCAATATCTGGAGCGTGAGGAAAAGCGCCAACAGTTCCACCAGGACGCCCTCGCCGCCTGGGCCGCTTATCAGGCCACCGGCCTGCACGCTACCGCTCAGGAAGCCGACGCGTGGCTGGCCAAACTCGAAGCGGGTGAGGACGCCGCAGCCCCCGAATGCCACATCTGATCTGGTCCCCATCGGCCCTCGCCGACGTCGCCCGCCTTCATTCCTTTCTCGCCTCCAAAAGCCCCGACGCCGCCAGTCGTGCCGTCAAAGCAATCCGCCAGGGCGTCCAAATCCTCGGCCAACACCCCCAGATCGGTCGCCCTATCGAAGAGCTGCCGGCGGAATTCCGCGAGTGGGTCATCGAGTTTGGACAAGGCGCCTACGTCGCCCTCTATCGCTACGACGGTAAGCAGATCGTGATTCTCGCCATCCGACACGGACGCGAAGCCGGCTACTGATCGTTCGCCACGACTCCCCCCCACGCGTAAGCTGAATCCTCGTCCCGGAAAACGAGACCCCCATGCCCACGCCGCTCCACCTCGCCTCCGCGCTCCTCCTCGCTCTCGCGCCCGCCATCGCCGCCCAGGCTCCCAATCCCGCGCCCGCCGCGCCGCCCGCCGCACCGCCCGCCGCCATCACCCGCGAATCCCTCGCCGGAACCTACGACGGCGGCCAGATGGAAGTCGGCGCCCAGCTCCTGCTCAAGCCCGACGGCCACTTCCAGTACGAACTCGCCTACGGAGCCCTCGACGAGGCCGCCGAAGGCACCTGGGAGCTCAAGGACTCCACCGTCCTCCTCACCACCGTCCCTGCCCCGGTCTCGCCTACCTTCATCGTCGTCAGCAACACTCCCGCCCCCAGCGGCCTCCACATCAAGCTCACCAGGCCCATCATCCAGGGCATGCGCCAGCGCGTCCTCCTCCTCTACGGAACCGGCCCAAAGTACAGCCAGGCCGCGGACGAGGCCGACGTCAACGACGACGGCTCCGTCGACATACCCGCCGGCAAACACCCCACCGCATTCATCCCCGAAATCCCCGTCTACCCCATCCAGCCCGGCCCCATCCCCCTCACTGGCCCCGGCGGCCACCGCTTCGTCCTCCGTTTCGAGCCCCACGACATCGGCAAAGCCCCCTTCCACGCCTTTCCCCTCACCCTCGAAGACGGCATCCTCACCATGACCCGCGCCGACCTCCAACTCCAGCTCCACTTCCGCCGCCAACCATGACCCACTAAAATGCAGCCCAGGGCCCCCAACCTCCAAACCGCACCCTCTCGCACTAGGAAAGGAAGCCCGAATGCCGCCTGAAGTCCGCATCCTCGGTATCTCTTTAGCCGCCTTCACCCACCTCCACGTCGCGCTCAGCATCATGGGCATCTTCGCCGGCCTCATCGTTCTACTCGGCCTGCTCGGCTCCGAAGAGCTCCCTGCCGTAATCGCCCTCTTCGTCCTCACCACCACCCTCACCAGCCTCACCGGCTTCCTCTTCCCCTTCCACGGCGTCACCCCCGGAATCGTCATCGGCGTCCTGTCGCTCCTCGTCCTCCTGGCCGCCATCCTCGCCCGCTACACCTTCCACTACTCCGGCCCCTGGCGCGCGACCTACGTCGTCACCGCCATCCTCGCCCTCTGGTTCAACGTCTTCATCTTCATCGTCCAGTCTTTCGAGAAGATCCCCTCCCTCCACGCCATGGCCCCCACCGCAACCGAGTCGCCTTTCAAGATCACCCAGCTCGTCGTCCTGGCCACCTTCATCGTCCTCGGCATCCGCGCCGTCCGCAAGTTCCATCCCGCGCCCGAAGCCCCGGAAGAAGGTGTCATCACGGCGTGATTCGCCCGCCCTACCCTATCGCGTGAAGCGCTTTTCGCCCTCCGCGCAGGAGCGCAGGAGTTGATATCCTCAACCTGCGATGGCGACTGAAACAAGCAAGCCCCCAATCTACCTGCTGGACTCCATGGCGTTCATCTTCCGCGCCTACCACGCCATGCAACGCCAGCGCCCCATGTCGACCAGGACCGGCATTCCAACCGCCGCCACCTACGTCTTCGTCAACATGATCAACAAGCTGCGCAAGGATTTCTCTCCGCAGTATTTAGCCGCCGTCTACGACCTCTCCGGCCCCGTCTTCCGCGACGAGCGCGCCCGCGAGATGAAGCCCCTGCGCAAGTGGAACGTCAAAACCCAGCAGTTCGAGCAGGTCGACTACGCCGGCTACAAAGCCAACCGCACCGAGATGCCCGCCGACCTCGCCCAGCAACTGCCCTACATCCGCCGCGCGCTCGAAGCCTTCCGCATCCCCATCCTCAGCTACGAAGGCTTCGAAGCCGACGACGTCATCGGCACGCTCAGCCACCAACTCTCCGCGCTCGGCCACCGCGTCTTCGTCGTCAGCTCCGACAAGGACATGATGCAGCTCGTAACACCCGAAGTCAGCATCCTCAACCCCACCAAAGACAACCTCGTCCTCGATCCAGCCGGAGTTGAAGCCGCCCTCGGCGTCCCGCCCGAACGAGTCATCGACGTCATGGCCCTGCGCGGCGACTCCATCGACAACATCCCCGGCGCGCCCGGCATCGGCGACAAAGGCTCCATCGAGCTGATCCAGCAATTCGGCACCCTCGAAGCCGCGCTCGACGCGGCGACCGCAACTCCCGAGCAGGTCAAGCGAAAAACGTATCGCGAATCGTTACAGAACAATCGCGACAACATCCTCCTCTCCAAGGAACTCGTCACCATCCACACCAGCGTCCCCATCGAGTTCTCCATCGACGAGATGCGCACGCAGCCCGTCGACAACGCCGCCTGCCGCGACCTCTTCTCCGAGCTCGAATTCACCACGCTGCTGCAAGCCCTCGCGCCCGCAGCCGACAACACCGCCATCGACTACAACCTCAAGCCCACCCCAGCCGAAATCGCCGCCCTCCTCGCCGAAGCGCACAAGCCGGCCAACCTGCAACCTGCAACTGACAACCTGCAACTTCCACGCGGCCTCGCCATCGCCCTCTTCGAAGACGCCCGCGCCATCGCCGAAGAGATCGCCGCCGAGCCCGACCCAGAATCCCCCGAATCCGAGCCGCCGCCCGCCGAGACGATGAACATGTTCGCCGCCGCCCCGGCTACAGACGCCCGGGTGCCCCATCCATCGCGCGTAACCGGGGCCCCCGGCGAGCGGTCTTTGCTCGCTGGGGTGGCTAGCGATGGGTGGGACGTAAACACTACACCTGCCTCCGATCCCGCCTGCCAGCTCGGCCTCGCCGTCGAAGGCCATGCCGCCATGGAAGTCGCCCTCGACGCGCCCGGCCTGCGCGCGGCTCTCGAAGATGCGACCCTCCCAAAGCACGTCCACGATCTCAAAGCCGTCCTCCGCGCCCTCTCCCCGCACGGCATCCAACTAAGCGGCGTCGAGACCGACGTCATGCTCCAAAGCTACCTCGTCAACCCCACCCACGCCTCGCACACGCTGCCCGACATTGCCGCCCGCTCCACCAATCGCGCGCTCGTCCATCAGCCCACCAAGGCCAACCCCGCCGACCCGAAGCGCCTCGCAGAAGCCGCCGCCGCAATCGTCCGCCTCGCCGGTGTCTTTGCCACCCAGATGGCCGAAAGCGACGCCACGCCGGCCGCCGCAACAGCAAGCTCCGGCCCGGTCCAACCCAGCCCCCTCCGCCACCTCTACGAAACCATGGACCTGCCCCTGGTCCCCGTCCTCCTGCGCATGGAGCAGGCCGGCGTCCGCATCGACTCCAGCGTCCTCTCCGCCATGTCCACGCGCCTCGCCGTCGAAATGGACACCCTCGCCGAGCGCATCTACACACTCGCTGGCGAGGCCATGGGCACGGACTCGCACAGCTTCAACATCAACTCCCCCAAGCAGCTCGGCGACGTCCTCTTCAACAAAATGCAGCTCCCCAAGCCCATGAAGTACGGCAAGGGCAAAGTCATCTCCACCGCGCAGGACGTCCTCGAAGAGCTCGCCGAGCACCATCCCGTCCCCGCGCTCGTCCTCGAGTACCGCCAACTCGCCAAGCTGCGTTCCACCTACCTCGACTCGCTGCCTGCGCTCGTCGACGCCGAAGGCCGCGTGCACACCACCTTCAACCAGGTCGGCACCGCCACCGGCCGCCTCTCCTCCACCAACCCCAACCTGCAGAACATCCCCGTCCGCACCGCGCTCGGCC
>OBLU010003158.1_pt1 | contig 14956 bp, 9 predicted proteins | sample 1518681 | NCBI WGS metagenome assembly OBLU01 (sample SAMEA3539304, study PRJEB22396) | soil metagenome | biome: tundra; feature: field; material: soil | place: USA | collected 2010-05 | depth 0.15 m
TACGTGACTTGGCGATCTGATCCTCGGTCATGCCCGAGCGTATCAAGGTTCAAAACATGATGTCAATACTTAACGTTGTAATATTAGTCGCCACAAAGTAATCGAGCGCGCGCTGGATAATAGAAAGAAGTTGAGCTGCTTCCTCGCGGCTCACAAGAATCTTATGCACCAGTGTGACGGTAGCATGCTGGGGTGGCTTTTTGCCTAAAGGCTCTGAAGACGTAGGCGACTCCGAACCGGAGAAATTGGTCATCCAAAAGCGAGAACTTGCTTAACCTAAGATTTTTAGACTGTCGAAATGGCTTAGCTGTTGTCAGATTTGATTCCCCTAGCAACGAAAATCGGCGATATAGCATCGGCCTCTGTCCACTAAGAGACCCAATCCAATGTCCATGCCCCGGGTCTTTTCCTGTTTTGGAGTCTCGGCTATCTCACGATTCGGCGCTTTCCGGTCGGGCGTATGGGCGCTCTGGTGCGAAACATCATGGCCCAAAGCCTGCGACAGCTTCTCTCGGTCGTTCGTAAATATCTGTGCATCCCACTGGTACAGAATTTGCCGTGCACTCCAGAAGGGCGCGCTTCCAAGGCAAGTGTCTCACACCCATCATCTCACTATCTGTATATCGCCTAAACGTGCTCGAACCCTTCAATTCTGCGCGGCAAATCAACAGCACATTTCCGAGTCAAGAGTCACCTAAAACGACATCCCGTTGGGTCGAACTGCTATAACCTTCGCTCAGGGAGACAACGATGGAGCCTGTGGCGAACAGCATCGCTGAGACAGTCAAGACAACCAAGCCGTCGCCCTGCTGTAAGTTTGCGAAACGTCGTCCGTGCCATGATCAGAAGCACGCTGGCAGGCGATTTTCGCTGTTACAGGCCGCATGGCTGACAGGTATTCTCCTGGTTGTCCTGTCTTCTGCCGCCGAAGCGCAGCAAGCCGCACAGCCTGTGTGCCGGGTGCTCCTTCGTTCGAGCAGGTGATGAATCAGCTCGCGCAACCCTTCCTTGACCAAAGGCATTCGGTCATGGAGTGGATTCGCACCAAAGAGCAGGCGGTGGCTCGGCAGGCTCATGTGCGTGCCACTTTGCTCAAGTTGCTCGGCGGCCTGCCCAACAAACACGATCCGCTGAACGCCCAGGTGGTGGGAACGGTCACGGGAGACGGATTTCGCGTCGAACGGCTGATTTATGACAGCCTGCCGGGCTACCATGTCACCGCCAACCTCTACCTGCCGGCGAGCGTCAAGGGTCCCTTTCCAGCCGTCATCAACCACGTGGGCCATGCGCCGTTTGGAAAAACTGAAGCATTCGGCCTGGGCGCAAACCTTGCCCGCGACGGCATCGCGGTGCTGGCATACGATCCGTTGGGCGCCGGCGAACGGCTGCAGGCCATGAGCCCCGCCACCGGCAAATCGTGGGCCGGTCCCGACGAGCATTCGCAGGCAGAGATTCCCATTTCATTGCTCGGCGATCATGTTGCACGCTACATGTTGTGGGATGCCATGCGTGGCATCGACTATCTGTCCACCCGGCCGGACATCGATGCCGGCAACATCGGGTCGTTTGGCTGTTCCGGCGGCGGCACGCTCTCGGCATATCTCACCGCCCTCGACCCTCACGTCAAGGCCGGCGTCGTGGCCTGCTATCTCACCTCCTATCAAGAGATCTTGAAGGGAATCGGGCCGCAGGACGGCGAGCAGGTGATTCCCGGCCAAATCAGCAATGGTCTGGACTTTCCCGATTGGATTGAGCTGGCCGCGCCCCGCGCGTATGCCATGGTCAGTACCACTGAAGATATGTTTCCGTTCGCGGGAGCCAAGGCCGCACACGAGGAGGCCGAACGCTTCTATCAACTCTATGGCGCAGGAGAGAATCTTAAGTGGTTCACAGGGCCAGGGACTCACGGCATGATCTTTCCGATGTTGCCCCAGATCGAGGCCTTCTTCAACCACTGGCGCCAGCACAATGACAATCCGCCGCCCGCGCTTGCGGCCTTTCCCTTCAAGCCGCATCCCGAGCTGCAATGTACGTCGACAGGCCAGGTTGCGACGGCTCTTCAGGGTCGAAGCATCTATCAGATCAACCGGGATCGCGCACGCAGCGTTGTCCCAGCAAAGGCCCCAATCGTCTCTCGCCGCGACCTTGACAAGCTGCAGATCCGGCTCAGGAATGAGATCCCGGCGGTCACCTGCATGGACGCGAGTGCAACTACTCCTCTGCAGGTTGACATCATCGCGAAGGAAGAGCGCGCGGACTCAGAGCTCGAGACGATCGTCCTTCATAGCTGTTCGGGCATGGTGCTGCCGGCCCGGATCGCATTGCCCAGGAACCCCGGCCGCCACCCTGCGCTGCTCATTACCAGCGAGCGCAGGATGGATGCGCTGACGGGCCTGGCAGCGACTTTGACCGGGCGGTGCAAGGCAGGAACGTGGTCCTAGCTATGACTCCGCTGCCTTGGCCACCGAGCAAGTATGCAATGCGCCCTACAATGGGCACCATGCTCCCCTGGACTGCGCGGGCCTTTCTTGATGGCGAGACCTTTGTAGGTCTGCGGACTGAGGACATGCTCGTTGCGGTGCAATGGCTCGCAGCCCAGGATTTCGTGGATGCCGTCCGGATCAGCGCTTATGCGGACGGGGCGTCGGGAATCGTGCTGCTCCACGCATCCGTGCTTGAGCCGCGCATCCGTGCTTGAGCCGCGCATCCGCCAAATCACATCGAGCGGGCGCTCAGCACCTGGACTTCCGTCGTGGAGGCGGACGTGCATCGCAATGTTGCCGAGTCGATTGTTCCAGGCGTGCTGTTGCACTACGATCTCGACGATCTGATGATTGCAATCGCCCCTCGGAATGTCTCGGTCGTTCACTCTGTCAACGGTTCCGGGGACCCACTGAGTGAAGCTGCATTCCGCAATCAGTTTGCTCGTGTTTTCGAGGCCGATCAGTCCCTTGGAATGAGCGGACGAGTTGCTTATTCCGCAGAGGTTGTCGGCGAGCCATCGGCTATCAATTGAGCCGCAGCGAGTAGCCGTCCGCCAGATTTGAGGGGCAAACCGCGATTTTACCGACGAGTGCCCTGTGGATGGCCCGTTTGGAACCTCTACGAGAGGCGACCACGAAGGAAAATGCCCAGGCTCTGCCCCACCTCCGGCGACACCCCTCGATGCCGTTTGTGCTGAAGAAAATCGTTTTTCTAGTTGCTCTTTCCATTTTGAGCAACTAGATTGTTTGAGGCGGCAAGGCGGGCGATTCCGAGGGCCGGACGGGTTCCGTAACCTCGCAAAACTGTATTCGGTCTGCTCTGCCAGTCCAGGAGTTGGGTTTGTGGGCATATCTGAGCGACGGTTTGCGGTTGTTGCGGGCGTGCTGGCGGAGGCTGGTCAGCCACGAGTCGCCACTTCTGTCGATTTAGGCCGTGCTCTCCAAAATGCCTTTGCCGCACCCCCAGCCAAGCTCTCTCTTCCAGTTAGTCCGCCACGCATTGTCGCCGGCAGGAACGCAAAGGAATGGATCGCATGAAAAACCCGAAGTCCGCAGTCGCCGTGCCCCCCCGCAAAGCTCCTCCCGCTTATAAGAACGCCAGTCTCCCCTCGGCCCGGCGTGTAAAGGACCTGCTCTCGCGGATGACGCTGGAAGAAAAGGCCGCACAGATGATGTGCGTCTGGCAGTCGAAGGCCCAAACCATGCTGGATGAGGCGGGCAACTTCGATCTCAAGAAGGCCAAGAAGTCGTTTCGCGATGGCCGCGGACTCGGACAGGTCGGCCGCCCCAGCGATGCAGGCGGGGGCAAGAAGGCTCGCGGTATGGCCGAGCTGACGAACGCCATCCAGAAGTTTTTCCTCGAGAACAGCCGTCTTGGCATTCCGGTGATGTTCCATGAAGAGTGCCTGCACGGGCACGCGGCTCCCGATGGAACCAGCTTTCCGCAGCCCATTGCCCTGGGGGCAACGTTCAATCCCGCATTGGTGGAGTCGCTGTTCACCATGACGGCTCTTGAAGCCCGCCTGCGCGGCGCCCATCATGCGCTGACCCCGGTTGTCGATGTGGCGCGCGAGCCTCGCTGGGGCCGCGTGGAAGAGACCTATGGCGAAGATCCTTACCTGGTTTCGCGGTTGGGCATTGCGGCGGTGCGCGGCTTCCAGGGCGACGCAACGTTTCGCGATAAGCAGCATGTACTGGCCACTTTGAAGCACTTCGTGGGTCACGGACAGCCGGAATCGGGCATGAACTGCGCTCCCTCGAACATCTCGATGCGCGTGTTGAGAGAGACCTTCCTGTACACCTTCAAGGAAGCTCTGCGCGAAGCTGGAGCGGTGACGCTCATGGCCTCCTACAACGAGATCGACGGCATGCCTTCGCATGCCAGCAAGTGGCTGCTCCGTGACGTGCTGCGCAAAGAGTGGGGATTCAAGGGATTTGTGGTTTCGGATTACTACGCCATCTGGGAACTGGGTTATCGGCCTGACACGCACGGCCACTTCGTTGCGAAAGACAAGAAGGAATCGTGTCGGCTGGCGGTCGAGGCGGGCGTCAACATCGAGCTGCCGGATCCTGACTGTTATCTGCATTTGGTCAGCCTTGTGAAGAAGGGCGTGCTGAAGGAATCGCAGCTCGACGATTTGGTTGCGCCCATGCTTTTCTGGAAGTTCGAGATGGGTTCGTTCGACGACCCCTACGTCGATCCTGAAGAGGCGGACCGCGTAGTAGGCTGCGACGAGCATCGTGGCCTGGCGCTGACAGCAGCGCATGAAGCCATCACCCTTCTCAAGAACGAAAGCAACCTTGCGCCTCTCGATCTGAGCAAGATCAAGACCATCGCGGTGATCGGACCCAATGCGGATCGCAGCCTGCTGGGCGGATACAGCGGCCTGCCGAAACATGATGTCACGGTGCTCGACGGCATCAAGGCGAAGACCGGTAAGAAGGTGAAGGTCCTCTACAGCGAGGGCTGCAAGATCACGATCGGCGGCTCCTGGAACCAGGACGCGGTGGTGCCCAGCGATCCCGTGGAAGACCGGAAGGCGATTACCGAAGCGGTGCGTGTGGCGCGCAAGGCCGACGTCATCGTCCTGGCCATCGGCGGAAACGAACAGACCTCACGCGAGGCATGGAACCTGCAGCATATGGGCGATCGCACCAGCCTTGATCTCATCGGACGTCAGGAAGAGCTTGTCAAAGCGATGGTCGCGCTGGGCAAGCCGGTCGTCGTCTTTCTTTTTAACGGAAGGCCGCTCTCAATCAACTACGTGGCCGAGAATGTGCCTGTGATTTACGAGTGCTTTTATCTCGGCCAAGAGACCGGCCGTGCGGTCGCCGATGTGCTCTTCGGCGACTCCAACCCCGGCGGCAAGCTTCCGATTTCAGTGCCCCGCTCGGTGGGCCACCTGCCCGTCTTCTACAACTACAAGCCGTCTGCGCGGCGCGGATACCTCTTCGACGATGTCTCGCCGCTGTATGCCTTCGGCTATGGGCTCAGTTACACAAGCTTCGCCATCCAGAACCCGCGGCTGACAAAGAAGAAGATCCGGCCTGATGGTTCGACGCAGGTTCTTGTGGACGTCACCAACACGGGCAAGCGCGGGGGCGCGGAAGTGGTGCAGCTCTACATCCGCGACCTGGTATCTTCGGCGACGCGGCCGATCAAGGAGCTCAAGGGCTTCAAGAAAGTTTGGCTCAAGCCCGGCGAAACCACCACAGTCACGCTCGACATTACGCCGGGGCTGCTTTCCTTCTACGACGCGAATATGAAGTATGTCGTGGAGCCTGGAGATTTTGAGATCATGGTCGGCAATTCTTCGCGCGATGCCGATCTTCAAAAGTTGCTTCTGCAGGTGACCAAGTAGACGCACGGAAATTCCTGCGGAGAATTGCGGGAAGCGTGCAGCGAGCTGCGCGGCTGCATTGACGATGGGACGGCGGTGAACCGATTGAAACAGGGTTCAGGATCATTGATCCGAAGCGAAAGCGGGTAGAAGTCGATGAGTGCTACAAGCGTAAGACTCTCATTCACTGAGAAATTCGGATACGGCCTGGGCGACATGGCCGCCAACTTCGTCTTCCAGGCGATGATGGCCCTGCAATTAAATTTCTACACCGACACCTTCGGGCTGACGCCGGCGCAGGCGGGTACGATGTTTCTCGTTGTCGGCCTGGGAGCAGCCGTCTTCAATCCCGTCATGGGGGTGATCGCCGACCGCACCAAGACCCGCTGGGGCAGATTCCGTCCCTGGCTGCTGTGGACCGCTGTCCCGTTTGGCGTGATCGGCGTTCTCACTTTCACCACCCCGGATCTGAGCATCTCCGCCAAACTCATTTATGCGTGGGTCACGTATCTGCTGTTGCGCCTCGTCTACACGATGAACAATGTTCCCTACGCCTCGCTGACCGGCGTGATGACCGACGACCCGAACGAGCGGACCAGCATTGCATCGTACCGTCAGATCTTCGCCAACAGTGCGGGCTTCATTGTGCAGAGTCTGGCGATTCCTATGGTGGTCTTCCTGGGCCACGGCAGCAATGCCCGTGGCTACCAGTTGACGATGGGGATTTTCCTGGTCACCAGCGTAGTGATGTTCCTGATTGCCTTCTCCGTCTCCAAAGAGCGCATTCAGCCCGATCCCAAGCAGGATTCCTCAGTCATGCAGGACCTCTCCGATCTGATGAAGAACGGCCCGTGGATCGCGCTCTTCCTGGTGACGACCTTCTACTTTATCGCCCTGATGATCCGCGGCAGCTTGATGTTGCCCTACTTCAAATACTGTGCCGGCAACCAGTTACTCTTCAGTTGGTTCAACGGCTTCGGATTGACGGCGCTTCTCGTCGGCGTAGCCTGCTCGACTGCGCTGACCAAGCGCATCGGCAAGCGAACGCTTTTCTTCTGGAGCATGTTGCTGACGGGCGTTCTCTGTATCGCGCTGTTTTTTCTTCCGGCGACGGCCATCGTGCCGATCGTTAGTTTGGAAGTGCTGCGGCAATTTGTTTACGGCTGCTCAGGCCCGGTGCTGTGGGCCATGATGGGCGACGTGGCTGACTTCGGCGAATGGAAGACGGGACGCCGCGCCACGGGCACGGTCACGGCGGCGGTGGTCTTTGCGCTGTGGATCGGATTGGCATTGGGCGGCGCGATCGCCGGTTGGCTTCTCTCGCTGTATGGTTATCAGCCCAATGCTGTGCAGACCGACCAAGCGCTGATGGGCATTCGCCTGATAGCCTCGGTCTACTCGGGTGCGGCGTTTCTTGCCGCCGCTGTCTGCCTGCTCTTTTACGGCATCACTATGAAGCTCAACATGACCATCTCGCACGATCTCTCCGAACGGCGCAAGGGTTATTCGTCCAATCCCTCGTAACAGGCGCATTTATCTTCGGCCGCATCGCCAACCCGTTGCGGCCGCTTTTTTCGTAGGGACCCTGGTGTCCCATCTTCTTTGCCATCATTGGCAATCCATTAGGAGCTTCCGGATCATGCTGATTTGCCGCTTCATCGCCGCTACCGTCCTACTCACCGTGAGTATGGCGGCTGGCGCGCAAACTTCCACCACGCTCAAGGACGCTTATCGGGATTCGTTCCATGTCGGCGCGGCCATCAACGAAGCGCAAGCCTATGGGACCGACACGCGCGGCGCGACAATTGCCGCATCGGAATTCGACTCCATCTCACCAGAAAACGCTCTAAAGTGGGAACGCATTCATCCCAAGCCGGATACTTATAGCTTCGAGCCTGCAGACCAGTATGTGGCCTTTGGCGAGAAGCACCACATGTTCACTGTGGGCCACTGCCTGGTGTGGCATAACCAGGTTCCGGCATGGGTCTTCCGCGATGACAAAGGAAATTTCGTTGACCGCGAAACCCTCTTGAAGCGCATGCACGACCATATTGCTACGGTTGTCGGCCGTTACAAAGGCCGCATTCAGAGCTGGGACGTCGTCAACGAAGCGCTGAACGATGACGGGACCCTGCGTCAGTCACCCTGGCTGAAGATCATTGGCGAGGACTATATTGCGAAGGCCTTTCAGTATGCGTACGAGGCCGATCCTCAGGCGGAACTGACCTACAACGACTTCTCGCTGGAGAGTGAGGCCAAGCGCAACGGGGCGCTCGCACTCATCGCCAAGCTCAAGGCCCAGGGAGCCCCCATCACATCCGTCGGCCTGCAAGGCCATAACAGCCTCACATGGCCTTCGGTTCAGGATCAGGATGCGACCATCTCCGCCTTCGCAAAGCTCGGCGTCAAGGTGGTCATCTCTGAGCTGGATATCGATGTGCTGCCCCGCGCCACGCAGCAGCAGACCGCCGAGGTCTCGGTGAACGTTGCCCAGGACCCAAAACTCAACCCATACTCCAGCGGATTGCCGATATCCGTGCAGGAGGACCTTGCCAAACGTTATGCCGGCTTGTTCGCGGTTTATCTGAAGCATCGCGATGTCGTCACCCGCGTCACGTTTTGGGGTGTGACGGACGGCGATTCCTGGCGCAACGACTGGCCGGTGAAGGGGCGCACCAGCTATCCACTGCTTTTCGATCGCAACGGCCAGCCGAAACCGGCTTTCCAGGCAGTCATTCGCGTCGCAGCAGCCGGCAAGCCAACCAATTAGATCTCATGCACACCATCCTCAACTCTTCAGCCATCAACGAGGAGTTGAGGGATCCGAGACGCAACCACTGAGGTGGGGCGGTAAAGAGCAGATGGGTGGTCGTAAACGGAATTATCGTTTGTATTATCAAAAAGTTAAACTGGTCGGGGCGGAGGGATTCGAACCCCCGACCCTCTGCTCCCAAAACAGGTCAGACCGTTTATTGAACCCTGTTGAAATTGAGTGAAAATAACTGCTTCTGATTGAATGGTTTAGCTCGCACGTGCCAACCCCTGTTGAACGCTGTTGCTCTTTTGTGCTTTGACAGCTACAAATTCGACTACAGCCCAAATTCCCTGATAGTTTTTCTTTCGGCAATTTAACCAGGTTCACTGCTCGAAATTCTTGTGGTTCTGCTACAAGTGGCACATGCCGCGCTCGCTGAGGCTCCTGTTCGTCTTGCTCGTTCGATCTGTCTGCTCTCGTCACCACCTGCTGTTGGATAATCTGGCGCTGCGTCAACAACTCGGCGTCTTGAAACACAGGCGCCCGCAGCCACGATTTGCTGCTCCCGACAAATTGTTCTGGGTAATCTTGCGGCGGCTCTGGCCAGGATGGAAGCGTGCATTGATCCTCGTCCAACCGGAGACCGTTATTCGTTGGCACCGGGCAGGATTCAAGCTGTATTGGACGTGGCTCTCGCGGCATCGGACCCGCGTTGGCAGGAAGTGCGTTAGGAAGGAGCTGCGCGAACTCATCTTCCGTATGGTTACCGAGAACCCCACCTGGGGTGCGCCCCGCATCCACGGAGAACTCAAAATGCTCGGCTTCGATATTTCGGAGCGAACTGTCGTGCCCTGGATGCGGAAGGCTCCTCGAAATCCCGAGCCGGCAAAGCGGTTGATGGCATTTCTCAAAAACCATCGCGAAGCCATTGCGGCAATGGACTTCTTCACCGTGCCAACACTCACGTTCGGCGTGCTCTACTGTTTCTTCGTAATCGCGCATGACCGGCGGCGGATCTTGCACTGCAATGTAACGAAGCATCCGACCAGCGCCTGGGTGATTCAGCAGTTGCGCGAGGCGTTCCCTTACGATTCCGCTCCCGGCTACCTGATCTTTGATCGCGGTTCCAGCTTCAATGCGGAGATGATCGATGCTGTGAAGAACTTTGGCGTACAGCCCAAGCGCACCAGTTTTCGAAGTCCGTGGCAGAACGGCGTCGCCGAGCGCTGGGTCGGGAACTGCCGCCGCGACCTTCTCGACCATGTGATCGTGCTCAACCAGCGCCATCTGAAACGCCTTATGAATGATTACGTCCGTTATTATCACGACGACCGAACGCATCTTGCCTTGGCGAAAGGAACGCCTGCCGGTCGTGAGGCAGAAAACAATCCCGGCGCAGGTCGCAAAGTCATATCCATGCCAAGGCTTGGCGGTCTGCATCATCGCTACGACCTCGCTGCCTGAGCGTCAGCTGCGAAAATCCTCCTTCGGAGTCAACGAAGAACTGCGGGAGTGGTGCGCCCGGCGACCTCTCGACGTCCACTTGGCGGTGTTTTCGTCACGATCCGAAGTCACCGCGTCTCCTCGTCGGAGTCAAGAATCCGCTGAGAACCCAGCCTCAAGTTCACGAATCAGGCCCTTTTCAGGTCCGGATTGAATTTTGGCGAGGCACAGCCTTCAGCTGCCCAATCCTCGGCAGGTAATCGCTTATCGCCGGATTGGGGAGAAAGAGTTCCCATTGACCGCGATGATTGGCCTGCGTATACTCTAGCCGATTGTTACAACCGTGCCTAGCCGCACCCAGCCCCTTGGATTTCAGTCTTTACTACTGCGAGGTTCCGTATGTCTCATCTTCAGAGGTTGACTCTCCTGGCAATCGCACTGGCAGTCCCCACCTCTCTTTTCGCCGACTTCACTTATCAGCAAACGACCCAGATCACCGGCGGCTCCATTGTCAGCATGATGAAGATGGCCGGCGCCTTCAGTTCACAGGCTCGCAAAGCGGGCGACCCCATCGTCACCAGCATTTATCTCAAAGGCAACCGACTGGCGAACGTCTCCGCCGACAGCATCGAGATCATCGATCTGGACAAGGAAACCATGACCCACATCGACACCATCAAGCGCACTTACACGGTCATGACCTTCCAGCAGATGAAGGAGCAGATGGCGAAGGCTCAGCAGGAGATGGCGAAGAGACAGGCGGAGCATCCTGCCAGCACGCCGGCCAACAATCCTGGCGCAAACAATGTCACGATGAGCTTCGACGTACACGTCCGAAGGACCGGCGCTGAGAAGCAAATCAGCGGCCTCGCCAGCAGTGAAGCCATCCTGACCATGACGATGAATGCGACCGATCAAAAGACTCAGCAGACCGGGAGCATGGCCATCACCAACGATATGTGGCTCGTGCCGGAGATTCCTGGTTACGGACAGGTGCGTGACTTCTACATGCGCATGGGTGAAAAGATGGGAGCCATGACTGCGGGAGTGGGCCTGGATATGAGCAAGATGCTGGCGCAGAATCCCGGCGCGACTCAGGCGCTCGCCGACATGGGCAAAGAAATGCAAAAGCTGCAGGGAGTGCCGATAATGCAGATTATGCGCATGGGTACCACCACCAACGGACAGCCGTTGCCCGCTGCCTCTGAAGCTCCGCTGCCCGCCAGCACCTCGCCTGCCATGCCCAGCGGAAGCGACGTCGCCAAGCAGAGCGCGGCCTCCGTGCTGACGAGTCACATTCCTTTCGGATTTGGGCGCAAGAAGCAGGCCGACACACCGCCACCCGATCAAAATTCGAATCAGAATGCGAACCAGGCGCCCACGCCCACCAGCGCAGTCTTGATGGAGTCTCAGATCAGCACGTCGAACTTCTCCTCCGACCCGGTCGACGCATCGCACTTCGACGTGCCTGCGGGTTACAAACAGATTCAGCCGCAGATGCGCTAAGGGCATTGAAGATGCGTAGCCCGGGGCAGCGACGCAGCGATTGACGGCTAACACCCGGGTGCTTGTTCGCATCTATGCGGGTACAGTTCGCCTGCGACGAGCCGCTTTGCACAAGCACGCAGCCTGACTACGTGCCTCTCACTAGGCGCGTGTAAAGGAGCAACCATGTTCCTCCGCTTCAGTAGGCTTATGCCTTTTCTGCTGGGATTGACGTGCATACTGCCGACAATGGACCCACGCCCAGCCATCGCTCAAAGCAGCGATTCCACCGCGACAGCGAACGCCACGACCCTCCACCACATCAAGAACGTCTTCGTGATCATGATGGAGAACCATAACTGGACCGGCAATGGAAGCCTCAACATCAAAAGCAATCCAGCGGCGTCCTACATCAACTACACGCTGATCCCCATGGCGTCGCACGCGGAGAACTACAAAAACCCTCCCGGCATTCATCCAAGCCTTCCCAATTATTTGTGGCTCGAGGCGGGGACCAACTTCGGCATCACGAACGATGGCCCTCCAGCGCAGAATCACCAGGGAACGCATGTACACCTGGTGAAGTTGCTGGAGAATGCGGGCATCTCGTGGAAGTCGTACGACGAGAACATCAGCGGCACGGCTTGCCCGCTCATCAATGGCGGCCCGACCGATTCGAATGGTGGGCAGCTCTGCGCGGTGCGGCACAATCCGTTCGTTTACTTCGACGATGAAACAAACAATCGGAGTGCGAATTGGGCTCCGTGCATTGCGCACATGCGGCCGTTTACCGAGCTTGCGCGCGACCTCGCGGCCAACACGGTTGCGCGCTACAACTTCATCACGCCGAATGTCTGCGATGACATGCACGACAGTTGTGGCGGAGATCCGATCGCGCATGGTGATGCATGGCTCAAGAAGAATGTCCCCGCGATCCTGAACTCGACTGCGTATCGAAGTGGTGGAGCGCTCTTCATCATCTGGGATGAAGCCAACAGCGGCGATGGGCCGATTCCGATGATCGTGCTATCTCCTTTCGCAAAAGGAAATCATTACTCGAACAGCATCTACTACACGCACGGTTCCACCCTGGGCACGATCCAGGAAATCTTCGGGGTGTATCCGTTGATGAGATATGCCACGGCGGTGCCGGACCTTCGGGACCTCTTCGCTGTATTTCCCTAGGACGGGACAATTCACGCCGGATTCGCTGCTGCGCTTTCCTACGGCTTGCCGTTGGCGTCGATGGGAACGTGGCTGGTAATCCCTTTCAGGAGGAACTCCCGAAAGAGATTGTTTTTGGATGTTGCGCTCCGGGCAAGACTACGAGCAAGTCAAAGAGCGCGGTTCGCACGCGGGGCAGTCCGTGTGCCCCAGTGGTTGCGGCTTAAGGCCGAGGACCTGATTGGACGCCCCGTCTCCCTCGATCTGTGAGGGAGTTTGAACAGGCAATCATGGAGCAGTGCCGGGCCGAATACATGGTTGATGGAACCGGAAGGTTGCCATCGAAAAATGATTGATTCAACGCGCGAGCTTTGGTCGTTTATGCAGAAAGACCAATTCTTTCAATTATGGAACGAAGCTCAGAAAAGAACTCTGACCTTCGTTCCCGGTTCGATTTTGGGGGTGGTGAGGCCGGCGTCAAGGGTCCTTCGGGAACGGTCTTAGCGTGGCCTTCGACCTCAAGAATTCTGGTGCGCGGGCAGGGGCGGAGGTTGCGCAAGTCTACCTGGGACTGCCAGCTGGCGCGAACGAGCCACCTAAGCGTCTCGTCGTTTGGCAGAAGGTCGCTCTTCGTCCAGGCGAGAACCGGCATATCGTCCTCAACGTGGATAAGCAGATGATTTCAGTCTTCGACGTCGATAAGAACGCGTGGCAAGCGATGCAGGGAGAATAAAAAGTCTACGTGGGTTCGTCCTCGCGTGATCTTCCTCTTGCCAAAACATTGAACATTTCATTCGGGCCTCAAAAGGGTCAACCGTGAGCGGGTGAAGATTTCGTCAAGCTTTGACCTGACCCCCTGAATCCGTCCGTTTCGGAATACGGTCTGGACGAAGGAAAAGGGAAGGAAGGATGGACGATGAGCCGAACCCGGCACGCAGGAGCGCACTTGATCAGTTGATGTGATTACTCCCGCCGCAACAACAGACTTCAACAGGTTTCTACAAATATCAACACCTCTGCTCCCAAAGCAGATCAGATCGTTTATGGAAATCTGTTGAAATTGAGTGGAAATAAGTGCTTTTGATTGAAATGCTTACCGAATGCCCGCCGGTTGTTGTTGATCCTTGTGGCTCTTGGGTGCTTTGACAGCTACAAAATCGACTACATAGCCGGGCATGACCGCGCCGAAGTTTCTGCCCTGATCCCCTTCGACATATTGCTTAAATGGTAACTGACGACACTGACGAGTAGCCGACTGACGAGTAGATGGGATGAGAAGGTCGACCCCGATCGGTGCTAGCGCTAAGCTGGCTTTGATCGACGCACTCTAGGTGTGTGTCGGGCATAGCGTTTTGCCAAGGCCGATTCAGCGGTTTGCAGGGCTGGTGTTCGAACTGGGGCGCGCAGGCAGTAATCCTGTTGGTGGCTTATAGCGAGCTTTCTGTGCCGTTTTGGGTAAAACGGGCCCTTTTTCCCGCCGTTTTATGCCATTTCCAGAACCCCGCCGGCCCGGAACAGCTTCAGCAGGTTGCTGACCGCGCACACCAGCTTCCACTCGCGGCTGACATTCTCTTTGCCACGCAAGCTGAAGCGGCGAAAACCGCGCTGTTCCTTGATCTGTCCGAAGACCGGCTCGACGATCGCCTTGCGCATCTTGTACACGGTGCGGCCAGCCTCGGTTCGTAGCTTTTCCCGCATCGCCTCTTTCGGCGACGCGCCGGGAGGCGGCGGATCGCTGCTCGTCTCCACCGCGTCGCCATGCTTGTCGCGGCCCGTCGCCACGTACAGGTCGACGTCCTTTACCGACTCATCGGTCACATTCGCCTCGCTGAAGTAGCCCGTGTCGGCGCTGACCTTCTCCGGTTTCTGTTCCAGATTCGCCGCGATCAGCGCGATCATCGGCAGCAATTGTTTTTTGTCGTTCGTCTCCTGCGTAACCTCGGCGGCCACGATCACCTGCGAGGCGGAATCGACCGCGATCTGCGCGTTGTAGCCCTGCACGAAACTGCCTTTGTTCGCGCCGTCCGACATGATCCGGCTCTCCGCATCGGTGAAGTTGCGCTGCGCCGTGTCGTCTGGCTTGGCCTGCTCGGGATCGGGCAACTCGGGCTTACGGCCACGCTTCTTCTTGCCCGTGCGCCGCTCTTGTTCTTCGCGTTCGGCCAGCTTCTGCTCGGCCTCGGCGCGTTGCTGCGAGGCCTTTTCTTTGGCTTCCTGTTCTAAAGCCGCTTTGGCCTCGCCGATCTTCTGCAACCGGCTCTCCCGCCGCTGCAACTCGGCAGGCA
>OBLU010003160.1_pt1 | contig 14953 bp, 13 predicted proteins | sample 1518681 | NCBI WGS metagenome assembly OBLU01 (sample SAMEA3539304, study PRJEB22396) | soil metagenome | biome: tundra; feature: field; material: soil | place: USA | collected 2010-05 | depth 0.15 m
ACTGGTCTCCATGGAAAACACCCGTCAGGCAACGCCTTGCTGGAGGGTGGCCGCAACTCACCGCTGGAATTCGCGCAGTAAGCTACGCTCACGAGTGTAGCAACCCCTGCTTTCCCGCGTCAATCCAACACCTTGGCCAGACTGCGCCAAATGCTGCATTTAGGCTGCAATTTCTGGTTGGCCGTAACACAACGAATGGACTTACGAACCAAGTCCGTAGGCAACCCTCTATACTCACCCTGTACCGATGCAGGTGGAATCCCATCCATGGATCATCTCTGGACTCCCTGGCGCTATGCCTACGTCACTTCGACGGTCGCCGCGGCGCGTTCCGGCGTTCCGGCGAGCCTTGCCGCATGGCCCGGCGACCTGGGCTGCGTCTTCTGCAATCTGATCGCGTCGATCGATTTCGCGATTGCCAACGGAATGGCCGCGGAGCAGGCCGAAGCCGCAGGCGGTCTGATCGTAAGGGGCAAACATTGCTTTGTGTGCCTCAACGCGTTCCCCTACACGTCAGGGCATGTGATGGTGATGCCTTACCCACACCTTGACCGGCTGGCTGCTCTGCCCACCGAAGCCGCGCATGAGCTGATGGACCTGGCGCAGCGGACGGAGAAGGTTCTGCAGACGCTCTACAATCCGCACGGCTTCAACATTGGGATGAATCTGGGCAAGGCAGGCGGGGCGGGGGTGGCAGGGCATTTGCATCTGCACGCGCTGCCGCGCTGGGCCGGCGACACCAACTTTATGACGACTGTCGGCGAAACTCGCATCCTGCCTGAAGATCTGGAAACGACGTGGAAACGGATGAGAGAGGCGTTTGGGAAGCCTAGCTAATCTTCCGTCGCATTTGATGCTGAATCGCTTGCGGCAATCGCCAGCAGGGGCTGGGACCACTCCTGCGACTCCATCTCACGCACTTCGGGTTGCAACTTCGAAATTTCAGTTAACTCTCCGTCGCCATGTGCCAACTCGCCCAACTGCCGCCCATAAGTGAACACTCCGCCCTTGCCTTCAATCGAGCCGAGAAATTTGTTGTAGTGTTCAACACTATTGCCCAGCGCGTTGCCGAGCCTCGTGACATGCCCCTGCGCGACCGTGAGCTTCTCATAGATCTTCCTGCCCATTTCGTGGATAGCCTTCGCGTTCTTGGTTATCTCCGACTGTTGCCAGCCAAACTCAACCGCACGCAGCAGCGCAATCAAGGTCGTCGGCGTCGCCATCACCACATGATTCTGCGCGCTGAATTCAATGAGCGAAGGATCAGCTTCGAGGGCCGCACTGAACAACGCTTCGCTGGGCAGAAAGCAGACCACGAAATCCGGCGCCTTTTCAAATTGTTTCCAGTAGGCCTTGCCGGACAACTCCTTGAGATGCGCCTTCACACGTTGCGCGTGCGCTTCAAATCGAACCTTCTGCGTGGCAGGATCGGAATTACCGCTTGCATCCAGAAAAGCATCCAAAGGAGTCTTGGCATCCACCACGATTTCGCGCCCGTTCGGCAGTTGAATGGTCATATCCGGCCTTAGCATCTTGTCGTCTTCGTCGCGGGCACTGACCTGCTCAGAAAACGAACAGTACTGCACCATTCCTGCGTACTCGACGCATCGCTTCAGTTGCAGTTCGCCCCAGTTGCCCCGCGTCTTCGGAGCCCGGAGCGCCGTGATCAACTGTGCAGTCTCATTTTTCAATGCATCGAGGGATGCGGGAATGGAGTTCTGGATGTTTTCGATAAGGATTTTCACTTCCGAATATGCGCCGGAACGTTTGATCTCCATCTCGCGGGTCTGATCATCAAGACTCTTGAGCGCCTTTCCGAGAGGGTCAAGCAGGTTCTTGATCGCCAGTTCCTTAGCTTCCAAAGTTTGTTTCGCCTCGGTCGTTTGTCCTCCGAGTTCCTGCTTCGCGAGGGTCAGGAAGCTCTTGTTGTTAGCGCTCAGCGCTTTTGCCGCCAGATCCCCGAATGCGGTTTCAATTTCCGCCTTCATCAGCGTGTATTTATTCTTCTCCGCCGTTACATTCGACCTCTCTGCACCGAGTTCACCAGTCAGACGCGTAATGCTCTCTTGTAAGCTCTTCGATTCGCTGGCTTGTGCGGCCTTTTCCGTTTCCAGGCCCATTACCCGCTCGCGGAGCAACCGGTTCTCCACCTGAAGGGAACTCCTTCCCAGCCAGTAGCCGAGCAACACACCCGCAAGAACTGCAATAGCCGCGACAATCAAAATTTGAATCATGATTCCCTTTCCCCACTTCGCCTAATGTACGCCTCTGGGCTGTGTTTTTCGCGTCAAATTCGGCGCGTTTTCTACTCGCTGTTCTCTGTTCCCCACTCCCCGTCTGCCACCCTCCTTTACACACCCCCACCCGCCCGGTAGACTTGAAGTTTCGGAGCCATTCGCATTTTTTTGGCGCAATGGTTGTGTTTTCATGCCGCGGGCCAGTATTGTAGGCAAGCGGAACGGGATCTAAGTTCCCCCCGGACAGACTTTCAAGTTCCAAAAAAATACGAGGAGAAGCACGCATGGCCGTTGAAGAGAAGGTAAAGCAGATCATCGTTGAGCAGTTGCAGGTGGACGAGGCCGAGGTCACCCCCGGCGCAAGCTTCCAGGAAGACCTGGGCGCGGATTCGCTCGACGTGGTCGAACTGGTAATGCAGTTTGAAGAGGCATTCGACCTGGAGATTCCAGACGAAGACGCCGAGAAGATCAAGACCGTCAAGGACGCCATCGACTACATCGAAAAAAATGAGAAAAGCGCGAAAGGCGCCAAGTAGCCGGTGAATCGTCGAGTCGTTATCACCGGCCTTGGGCTGGTGTGCGGTGTGGGCAACACCGCGCCCGAAGTATGGCGGCAGCTCCTGGCTGGCGCCAGCGGTATGGCTCCCATTCAGGGGTTCGATACGACCGGCTTCCCGGTGACCTTCGCCGCGGAGGTGAAGAACTTTGACCCTCTGAACTTCGTGGACAAGAAAGAATCGCGCAAGATGGGGCGATTCATCCATTTTGCCTTCGCCGCCACGCACGAAGCTATCACCCAGGCCGGCCTTCAGATCACCGAGGAGATTGGCGATCGCGTCGGTGTCTTTATTGGCTCCGGCATTGGCGGATTTGAGATTATTGAGCGCGAGCACTCCAACCTGCTGCAGGGCGGCCCGCGCAAGATATCGCCCTTCTTTATTCCCGCGGTGATTGTGAACATGGCGGCCGGGCAGATCAGCATCCGCTACGGCGCCAAGGGGCCCATCTCCGCGACCGCAACGGCATGCGCCACCAGCGCCAATTCGATCGGGGACTCGGTGCGCATGATCATGCACGGCGATGCCGAGGTGATGATTGCCGGCGGCGCCGAGGCATCGGTCACGGCGCTGTCGGTAGGTGGTTTTGCGGCCATGCGGGCGCTTTCGACTCGCAACGACGAGCCAACCCGCGCCAGCCGTCCCTTCGACAAGGATCGCGACGGTTTCGTCATCGGCGAGGGTGCGGGCATCCTCATCCTCGAAGAGCTGGAGTTTGCCAAGGCGCGGGGCGCAAAGATCCTGGCCGAGGTAATTGGCTACGGAATGAGCGCCGACGCCTACCACATGACTGGCATCGCTCCCGAGGGCCAGGGCGCGCAACGGGCGATGAGAGCGGCGCTGAAAGACGCCGGCATTGCTCCGGAAGAGGTTGGCTATGTGAACGCTCACGCCACTTCAACACCGGCGGGCGATGGCAACGAGTCGCGGGCGATTGAGCTGGTGTTTGGCGAGCACGCCACAAGCCACAAGCTCAAGATCAGCGGCACCAAATCAATGACAGGCCATTTGCTCGGCGGCGCGGGCGGGCTTGAGGCAGGCATCTCCGTGCTGGCGCTGGTCAACCAGGAGCTTCCGCCGACGATCAATCTTGAAAACGTAGATCCGGAGTGCCGTCTGGACTACGTGCCCAACAAGCCTGTTGCGCACAGCTTTGACGTGGCGCTGTCGAATTCATTTGGCTTTGGCGGGATTAACGCGACGTTGATCATCCAGCGATGGAGCGAGTAGAAGCAGCGGCTAGCTTCTAGCTGGTCCGAGCCTCAAGCAGATGAAAGGCAAACAGCGCGAATCCGGTTGGGATTCGCGCTGTTTGTTATTCAGAGAAAGAATCTGGAATCAGCCCATGACGGCCGCAATGCCGGCGCCGAACAGGACAATGATCGCCCACCATCCAAAGACTGCAATGTAGCCCGAAGTGCGCTTGACCCCGGCTACAATCGCAATCCCCATGCCAAGCAGCACGAGCGTCCAGATGGTCACCACATCGACCGAGCTCGCCAATGCGTAGAGAGCCTTGTTCGTATCCAGGGGATTCAGAAAGGCCCCGGCGTTGGTGGGAGCAAAATTCTTGATGTTGAACGACTCCGGTGCGACCCCTCCAAAGATCACAACCGTGCCCAGCAGCACTTTCACAATGCCCGGTAATTGCGCGAAGACCCAAACGACGAAGATGCCTCCGAACTTGGCCTTCCCGCCGAAGACAAAGTTGATGGTTCCCCACAGCACTAATGAAATAATCGCTGCAATAATCAAGACCAGCACGGGATTGGCGATGAAGATGCCCTCAGTAATGTACAGCGAAATCTTCTTTGACATCTCCTGCTGCGCCGGCGGCGCCTGCGCCATTGCTTCTGCCTGCTTGGTGTTGAGCTGGATCTGGTTGTCCACCACCTGCTGCATTCCGATCTTGACGTAGACGGCCGCAAATAGAATGTAGCCAACCAGCGCAATGATGAGAAACGGCAGCCACCAGCTCTTGTTGCCCCGCTTGATGTCTTCAAAGGTCTTTGACGGCGCCGTAAAGGTGTTGGATACGCGCTGCCACTGGCTGAGGCCCACAGGGGCTGACTCGGCCACGGGTACCACTTCCATGTCGCTCATAATTTCGCCTCTCGCAAGCCGGATGCGGCTCTGCGCAAATCCATCCTACGCGTAGACCGGGCCCCGCCGCGATCGGTTGCTTTTTTGCTGGAAAAGGCAACAAACCGCTGGACTCGTTCCCGGCAACCGCAGGTGAGAAATGCGTTTGCCCGCGATTGTACCCCTGAATGGCGCTGCCTGCGAAATCAATTTATAGAGTTGCGGAAAACGCGGTAAGTCATGCGGCTTCTGCGTTTCCCCGCTAAGCCGTCTGGCCGGCCGGGTTCGCCGGGGGCAGCTTGGTGTCATGGGTTGGCTTGCCCTGCCCCGTTGCACTGCTTCGATTATTCAGATGCGACGGCCTCGTCGGCCCAGACTTGACCGCCGGCTTGGGCGGCACATAAGCCTTGTATACAGTGATGTGGAAGCAGGCCTGCTGGAATTCTTCCTCCACGTCGATCTTGCCCGCTGTTTGCAAGGTAAGCAGCCAGCTGCGCATCCAGGCCATCTCCTGGCGGCTCAGCCCGCTCTTGGCGATGTCGACGGTGGCCCCGGTCACGTGCGGGCTCACCACATCGCCCTCGGCCGCCGCCGCATTGCCGTTGGTTTCGATCAGTCGCTTCTGGTACTCCACCGTTCGTACCGCCGAGCTGACCTCGACTGGCTTGTGAAACAGCAACGCATGGACTTTTGCCAGGTCGCTTAGAAAGAGCGCCGTCCAGGGCCGGCAGTAGCGGTGGCTTTCAGGCAGGTCCCCATTCACCACAAGCGACGCGGATGCAGGAACCGGGACAAGCATCTTGCGGGCGATGCGATCTGCCAGATCGTCTTCGTCCTCGATCCGCTCCAGGCCATCGTCCTCGGTCTTGTCGTTTTGCCGCGCCAACGATTCGTAGGAACCCACCAACGGAGGCGGCATGGCAATCCGCGTTCCTTGCAGCGAGGCAGACTTGGCCCTGGTGCGCCGGTTGCGAGCGCGCCCACGCAGGACTCCGTGCCCGTGTCCAGCCGAGTGGCCAGTCCTGACGGCCGTCGTGTGGTGAGTCTGCCTGGATGTGTGGGAGGTGACCGCCGGTTGGGCGCTACTCTGCGTGCTCGCCGTTGGGGCCGGCGAACCGTGGGCTGTGCTCATCGAAAGCACGGCCAGTAGCATTAGGGTGAATGCGGTCCGCAGCATCATAAGGAGTGTGCGGAGAATCCAGAGCTTCTTCAGTGTAGGCCCAACTGCGGTCGCCTCCGAGTACCTCGCCAGATGCGCTTGCGTCTGATAATTGGAGGCATTGGAGAGCCCTGCGACGCCGCCACCAAATCTCAAGAAATCGCAGACTTTCAAGACCGTATTTGATATATACTTTTGCTATATACTTTGGGGAAGGTGAGTATGGCAGTGAAAGCTGGAATGAGTCCGAAGCCGGTGGATGCCAAGCTGTTCTGGAACGGTCGGAGCCAGGCCGTGCGTCTTCCCAAGGAGTTCCGCTTCGAGGGTGACCGGGTGCGCGTGGCCCGCATGGGCGCGGGCGTCCTGCTCGAACCTGTTCCCGAAACCAAAAAGGAAACGGTCGAGGAGTGGTTTGCGCGGATGGATGCGATGGGAGCGGATCCGCTTTTTCCCGAGGGGCGAAAGCAGAATCTTGCGCCAATCCGTGAGTACTTCAAGTGAGCTACCTGCTCGACACGAACGTCTGCATTGCGCTGATTAACGGGACATCCATTCCGGTGCGTGCGAACTATATCCAGGCGGTTCGCCGCAATTCGGTGCTAACAACCTCTTCGATTGTTGCTCATGAGCTTTGGTACGGCGTAGCCAAGAGCGGTCGAGTTCCTCAGAATGCCAACCGCCTTGCAACGTTTCTAGGGCGTGACATTGCTCTCCTCGACTATTCGGAGCGAGATGCGCAGGCGGCCGGAGAGGTTCGCGTGGAGCTCGAAAGCAAAGGCCAGCACATCGGCGAGTACGACACGCTGATTGCCGGTCAGGCCTTCAGCAGAAACCTGGTTCTGGTCACCGCCAACACCCGTGAATTCGGCAGGGTGCGAGGCCTGATTGTCGAAGACTGGACACAGTAGATCGACCTAACCGCTGGTCCCTACAGCAGCGTCGGCTCGTCGTCTTTCAGTTCCTCGGGCGGAATGATGACCGCGGCGGCGACCTTGTCTTCGGGCTCGAGGTTGAGCAGGCGGACGCCTTGCGTGGCGCGGCCGGCGGCGCGAATGGTCTTGGTGTCGATGCGGATGATCTTGCCGAACTGGCTGATCACCATCAGCTCCGATGAATCATCGACCAGTTGAATCGAGCTGACGCGGCCGATACGCGGGGTGACGGCCATGTTCTTGACGCCCTTGCCGCCGCGGGTCTGCAAGCGGTACTGCTCCACATCGGTGCGCTTGCCGAATCCATTTTCGGTGATGGCGAGAATGCGGTATTCGCCGGGCTCATGGACCTTGGGCGTAACGGCGACGCCTACGACGTAATCGTTCTTGGCCAGGTCGATGCCGCGCACGCCATACGCGGGGCGGCCCATGGAGCGAACGTCATTCTCATCGAAGCGGATCGCCTGCCCCAGGTGCGTGGCGAGGAAGACAATCTGACTCCCGTCGGTGATGCACGCTTTTACCAACTCATCGTCGTTGTCGATGCCGATGGCAATGATGCCGCGCGCCATCACGTTGGAGAAGTCTTTGAGAGGCGTCTTCTTGACGGTGCCTTTTTGCGTGGTAAAGAAGATGAACTTGCCTTCCTCTTCGAGGTCACGCACAGGCAAGATTGCCCGCACATTTTCGCCCTGCTGCAGGTCGAGGAGGCTCTGCATGCTTTTGCCCTTGCCCGCCGCGCTGACGTCGGGAATCTCATACACCTTGAGCCAATAGACACGGCCGGTGTTGGTAAAGCAAAGCAAGAACGCATGAGTCGAGTTCACGATCAACTGCGCGACAAAATCTTCTTCGCGCGTCTTCATGCCGGTGCGCCCCGTGCCGCCACGCCGCTGTTGGCGATAGATGGAGATCGGCGTGCGCTTGAGGTAGCCCTGGTGGCTCACCGTAACGGCGACCTGCTCGTCGGCGATAAGGTCTTCAAGCTGAAGCTCGGCGCTTTCATCTACGATTTGAGTTCGCCGCGCGTCGCCGTACTTGTCCCGCACCTCTTCGAGCTCCTTGACAATCACAGCGCGAAGCCTGGACTCGCTGGCAAGAATCGCTTCGTACTCGGCGATCCTTTCGCGCACCTGCTCCAGTTCTTTCAGTAACTCGTCGATTGAGAGTTGCGTCAAACGGTAGAGCTGCAACTCGAGAATTGCGTCGATCTGCCTGAGCGTCAGCCCCTTCTCTTCGTGTGGCAGCCGCACACGGTCCAGGGTTATGACAATCTCAGTGCCTTTGCCCCATGCGTACAAGTTTTCGCGAGCTTCAACGCGCGAACCCGAAGCGCGAATGATCTTGATGACCGTGTCGAGGTTGTCGAGCGCGATCTTGTAGCCTTCGAGGATGTGTTCGCGCTCGCGGGCCTTGCGCAGCAGGAACACCGTCCGCCGCTGCACCACGTCGATGCGGTGATTGATGAAGCAGCGAATGGCCTGGTCGAGACCCAGCTCCCGCGGCTGCCCGTTGAGCACCGCGAGAAAGATCATGGAGAAGCTCTCTTGCATCTGGGTATGCTTGTAGAGCTGGTTGAGCACAATCTCAGGCTGCGAGCCGCGCTTGAGCTCGATGACGATGCGCATGCCGTCACGGTCGCTCTCGTCGCGCACGTCGCTGATCTCGTCGATGATCTTGTCGTTGACCAGTTCGGCAATGCGTTCAATCAGTTTGGACTTGTTCACCTGGTACGGAATTTCGGTGACAATGATCGCCTGCTTTTCCTTGGTCAGGTTCTCTGTGGCGACACGCGCGCGCATCATGAAGCGGCCGCGGCCGGTCTTGTACGCCTGGGGAATGCCGGACTTGCCGTAGAGGAAACCGCCCGTGGGGAAGTCGGGGCCCTGCACGTGCTTCAGCACTTCCGCTAGTCCGGCGTTCGGATTCTGCACCAGCTCGATGGCCGCGTTCACCACCTCAGTCAAATTGTGCGGCGGAATGTTGGTGGCCATGCCGACGGCGATGCCGCTGGATCCGTTGACGATCAGGTTGGGAATGCGCGTGGGAAGAACCGTTGGCTCAAATGTGGACTCGTCGTAGTTCGGCGTGAAGTCCACCGTTTCCATTTCGATGTCGGCGAGCATCTCGCCGGCGAGGCGCGTCATGCGGCACTCGGTGTAACGCATGGCTGCGGGCGGATCGCCATCGACGGATCCGAAATTTCCCTGGCCATCTACCAGCGTGTAGCGCAACGTGAACGGCTGGGCCATGCGCACAAGCGTGTCGTAGATGGCGGAGTCGCCATGCGGATGGTACACACCCATGGCCTGACCCACGACCTTGGCGCACTTTGCGTATTTCTTGTTGTACTCGAGGCCCATCTCGCTCAGGGTGTAGAGCACGCGCCGGTGTACGGGCTTCAATCCATCCCGTGCATCCGGCAGCGCGCGCCCGATGATCACCGACATCGAGTAGTCGAGATACGAGCGGCGCATCTCCTCTTCGATGTTGATTGGAATGAGGTTGGTGCCGCTGTTGGGCGGCGTGCCACCTTCAAGAGGGAGCTGGGGGTTCTGATCGTCTGCCATAGGATTTTACAGGCCCGCCACAAGGCGGCAAAAAGGTTCCGGAGTAAGCGGGACCGGAGTGCGCGGGCTATGCTTCTATTTTACCCGCTCAAAGCGGGTTTCAGCAAGGCAAACACAGATAAATAAGTCCTTATTTTGCATCATTTTATAGGTCCTTTAGGACACCTCTATAAAAGCCCGGAAATGCTTATGCTGCGCGGTTGGATTTTGCCTTGGATTTGGCGCCGTTTGCGGCCTTCTTTTTCGTACTTTTAGCGGCGGCACCCTCGCCTAATCCGGCAGTTCGACTACCAACTTTAGCTTGCCGCCCACGCCCTCCACATAGCTCCGCAGCGTGGAGATGTACAGGTCTGAGCGCTTCTCGATACGCGAGACACCTTCCTGACCAATTTTGAGCCTTTTCGACAAACGTGCTTGCGTAAGCTTGCGCAGACGGCGCACCTGACGCAGATTCAGTTCTGCCGCGATTAATTCGGCGGCGCGTTGCTTGACCCATAGCTGAGTCTCTTCCGATTCCTCGGCAAGCACTTGTTCGTAGGGGATCGCCATTATTTCTTCTTCTCCCTTGCAATCGCTCTTTGGTGCCGATCGGAACCACGATCGGCAACTTCAATCAGATTCCGGTAGAACTTGTCTTGAGAAACACCGGACTTGTCTGTACCAACCAGGAGGCTCGCGTTCCGTTTCAAATCGAATGCGAAGACGACGCGCCACACGCCATCGGCGTCAAAGCGAAGTTCCTTCATGCTGGCATGTTTCGACCCCTTCAACGTATCCACTTGCGGTCGTCCAAGCTGCAGACCGAATGTCTTCAGCATTTTGATCAACGAATGGGTCTGTCGCCGGACAGCCTCAGAAAACTGGCGAAACTCCGGCAGAAACTCTCCGTGGAAATCCACCGCCCACTGCTTTTCCATGTCGAGAGCAGTCATCTTGCTCCTTAGTTACAGACCCTGCTCCCGGTTAGGCCATCCAACTATGAAAACAGTGCCATATTATGCCTTGTAATGCCTAATTTTTTAGAGTGCATATTTCACCCGCTGGGGCAGTGAGCAGCAATCCGCTGAAAAGAACCTCTCACAGCAAGCCCGGCAAACTCAGCACGCAGAACACTGCCTGCAGCAACACAATCGCCCCCGCTGCGGACACGGCCAGCCGGCCTCGCGGGCCGTCGTACGCGTCCGCAAAGACTCCTGCGATGAACGTGAGGAGGAAGGGCAGCGCCCAAAGCCAGGGGCTGCCGGGTACGCCGGTCATGATGAGAAAAACCAGCGCGAGGAAGCAGAAGAGCGGAGCGGTATTGCCGAAGTAGCGCGACTTGCGAAGGCCCAGGTACAGGATCGCCGCCGCGGCGGAGGCGATGGAGATTCCGGCATTGGAGAGCGTGGAAAAGAACCGCCTTGCCGGGTCGAGCGAAACCCACAGGAACCCAGCCGCCGATCGGAAGACATAGCTGAAAGCATCCGGCGAAAATCCGTAGCAGGCAAACACTAGCAGCAGAGCCCCGGCCACGGCTGCCAGCACCACCGGGAATACCTGGCTCCTGCGCTCCTCCGCCACCCAAAGCATCGCTACCAGTCCCAGCAGTGCCACCACTGGCAGCGCAGCGATATGCGATGCCGCCGCCATGCCAAACGCCGCGGTAAGCAACACGATTCGGGGACGCCACTTCCGCCGGGGCCCCTGCATGGCGTGGGCCACGCCGATGCACGTGTACACCCCGCCATACACGCCGAGGGCCGCGAGAATCTCCGCATTCGGCGCAACACAGGCCTTGAGCACTGCTGGAGAAAAGCAGTAGAGCGACAGCGCGGTGTAGCCGCCCAGGTTGCCGTAAAGCCGCCGCGTTACCCACCACATCCCGGCGCCGAGCAACGCCCCCGCCAGCAAGAACGGCATCCGTTCCAGCAGGAGCACGTGCGTGAGCTGGTGGCGCAGTTCCCAGGTGCTGACCTCGCCTCCCGCTTGCACGACCTTGTCCTCGGGTTTGCGCAGCAGGTCCAGGCCCTGCTCGACTAAGAGATTGAGCGTAAGCGGCAACCCTGCCAGGCGGTAACCCAGAACCCCATCGTGAATATTCCCGCAGGTGGTGTAGTAGCCGGTCAGCGCCGAGGGCCGCTCCCACATCTCGCGCCCGCACCGCGCATATTGATAGTCGCGATCCGTGAGTGTCTGGTGGCCAATAAGCCAGGATCCTTGAACCAGGAAAAGCGCCAGCAACACCGCCGCAATGCGCTGCGGAAGGTTGAAGCGAAACCGTCGAATCCTGTTGAAACGAAGTGTCATCGGTTGAAATGAGGCAGCTCCCAGTCTAAATGTCCCAACCGGCCTTTGATCTAAACCGCAGCCGACTCAGCGCGTAGAGTCGCTGCCGGCTTGCGGAACGAACCCGCTGAGTCCCTTTACGCGCACCAATCCCCGACCTTACACTGACTCCGCCATGCTTACCCGTCGACGTTTCGCGCTGAACACCGCCTCCGCTGCCCTGATTCTTGCGTCCAATTCCAGGCTCACCCTGGCCGAGGCCGTGGCCACTTATCGCAATCCGATTATTGGCGGCGACCACCCGGATGCCAGCCCAATCCGCGTCGGCAACGACTTCTACCTGACGCACTCCAGCTTCGACTACGCACCCGGATTGCTCATCTGGCACTCGCGCGACCTGGTCAATTGGCGTCCAGTGGCTGCGGCTCTCCACCGATATTATGGCAACGTCTACGCCCCTTACCTATGCGAGTACGAAGGAAGCTATTACATCTACTTCCCTGCCGATGGCCGTCTGCGCGTCGTTCATGCGAACAACCCAACCGGACCCTGGAGCGAGCCGGTCGACCTCGGCATCAATGCCATCGATCCTGCTCACATTGCTGAAAACGGCCGGCGCTTTCTCTACATGGCTGGAGGGCAGATGGCCGAGCTTACTCCCGACGGCCTGGCCGTGCTGGACCCGCCGCGGACTGTGCTTAAACCCTGGCCCATCCCCGCCACGACGCGCATGGAATGTGTATGCCTGGAAGGGCCCAAGCTGCTCGAACACAAGGGCTATTTCTACCTGAACGTGGCCGAGGGCGGCACGGCTGGCCCGGCTACCAGCCACTCCGTCATCTCCGCCCGCAGCCGCCACGCCGACGGCCCCTGGGAGTTCTCGCCCTATAACCCGATCGTCCACACACGCACCCGCGACGAACGCTGGCTCTCCCTCGGCCATGGCCGCCTGGTGGACACGCATGAAGGCAAGTGGTACATCACCGTTCACTCCTACGAGTACGGGTACCGCACGCTCGGCCGCCAACTGCTACTACTGCCGATCGAGTGGACCCGGGATGGCTGGTTTCGCGTGCCTGCGGGCATTACTGCCGAGAGCGCCATCCCGATGCCCATCCCCGGCGCGAGCCAGCAACTGCCGCTCGATCCCTCGGACGACTTTACGACACCCGAACTCGGCCTCCAATGGGGCTTCTGGCATGAATTCGACACGGCGCGTTTCACTACCGGCAAAGGCGCACTGACCCTCAAGGCCCGTGGCAGTTCCCTTGCCGACAGCTCCGCCCTCACCACCCCGGTAGGCGGCCACTCCTACACCGTCGAAATCGACATTGAAGTCGACCCAGGCTGCGAGTCGGGGCTGCTGCTCTTCTACAATCCCAACCACGCCACGGGAATCCTGCTCTCGCCTGAAGGCATCGGCGTGCGGATCGCCAACGGCTACATTCCCAGCCGCCAGGAGCAAGGTGCCACCCGTGCCACATTCCGCATTGTCAACGATCGCCAGGAGATCGACTTCTACTATCGGCTTCCCGGCCAGACCTGGCGCAAGACCCAGGAATCCGCCGAGATCTCCGGCATGAACCACAACGTCCTCGACGGCTTCCTCGATGTCCGCCCCGCCGTCTACGCCGCAGGCTCTGGCAAAGCCACATTCCGCGCCTTCCGCTATTGGCCGGGGCTGAACGTGCCGGCATAAGCTTCCGCGGCAGTCCCGAATACGCACCTCCAAACACAGGAAAGCCGCTCCGGAGAGCGGCTTTCTGTGCCTTGGTTGCTTTTCACTCTTAGTTGAAGATAGCCCCCACGGTTTCGCTGGAGGTCGCCGGCGATAAAGTGCAAGAGTTTGGTCCGGCTGCCGTTGACGGATTCGGACTAATGCTTGTGCAGGTTGAGGACCAGCCGCCGAAAGATACTCCCGGTTGGGCCGGCGCAGTCAGAGTGATAGGAGTTCCTACCGGATAGGTCGCCACGCATACAGAACCGCCAGAGGTCGAACCTGGACCGCAATGGATCACGTTCGGCGTGCCCGTAGCGGAAGGAGCCGTGACCAGCCAGTTGGTGGTGTTCAAGCCTTCGTTATAGACGGTGACTGTCGACAACAGTGCCGATGTTTGAGAGCCCGGATAGCATGAACCCGGCTGGGTGGGTGGGTCGGGGAGGATCAGTGGGCAGTTGAACGTTGCCGTCGCGGTTTGTATGGTCCCGTCGATCGCCGTTGCTTCAGCAATGATAGTGGCGCCTCCATTCCCGTATGCGGTGACAAGGCCGCCCGGGGCCCCCGGATTTGCAGGGGTAGAAGCAGAGTCAACGGGGAAAGAATTGGGGAATGAGGAAAGCCAGGTGACCGAGTTGGTCAGATCCCTGACATAGGGAGGAGTCGAATACGTTCCGATTGCGAGGAAGTTCCCCGTATCTTGCAACTGGCCAACGGTCAAACTGGGTGGAATAATGGTCAGCGAAAGCAGAGGCTCCGGCGCGGTTGTGAGCAAGACCGTTACGGTTGCTGTTCCCGTTATTACGCTGGCATTGGAGTTCGTCCATAGTGCCGTGATGGTGCTCGTGCCTGAACTCACTCCAGAAGCAAGCCCTCCAGCAGTGATGGTAGCGACCGAGGGGATGCTGGACAGCCACGTGAGCTGCGACATACCGGTAATGTTTTCAGTAACGCCATTGCTGAAAGTGCCAAGGGCAGTATACTGTCCGGTTTGCCCTGAGGCGGAAACCGACTGGGAGCCCGGAATGATCGTAATCGAAGTTAAGGCCCCTCCTGCGCCGACAGCGCCTGTGCCTGTAACAGTGAGGAGGGCGGTCGCGGAAACAATGCCGGAGAAGCCTGTTGCGGTAGCCGTAATCGTTGTTACGCCCGCTGACACTCCCGTGGCGACGCCGGAAGCATTCACAGTGGCCACGGCAGGTGTGCTGGAGATCCAGGTAACCTGATTTGTTATAATCTGAGAGGTTGGATCCTTGGCATTGCCCAATGTTCCTGTCGCTGTGAACTGAGTAGACTGGCCAACGCCAACGGACTGAGTCGCAGGGCCGACCGCAATGGAATCCAGCCCATTGTTCTTGACGCAGCCAGTAATTGACAGGGCAAGACCGGCCAGTAGCAACGCATTCACGCTCGTACGATTGAACATCGATGACC
>OBLU010003161.1_pt1 | contig 14949 bp, 14 predicted proteins | sample 1518681 | NCBI WGS metagenome assembly OBLU01 (sample SAMEA3539304, study PRJEB22396) | soil metagenome | biome: tundra; feature: field; material: soil | place: USA | collected 2010-05 | depth 0.15 m
CCGCGAGCGGCGCGGGGGCAACTGCTCCTACGGCTCCGCCCCCCGGTGGGGTGGGAGTCCCCACAACCTCATCGCCCGCCGGGAGCGCCGACACAACATCGCCTCCCGTATCCCCACCGGGCACCACCGGGGCCCAGCCCGCGGACATGGCCTCCAGCGAGGGTTGGGATGCGGTTCGCACGCAGGAGTCCTCTGCTCAGGCGCCGCCTCCCGGCACCCCGCAGAGCGTCGCGGGGCAGACGCCCTCGAGCGCCGCGCTGATCCCCCCTCTCAGTGAGCCAGCCTCGGGGTCTCCCGCCACCGCGGCCGCCGCTGCTCGAGCAGCGGCCGGTCCAGGCGCTGTGACTCCTCGGCCCCCCACGCCTCCCGCCGCCGGGGCCTCTTCTACCCCCGGAGCCCCGGCAGCAGCTGGTACCTCGCCGGCCACGCCTCCCGGTGCTCCGGTCAGCTCGCCGGCCGCGCCTCCACGGCGGAGCCCCTCCACCTCTCGTCCACCGGCTCCCAGCCCCCAGCGCCGAAGCGCCCCGTCGGAAGGGGTCCGGGCCAGCACTGGTGCCGCGGCTCGACAAGCAGAGCGTTTGAGCGCCGAATCCCGTGCCCGGCGTGGGGATATCACGGCCGGATCCGTCGGCGGCCGCTCTCCAGCCCGCGCCACGATGCTGATCGTCGGTGGGGTGATAGTCGTCGTGCTGGCGATCGCGCTGGTTGTCTCTTCGGGCGGCGGCGGGAAATCGGCCGGTAAGGGATCGGCCGGTGGGCAGGGCGCCGCAAAGAACGCCTCCAGCACCACGACCAGCGCGCAGACTCACAAGCAACAGGCGAGCTCCCACCACAGCGAAAGCGCCGCGCCGGCGGTGAGCCCTGCCGCCACGTCTGTGGCGGTACTGAACGGTACGAACACCACCGGCCTCGCCCATCGGCTGTCCACGAACCTCCAGCAGAGTGGCTACACGCAGGCAACGGCACTGAACGGCACCCCGCCAGGATCGCATGCGACGACGGTCGTCGAGTACACGAGTGGGCACAGGGCCGAAGCACAGGCCGTGGCGAGCTCGCTCGGCGTGACGCAGGTGCAGCCGATGGAAACAGCCGTGGCCTCGCTCGCCGGTGCCTCGACGGTGGTGGTTGTGGCCGGCGCCGATAAGGCCGCGGCCGTCGGCGAATGAGCCTCCGCGCGTGTCGATAGACCACTTCCTCGACATCCCCGAGCGTTCACAGAAGCCGCGCGAGAGCGGACTGACGCATGTGATCGACCGCGGCCTGTCGGTCGCCGAGGTGGAGGGCCTGATCGAGGTTGCGGGCGAGGTCGTGGATATCGTCAAGCTCGGCTGGGGCACCGCGCTGGTGAGTGCGAACCTGAAGGCAAAGCTGGAGCGCTATGCGGCGCACGGCATCCCCGTCGTGTTGGGGGGCACGCTCACCGAGCTGGCGATCAGGCAGGGCAAGGTCGAGGGGCTGATCGCATGGTTGCGCGAGTTGGGGCTGCGCCACGTCGAGGTCTCAGACGGCACGATCGCGCTGGATGGCGAGGTCAAGAGCCACCTGATCCGCTCGCTCGTCGCGAACGAGTTCATCGTGCTGTCAGAGGTCGGCAGCAAGGACGCGGACTTCATCATGGCCCCGTATGTGTGGGTGGAGCAGATCGAACGCGATTTGGAGGCGGGAGCGTGGAAGGTGATCGCCGAGGCGCGCGAGTCGGGCACCGCCGGCATCTACCGCGCTGACGGCGAGGTGAGGACGGGCTTGATCGACGAGATCGCGCACGCGATCGACGCCGACAAACTGATCTTCGAGGCGCCCCAGCGCGAGCAGCAGGTGTGGCTGCTGAATAAGTTCGGCACGGAGTCAAACCTCGGCAACATCGTGCCAGGCGACGTGCTTTCGCTGGAGACGCTGCGGCTGGGATTGCGCTCGGATACAGTCGAGCGCTTCGCGCTGGGCGGGAGCGATTGAGCACCACAGGGCAGACGGCGCCGGCGCTCCGATCGGCGACGGAGCGCTTCGCGCAGGTCGTGTTCGCGCTGCTGGTGCTCGCGTGCTTTGCCGCATTCGTGATCACCCAGCGGCTCAAGCACACGCCCACGGCGGTGCAGCGCTTCTATCTCACGCCGATCTTCTCGCCGACTCCCAAGGGGCACATCAAAGAAGAGCAGATCTCCTTCAAGCTCGCGAAGGCCGACGAGGTGACTGTGACGATCCTCGATGCGACCGGAAATGAAGTCGCCACGCTCGTGCGAGATAGGCCTGTGGTTCGTTACAAACAGTTCTCGCTGCGCTGGAACGGCCGGATGGGCGAGGCACACCGTTACACAGTTCTCAGTGGCGCTGAGGGCACGACGATCGTAATTCCCCTCAACATCGGCAGGCCTGCTCCGGGAGGAGAATATCGCGTGCAGGTGAGTTTGCGCGAACAGCATCGCTCGGTGCGTTCACCCAGCAGTTTTACGTTGGTGAGAGAATGAATATGGAACGACTATTAATATTCTCGACTACCCTCCCAAGTCCAGGGGTGATTGCGGCTGCGCTGGTGGGCGCATTGGCGATCATCGCCGTGCTTTCACTGTCGATGCGCCGCCGGCCGGAGGCCTTTCCGTTACTTGCGATCTTTGCGTTGCCGTTCAGGCTGCCGATCTCGGCGGATGGGAGGACGGTCAACCTGCTGATCCCCCTCTACCTGGTCGTGGCTGCGGGGACCGTCACTCACCTCGTGCCGCGGCTGCTGGCGCGTGGCGTAAAGGTCGCCCCGCCGCGCACGCGAGAGCCCCCCGTCCCCGCCCGCGCTCCCGGCAAAAGCTACACCTGGCTGTCCCCCAGCGCTGTGGAATGGTTGCTGCTTGGCGCTGTCGTGCTGTATGCGCTGCAGGGAATTTATTCGACTGACCACGCGAAGGCCGCAGAGAATATTGCGTTCTTCTATGTGCCATTCGGTCTGCTGTTCGTGCTGCTGCGGGATGTCCGCTGGACGCGGGAGCTTCTGCTCGCGTGTTTGGGTGTGGCGGTCACGCTTGCGGTTTTATTTGCCGGGGTGGGATTTGTGGAGTATTATCGTAAAGCATTATTCCTAAATCCGAAGGTGGTGACAGCGAACCAGTTCGGTAATTACTTCAGGGTTAATTCGCTTTTCTTCGACCCGAGCATCTATGGTCGATTTCTGGCAATGGTGATGATCGGCCTCACCACGGTGGTGTTGTGGAGTCGCTGGCGACGCGAGGTGCTGCTCGGTGCGGGTGCGCTTGCGTGGCTGCTGGCGGGACTGATCACCAGTTTTTCGCAGTCGAGCATCGCGGCGCTGCTGCTCGGGCTGGTGGTGTTGGCGGCTTATCGCTGGGACGCGCGCGCGACCGCCTACGTGGCGGGCGCGCTGCTCGCGATCGCGGCGGTGTTCGTGGCATTGGCGCCACCCAGCCTGCACTTCGGCCTGAACGGCTCGGGCGGCTCGACCAGCAACGCCACCAGTGGGCGCACGAAACTGATCTCCGGCGGTCTGGAACTGTTCGCGCAGCGGCCGCTTTACGGTTATGGCTCGGGCTCGTTCGAAACCGAGTACAAGCGCCATGGCAAAGCGAGCGAGGCGAACGCGACGTCGGCCTCGCACACGATCCCGATCACGGTGGCCGCAGAGCAGGGCGTGATCGGACTCGCCGTCTACATCGCGCTACTGATAGCCGCGTTCATCGTGCTGTTCGCGGGCGCCGGTCGCTCGCCCCCGCGGATCGCGATCGCGGCGTGCTTCGCGGCGCTCGTGTTGCACACGTGGACGTACGCCGACTTCCTCGAGGACCCGATCACGTGGACGCTGCTCGGCATCGGGGTGGCGTTAGCGCGCGGGGGCGAGAGAGAGAAAGTGAGCTCTGAGTCGTGCGCGACTACCTGAAGCGCCTCGTCAGCACCGGCGCGGCGTATCAGTTCGGGGACATTCTCGCCAAGGGCCTGGCTCTGATCACGCTGCCGCTGTACACGCGCCACGTGGGGACGAAGTCCTACGGCGCGGCCGAATCGCTGCTGACTGCGGTGATCCTGTCGAGCATCCTGCTGCGGGCGGGTGTGGGTGAGGCATTCATCCGCTTCTACTTCAACGACGAGGATCAGGCCCGGCGCGCTCGGATCACGCGCTCGGCCACGGCCACGGTGGCGTGGACCACGACGGTGGCGTCGCTGGTGGCGGTGGCATTTTCAGGCGAGCTGTCACGGCTGCTGCTCGGCCACCGCGACCCGCTGCTGATCGACTGCGCGATCCTCGGGCTGTGGGCGTTTACGAACCTGGAGATGGTCTACGCCCAGCTGCGCGTCGACGAGCGCACGCGCGCGTATGTCTACGCCTCGGGCGCGAATGTGGGGATGACGGTGACGTTCACGGTGGTGCTGGTCGTGTTTGCGGGCCAGGGCGCGCGCGGCCTCTTGCTCGGCAACTTCGGCGCCTCGGCGCTGGTCGTGCTCGGCCTGTGGTTCCTGCTGCGCAGGCGCTTCTCGCTGCGCGTGCGCCGCGCGGACCTGAGCGCGATGCTGCGCTTCGGGCTGCCGACGGTGCCGGCCGATGCGAGCGTGTACGCGCTGCAGGTGGCCGATCGGTTCTACCTGCTGCGCGTCTACAGCGAAAGCTCCGCGGGGCTGTACGCGGTCGCGCTCAAGCTCGCGACCGTCGTGTTCGTGGCGGTGCGTGGCTTTCAGTATGCGTGGCCGCCGCTCGCCTACTCGATCGAGAGCGACGAGGAAGCGGCGCAGCTGTACTCGTTGGTGACGACCTATTACGCGCTCGCCACCGGCGTGGTCGTGTGTGGCGTGGCGCTGCTCGGACGCTGGATGGTGCGGCTGCTGGCCGGCCCGGAATTCTTTGGGGCCTATAAAGCGCTGCCGTGGCTGGCGCTCGGCTGGGCGCTGTATGGGCTGTACTTGGTGTTCGTCGTGATCGCGGGCCGCGCGCGCGTAACTTCGCGCAACTTCCCCGCCGCTGTTGCCGGGCTGGCAGTCAACGTGGCGCTGCTTGTGCTGCTCGTACCTCACAGCGGGGCAAACCTGGGAATCGAAGGCGCGGGGATTGCGCTGTGCGGCGCCTATGTGGTGATGATCGCGGTTATCTACCTGCTCACACGCTCGCTCTTCCGCGTCGGCTTTCAGTGGCGACGGCTGGCCCAGCTGACGGCGATCTTCGCCGGCGTGGCGGTCTCTGGCGAGCTGCTGCTGCCGACGCGCGGCTTCGCGGGCCTGGCGTTGCGCGCGGCTTGGCTTGGCTTGGTGCCGGTGCTGCTGCTGGGCACCCGCTTCTTCGCTCCCGAAGAGTGGCGTCAGGCACGTGAGCTGGTAGCCGACGGCCGCCGCCGCGTCGCGGCCTTCCGCGCGAAAGGAGGCGAGGTGGAGGAGTACGCCGAGGACCCATTGAGGGATCTGTGAGAAGAGACCTGTGAGCGCTCCCACCCTCCGCGCCCCTGCCACAGAGTGTCGAATCCGGCCCCGTGAGGCTCAAGCGTGGGGGCGAGTGGGTCGATGAGGCGATGGAGATGCCCGAGCTGTCCCTGTCCGTAAAGCCCGTCTGCCCTCCCGGCAGCCGAGAGCGCGAGCGCCGCGCCGAGGCGCTGCGCCGTCATCGCTCCGACAAACGGGCCCAGAAGATGGCTGCGGCGGGCGAGCTCGCCTACCTGCGTGCCCAGCTCCGGGTGGCTGGTCGTCTTACGGCGAAGCTGGCGGCGATGCGCGATGTCGATGACATGGTCAGGCTGGTGGTCGATGAGCTGCATCACACGTTTGCCTTCTATTTGGCGGCGATTCAGCGCTTGGACGACGACGGCCTGCTGCGCTTGGTGGCCGGTCGTGGTCCTTTGGCCGAGGTGATGACGGAGTTCCTGCTCGTCGAGCAGCCGGTCAGCGAGGGCGTCAACGGACGCGTGGCCCGTACGGGTGTCACGGCGGTTGTGTCTGACACGCGCGAGGACAGCGACTACATCGTTCGCGATCCGCAGACGGACCCGCGCTCGGAGTTGAGCGTGGCGATCGTTGTGGACGGTCGGGTGTGGGGGGTGCTGAACATCGAGGCACCCGAGCCGGGAGCTTTCGGCGAGGCGGACGCGGTGCTCGTCGAGACGATCGCCACGAGTCTCGGTGGCGCAGTGCGGCGCGCTGGGTTGATCGCCGACTTGGAGGGTGCCTTCACGACCACGCTGGCGGCGCTGACCAGCACGGTCGAGGCAAAGGACCAGTACACCTCCACCCACGGCCAGGATGTGGCCGGGATGGCCGCGCGCGTGGCTTTGCGTATGGGTCTCACCAACACCGAGGCCCGCGACGTGAGCTACGCGGCGATGCTCCACGACATCGGTAAGATTGCGGTGCCCAGCGAGATTTTGCTGAAGCCCGGACCCCTGAGCGATAGTGAGTGGGAGATCATGCGCAGTCACGCTGCGGTTGGTGGTGACCTGGTGAGCCGGATCGACGCCTTTGCTCATTTGGCCCCCGCTGTGAGGGCCAGCCATGAGCGCTGGGACGGGGCGGCTACCCGGACGGCTTGGCGGCTGAGGAGATCCCGCTTGCGGCCAGGATCATCGCGGCCTGCGACACCTACGACGCGATCGTCACCGACCGTCCGTATCGGCCCGCGCGCACCCCGGGAGAGGCGCTCGTGGAGTTGGAGCGCGTCGCGGTCTCGCAGCTCGACGGTCAGGTTGTGCAGGCGCTCGTGCTGGAGTTGGCGGAGGGATAGTCTCCGTCTCCACGCCAGGAGCGCCAGCGTCAGGAGCGCGACGCGCGGTTGTACTGCTCGGCCGCCTCGCGCAGCCCTTCTCCGCGTGTGGGACGCAGCGTCGCGGTGACGTGACGGAGGTAGCGCTTTGAATCCCGCCCACCCGAGTGCCCGGGGAGGACGAGCGCGGCGAGCGCTCGCAGGAGGTAGGTCCAGGCTGTCAACCAGCGCACCGCGCGCGCCGCGGCGGGGGAGTGGTGCTTGCGCATGTACAGATCACGGTTGCGTGCGAGTTCGACTATGCGCCGCTCGGGCACGGTGTCGGTGGAGAGCTGCTCGTGATGGATCGCCACCGCTGAGGGCACGTAGAGGCTGTACCAGCTGACGTCACGCAATCGCCGCGCGAAATCGACCTCGTCGGAGTAGACGAAGAAATCCGGGTCCATGTAGCCGACCTGCTCAGCGGCGCTCTTTCTCACGAGCAGCGCGGCCGACTGGCACCAGTCGACTTCACGGATTTGGTCGCCCTTACTTTGAACGGTGAGAATGGGGTGCAGAAAGAAGGCCCCCGCGAGCGCGATCGACGTCGAGGGGAAGCGCCATGCCGACGGCTGTCTCGCCCCGTCGGGTCGCTGTAGAGCGGTGCCGGCGCACGCCGCGTCTGGATTGCCCTCGAGCGCTTCATGCAGGGCGGTAACGGCTCCTGGCAGCAGCTCGGAGTCCTCGTTGAGCAGCAGCGCGTAGCGACCCCGTGCGCGGCGCAGCAGCTCGGAATCGTTGAGCGCCTTGCCCCGCCGCTCACCCAGGGCGATCACCTCGTCGACCGCCGGGTGCTCTTGCGCCACCTGCGCCGAGCCGTCACGCGAGCCGTTGTCGAGCACCAGCACCTCGGTCGTGAATGGCAGGCCAGTCCGCTCGCGGGCGATCGCATCCAGACCGCGCACGAGCAACTCGCGCTGGGAGGTGTTGACTACGCAGAAGGTCAGCTCGATATCGGACACGCGCCTATTGTCTCTTGCGATGCGCGTACATGTCGTCGATCCCTCCGCCTACACGCCTCCGTACGACCATGCGCTGTGCCGCGCGCTGGCGAGGGAGGGGGCGGAGGTCGAGCTGTTCACGAGTCGCTTCGCTTACGGCCCCGTGGCGCTCGCCGGCGGGTATGAGCGGCGCGAGCTGTTCTATCGCGCCGCGCGCTTTGCCCCAGGCTCCCGCGCTCAACGTATCGCCAAGCTCGCGGAGCATGTTCCGGACATGCTCCGCTACAGGCATGTGGCGCGCACGGCGGATGTCGTGCACTTCCAGTGGCTTCCGGTTCAGCACCTCGACGGGCACCTGCTGCCACGCGATCGTCCGCTCGTGCTCACTGCCCACGATGTCATGCCGCGGGAGCCCCGCCCGGGCCAGCGCTCCGCACAGCGACGTTTGTATGAACGCTTCGATGCGATCGTCGTGCACTCCGAGCACGGCCGCGAGCGCCTGACAGGCGAGCTGGGCGTCGACCCAACTCGAGTGCATGTGATTCCCCATGGTGTCTTTGCGCACCTCGCGGATGTTCCGTCCCAGCCGCCTCCCTTTCAGACCGACAGGGCGGTCGTGCTGTGCTTCGGCTTGATGCGTACGTACAAGGGGATCGACGTGCTGCTCGAGGCATGGCGAATGCTCGAAACCCCGCCCGCCCACGCCGAGCTGTGGATTGCCGGGATGCCCCGTATGGACATCGCCGCCTTGCGCGCTGCAGCCCCACCGAATGTGCGCTTCGTGGCGCGTTTCATCACTGACTCGGAGCTGCCGGCCTACTTTCAGCGGGCCGATCTGGTCGTGCTGCCCTACCGCGAGATCGACCAGTCGGGCGTGCTGTTCACGGCGCTTGCGTTTGGCAAGCCATTGCTGCTCAGCGACGTCGGCGGTTTTCCCGAGATCGCCGCCACTGGTGCGGCGCGCACTGTGCCCGCGGGCGACGCTGCTGCACTGCACGAGGCGCTGAGGGAGCTGCTCGGCAATCCCGACGCGCTGGCGGCGCTCACTGCGCGCGCACGAGAGGTGGCGCAGGGGAAGTACGGGTGGGACGCGATCGCGCGCCAGACCCTCGATCTCTACGGCTCGCTCCTCAGCGAGAATCCCCCCCGATGACCACCGTGCTCGAGATCCTTTTCTGGTCCTCCGCCGCGCTGATTGTGTGGACTCAGCTCGGCTACGCGCTCGCGCTTGCCATTCTCGCTCGGTTTGCAGCGCCGGCTGCCGAGTCATCCGCTGCCTCGCTTCCGGAGCTCTCCCTGATCGTCGCCGCGCACGACGAGCAGTCGGTGATCGCGGCGAAGGTGGCCAACGCGCTCGCGCTCGACTACCCGCGGGAGCGCCTCGAGCTGATCGTCGCCTGTGATGGCTGCGCCGACGGGACCGCCGCTCGAGCACGTGACGCGGGGGCCGATGTCGTGCTGGAGCTGCCCCGCGGCGGCAAGATCCGCGCCCAGGATGCGGCCGTGCGCGACGCCCGCGGCGAGATCGTCGCGTTCTCCGACGCCAACGCCTTGTGGGAGCACGGGGCGGCTCGCTCGCTCGCCGGCGCTTTTGCCGATTCACGTGTCGGCTACGCCTGTGGTCAGGTCAGCTTCGTGCAGGCCGCTCAGGGCGATCACGCTACCAACCAGGAGGGCCTGTACTGGCGCTACGAGATGGCGGTACGCGGGCTGGAGTCGCGTCTGCGCTCGATCACCGCCGGCAACGGCGCGATCTACGCCACCCGACGGGAGGCCTATCTGGAGGTCGATCCGATTATGGGCCACGACCTGTCGTTACCGTTCAACATGGTCAAGCGCGGCTGGCGGGCCGTGTACGTACCGACCGCGCGCGCTGAGGAGAAGATGGTGCCCTCGCTCGAGGGAGAGTTCGCGCGCAAGCGGCGCATGATGAGCCATGCCTGGCCGATCGTCGTGCGCGGTGGCATGCTCTCTCCCCGCGGCTACGGCCTCGGCTACGGCCTGATGATCCTCTCTCACCGAATCTTGCGCTACGCCACCCCCGCCCTCCATGCGCTCGCCCTGCTCGCAAACCTGCTGCTCGTGATCGACGGCGCCGGCGTCCTCTACCAGGTCACGCTCGCGCTGCAGATAGCGCTGCTCGCTGCCGCGGGCCTCGGGGGTGTGGTGCGTGTCCGCCCGCTGCTGGTGGCCCGCTACTACGTCCTGACGACCGCCTCGCTTGCGCTGGGGCTGTGGGATTGGCTGCGCCACGGCACGAGCGCCTCATGGGACGCCGCAGAGGGCACAAGATGAGGACTCCCGCCCACCATGCTGGCGCAGAGGAGGGCACGCGATGATCCGTCGTGTGGTTGACGTAATCGTCTCCGGCGCCCTGCTCGTGCTCTCCTCGCCAGTGCTCGCCCTCGCGGTGCTCGCGATTCGCCTCGAGTCCTCCGGGCACCCGATCTACCGTCAGCGCCGCGTCGGCCTCGACGGACGCCCGTTCGACGTGCTGAAGTTGCGCACGATGGTCGATGGCGCCGAGCACATCGGCGCCGGGTTGGCGATCAACGTGAACGACTCGCGCATCACCCGCGTGGGGGCGTTCCTGCGCCGGACCTCGCTCGACGAGCTGCCGAACCTGCTCAACGTGCTCCGCGGGGAGATGTCTCTAATCGGGCCTCGTCCCACGCTGCCCGTGCAGGTCGAGCAGTACAACGAGCGCCAGCGCGGGCGCCTGCTGGTCAAGCCGGGCATCACCGGCTGGGCGCAGGTCAACGGCCGCACGTCGCTGCCTTGGTCAGAGCGGATCGAGCTCGACCTCTACTACATCGCCAACCGCTCGCTGCTGCTCGACCTGCGGATCCTGTGGCGGACCGTCGCGATCGTGCTCGGCGGCTCCGGCCTGTACAAGGGGCAGGCCGGCGGCTGGGAAGGCGAGCCGTGAGTCGGGTGGGCGGGCCTTCCATCTTGCTCACCGGCGCGGGCAAGCGCTACGACATCGTTTCCTGCTTTGCCCGTCTCACCACAACCGTCGTCGCTGACCCCTCCCCGCTGGCGCCCGCCCAGTACGCCGCGCACGTACGTGCCGCCGTTCCGCTGATCGACGATCCCGGCTACGTACCGGCCCTCGAAGACCTATGCGCGAAACATGGTGTGGGCGCGGTGCTGCCGCTCACCGACCTCGACATCGAAGTGCTCGCCGATGCTCGCGCCGATGGACGGTTGCCCGCGCTCGTGGTCGCGCCGGAGATCGCCCGCGCGACCTACGACAAGTACGAGACGCACCTGCTGCTCGAGCGCCTCGGCTTGCCCTCCCCACCGACGGCGCTGCCCGAGGAGGATCTCGCCGCGCTGCGCTATCCGGTGATGGTCAAGCCGCGTCGCGGCTCCGGCGCGCGCTCGATCCACCTGGCCCACGACGCCTCCCAGGCACGCTTCTTCGTCGATTACGTCCCCGAGGCGACGATGATCCAGCGCGCGATGAACGGCCCCGAGCTATCGATCGACTGCCTCGGCGATCTCGACGGTCGTTGCCTGAATGCGATCCCACGCACGATGCTCGAGTCGCGTGGAGGGGAGTCGATCAAGGGCGTCGTCATCCATGATGAGGAGCTGATCGAGCTGGGGCGGCGCACGATGGAGGCGCTGGGTGTCTGCGGCCCGGCCACGATCCAGGTCTTCCGCGATCCCGAGCTCGGGCTGCGGATCACCGACGTGAATACGCGCTTCGGTGGCGCCTTCCCCGCCCCCGTATATGGTGCCCTGCCCGGTCGCACCTACCCCGAGCTGATCCTCGCACTCGCCGCCGGCGATCCGGTTGCCCCCCACGTCGGTGAGTTCCGCGCCGGAATGACCTTCACCCGCTACTACTGGCAGCTGGAGCTCGACGAGCATTTGCAGCCAACTGGCCGTGACATCGTCCCTGGCGGCCCACCTGCGCCAAGGTAGATGCCTGCGGAGGTAGAATCAACAGTCTGTGAACACCATACTCGCCGATCCGCCGGTGCTCGCGACTCCCGAGCAGCCGCCCACGACGGAGGCTCCCGGTGCCCCCCCGTCTGGCTCCGCGCCTGAGTCCGCCCCCGCCCCCGCGCCGCCTAAGTGCGCGAATTGCGGCGCGCCGATGGACAGCGCCCAGGACTGGTGCCTGCATTGCGGCGCCGGCGCTCCCGGCAGCCTCAGTACGGGCGGGCCGAGCTGGCGCTCGGCCGCAACGATTCTCCTCGCCACGGCGGTCCTCGTGCTCGGCGCGGCAGCCGCTGCTTATGCGGCGCTGACCAAGGGTGGCGCTCATAAGGCCCGCCCGGCGACCGTCACGGTCGCCCAGACCCCCGTGACCCCTTCGGCGACAACCCCCGTCACACCTACTCCCACGACGCCGGGAGCGGTGACGCCGACCCCGAAAGCGCTCGAAACGCCGACGACCACGAACCCGCTGCTGTCCACGGGCTCCTCCAAACCGCCGAAAATCCCGCTCACGGCCCCCACGCCGAAATCCTCGGGCACGGCCACCACGCCCGCTTCGAGCACCAAGGGATCCAGTGGCACGACGACCAGCCCCTCGACGAGCAACAAATCCAGTGGTGGCGGCTCGAGCACCGAACAGCTGCCAGCCGCGATCCTGCTCGACACCGACGCGGCCGCCACTTACAACCCGTACAACTATCCGGCGGCCGAATTCGGCGATCCGAGCCTGGCGATCGACGGCGACGCCTCTACGGCGTGGACCGCGCAAGTCAATCCGGCTGTGGCCCCGAAGATGGCGGAGGGGCTCGTGATCGACCTGAAGACCGCCCAGCGGTTGTCGGCGGTGGGGCTGATCACCTCCACGCCGGGGATGAGCGTGCAGGTGTATGGATCGGGCGCCCAGACCTTGCCCGCCTCGATCACCGATCCGGCATGGGTCGAATTGAGTCCGTACCGGGTGGTGCACAAGCACAACGTGCACATCAAGCTGAGGGACTCAGCGAAAGCGTTTCGCTTCGTGACGCTGTGGATCAGCAAGGCCCCCGCTTCGTCGGTCGGCACCGCCCAGGCGCCTGGCCACGTCGCGGTGAACGAACTCGAACTGTTCCCGGCGACCGGCGCTTAGCGCGACCGGCTAACGGCGCTCAGCCGGCGCGCTTGATGGCGCGTTTGGCGGGTGCGCGTTTTGCCGGGCTTTTGGTAGCTCCGCGTTTCGTGCCCGCACGTTTCGCCGACGGGCGTTTTGCGACGGCACGCGGCGACGCCCAGACCTCGTCGAGGAACGCGGCGATCTCGTCCGTCAGCCGCTCGGGCTGCAGGCGTAGCTCGACGAGCGAATCGGCTTCCAGCAGGCGACCGTTCGGCAGCTCTTTCGCGAGCATGCCCGCATCGGAGAATGGGTGCACGGGATCGCGATGGTGCCCGAGTATGAGCGCGGGCGTCTGGAAGGTGTGCCGCTCGCTGCGATGCGGGGCGATGCGCCCGAAGAACAGGCCCTGTATCACCGCCCCACTGGGACCGGGTTCTTGGCGCACGAGGTCGAGCACGACGTTGCCGTAGTGGGGCAGCAACCGTCGTGGCACCGCGCGCGTACCTCGCGCGAGCAGCTTCATCAGCGGCTCGCCGAACGTCAGCGCGAGGAGCAGTGGGGTGAAGGTCAGGGCGCTGGGCAGCAGCCCGTTGTCGAGCACCGGCATCTCGATCACCATCCCGCGCAAGCGATCCGGGGCCACCGAGGCGATCTCGAGCGCCGTGTTGGCGCCCAGTGAGGTGCCCATCACGACGGCCTGCTCGATCCCCAGATGATCCATCAGGGCGATCACCTGCTCGCCGAAAATGCTCATCGAGTAGCGCCACATGTCGCGCGGGCGATCGGATGCGCCGTGACCGAGCAGGTCGACCGTGATCACGCGGTTCCCCCGCGCCGCGAGATCTTCGGCGAGTGGCCGGTGCATCTCCTGTGAGAGCAGCAGCCCATGGACGAGGATCACCGGCCGGCCCGCCGCCGGGGAGCTCTTCGCGGTCCGTCCGCGCGTGCCCTCTACGGTCACCGCCGCCGGGCCACCGCCGTATTCGGTGTAGGCGATGCGGCGGTTCTGCAAGCGGAAGGAGGGCATCGGGCTCCTACTCTACCCGGCTCTCGGGATGCTACTCACACGAGCCCGGGCGTTTCCGTGGATCGCCCGGGCTCGGTGGGTACCCCTCCCGGCCCTCTCCGGTGGCCTTCTGACGGATGGCCTGCAGGTGCCGTCCAAGCAGATGACCCGCTTTATAAACCCGTGAGCGGCGCGAAAGGTGCGCTGCTCCTACCAACCCGCTGCGCGCCGCTCGAGCGGGCGCGCTAGGTTTTGCTCAGCCGTTTATTCGTCGGGAATCTTCAGGAGGAGATCCATGGCCAAGCAGCCCCGTATCCTCGCCGGACAGACCGCCGCGATCACCGGTGGCGCGCGCGGCATCGGCCGCGTCACCGCGCAGGCGTTCCTGCGCCAGGGAATGAAGGTGGCGATCGGCGACGTCGACCTTCAAGCCGCTCAGCAGACCGCCGGAGAGATCGGGGACCCCACCCACCACAGCGCCATCGGCCTCCCTCTCGACGTGACTGAGCGAGCCTCGTTCGCCGAGTTCCTGGACACAGCCGAAGAACAGCTCGGTCCAGTGGACATCCTGATCAACAACGCCGGGATCATGCCGATCGGCCCGTTCGTCGACGAGGACGACGCGACCGCCCGGCGGATCCTCGACATAAACGTCCTCGGCGTGATCAACGGCATGAAGGCCGCGCTGCCGCGAATGACCACTCGCGGGCGTGGTCACATCGTCAACATCGCCTCGCAGGCCGGCAAGTACGGCTTTCCAGGGGGCGCCACCTACTGCGCCAGCAAGGCCGCGGTCATCAACTTGAGCCGGGCGGTGCGCAAGGAACTGCGCGGCTCCGGTGTGGAGATCTCATTGATCAGCCCGGTGGCGGTCAACACCGAGCTCGGTCTCGGCCTGGCCGAACCGCGCCAGCGTCAGTTCCGCAAGATCGAGCCCCTCCAGGTCGCCGAGGCGATCGTGCAGACGCTCCGCGTACCGAAGTTCGACGTGCACGTGCCCAAGGCGCTGTCGATCAGCGAGCGGGCCTCCGCGCTGATGCCGATCGGTGTGCAGGACTCGCTGTCGCGTCTGTCACACGCCGATGATGTGCTCTCGCAAGTGGATACCGGCGCCCGTGCGGACTACGAGCTGCGCGCCGCGCGGTCCGAGCCGGGGCTGCCGCCGGCGCCCGAGCAGGCGCAGATCCCCAAGCGCACGGCTGGGTAGGTCAGCTCTGAGCGAGCCACTCCGCGATCGTGCGTCCGATCAGCG
>OBLU010003162.1_pt1 | contig 14940 bp, 13 predicted proteins | sample 1518681 | NCBI WGS metagenome assembly OBLU01 (sample SAMEA3539304, study PRJEB22396) | soil metagenome | biome: tundra; feature: field; material: soil | place: USA | collected 2010-05 | depth 0.15 m
GCCGCGATGACCATCCCCCGGGGAGGCACCTCGCGCGCCGCACCGATGATGCCGCTTTCGCCGCTCGCTCCGCCGATGACGCCGGTCGTGCTGCCGAATCCGCTCGAAAAGTTCTCGCCGGTCACCGACGCGCTGCTCGCTAACCCGCCCGCCTCCGACTGGCTGATCTGGCGCCGCACCTACGACGATCACGGCTTCAGCCCGCTGAAACAAATCAACAAAAGCAACGTCGGCGATCTGCGCGTCGCCCGGGCCTGGTCGCTGCCCAATGGACAGAACGAAGCCACGCCGCTCGAGCACGACGGCGTCCTCTTCGTTGACAGCTACGCCGACAAAGTGCAGGCGCTCAACGCCGTCACCGGCGATCTCCTGTGGCAGTACTCGCGCCAGCTTCCAAGCGACGCGCGACTCAGCGTCAAGCGCAACTTCTCTCTTTACGGCGATCGCCTCTACGTCCTCACGTCGGACGATCACATTGTCGCTCTGGATGTAAAGACCGGCAGCGTGATCTGGGATTCGGCGCTCGCCGACTACACCAAGGGCTACCAGACCACCGGCGGTCCGCTCGTCGCCAAGGGAAAAGTGATGCAGGGACTCGCCGGCCAATCGCCCGGCGGCAATTTCATCGTGGCGCTCGATGCGGAGACGGGCAAGGAAGCGTGGCGATTTCACTCTATCGCCCAGCCCGGTGATCCCGGCGACAGTTGGAACGGCCTGCCTGCCGAAAAGCGCAACGGCGCTTCGGTCTGGACCGCTGGCAGCTACGATCCCCAGCTGAACCTCGCCTACTTTGGTGTCGGGCAGACGTACGACACCGGGCCTGTGCTTCATCGTGCTACCGGATTCTCAAACGACGGGCTGTACACGGATTGCACGCTCGCCTTCAATCCCGACACGGGAAAACTCGTCTGGTATTTTCAGCACGTGCACAACGATCAGTGGGATCTCGATTGGGCCTTCGAGCAGCAGGTGATGCATCTGGCCGGCGAAGACGGCGTCAGGAAAATGATCGTCACCTCGGGCAAGATGGGAATCTACGAAGGTCTGGATGCCGCGACAGGAAAATACATTTTCCCGCACGATCTCGGCATCCAGAATGTGGTCACCGCGATCGATCCGAAAACCGGCGAGAAAACCATCAATCCGGACGTCGTCGTCGGAGACGGCAAGCCGCACATGATCTGCCCGCATCCCGGCGGCGGCCGCGAATGGATCACCGGCTCCTACAATCCCGCAACGAAAGTCGTCTACGTTCCGATGACGGAATCCTGCATGGACCTGATTCCCGCTCCCGCTGGCCAGCGCGGCAATCTCTCCTCTGGCGTGAACTGGTTCATCCGCATGCGCCCCGACAACAAGGACGGAAAAATCGGCCGCCTCGAAGCCTTCAACCTCGAAACGAAGAAAGTGCTGTGGATCGACCGCCAGCGCGCTCCGCTTACCACCTGTACGCTCGACACCGCGGGTGGAGTTGTCTTCGTCGGCGCTCTCGACCGCTATCTCGCCGCCTACGACGACGCGACTGGCGCCGAGCTCTGGAAAATCCGCCTGAACGACATGGCGAGCTCCTGCCCCGTCAGCTACAGCGTCAACGGCAAGCAGTATCTCGCCGTGGTTGTTGGCGCAGGCGGAGCGCAGAGTGTCACGTTCCCGGTGCTCGTTCCGGAAATCCAGCTTCCGCCCGACCATGGCGCGGCCGTCTGGGTCTTCGAGCTTCCGGACAAGCATCCGGCGAAGGTCAAGAACTAGCTCTCAACCGCCCGCAAATCTGCGGTGTACACCGATATCATCTCGCTTTTCCACGTGGAGAAGGGATTTTCCACCGCTTTTACGAGCGGTGGCGCTGTGGACCCGGTTTGGATCTCGGTCGAGATTCCGACGAAGCCCCATGGTCGCTGCGGTTCCACGTGAAAAGGAGATGAATATGTCGGCAACAAATGAAGGCACACTTCAGCAACGTAATTTAGGTCTCGATTCACAGCCTCGTCGGACGCTCCCCACCTCGCCTCCTGTTTTGCGCGCCGAACCCGGCGTCTTCGCCACCGCGATCCTTGGGGAAGACGCCCTTTCTCGCGGCAAACGCGCCGCGCAAACCGGTATCGCGTTCGCCGTCCAGGCGGCAGTCATTGGCGCGCTCTTGATCGTTCCTCTCTTTCTTACCGAGGCAATCGATCTCCATCAGTTCGAGAAGACTCTCTTGGTGGCGCCGCCTCCCCCCGCCGCTCCGTCACCTCCTGTGGTTCACGCGCAAACGATCGTGCCCAAGCAGACCTTCGCCCACCCGCAGCTCACCGCTCCCATGATCATTCCGAAGGAAATCGTGGAGACCGCCTCGGATATCGGTTCCGCCGCGCCCGCGATTTCGGACATGGCGGGCGGCGTAGCCGGCGGCACGGGCGACGTTCTCGGCGGTTCACTCGCCGCGCCTCCGCCTCCACCGCCCGCGGCCTCGAAGCCCAAGGGACCCATTCGCATCAGCACAGGCATGCGGGAACCGCGTCTGGTCTACGCTCCGCCGCTTGTCTATTCCCCGATTGCAAGGTAGGCCCATGTCGAAGGCACGGTCATCCTCGAAGCAATCATAGACGAGCAGGGCAACGTCACCCATGTGCAGGTGATCAGCGGCCCCGGCTTGCTCTTGGTCTCGGCCTTGAAAGCCGTGGCGGAGAGAAAATACGAGCCAACAATTTTGGATGGCGAACCCGTTGCCATCCGCCTCGACGTCAAGGTTCAATTCCACTTGTCCTGAGCCGCGGCGCGGCGCCGCTTTCGCGCGCGATTTCAGTGACGACCTTTCCGGCATCGCACGTCGCGGATGAAGTTTGCATTGCGCAGCTTTTTATCCTGAGTCCGCCGCAGGCGGATAGGGCATCCGCGGCCTGCATTCCGTTTCCAGTCAGCGCCGCACCATGCCGCACGGCGCCGTTGTCCCGTAGCGCCGGCGTCTCGCGGGCTCTTTTCGGCTGCCTTCGTAGATTGCCGGCACATGTAGCTCAGGCATGCCCTGACGCGGGAAGGGTCTTCAGACCTGAGGCTTTTGCCTTTGTAGCGGCCACTTTTCAAGTGGGCGCCGTTGCCTCTCGGTCTTGCTTTCGTAGCGCACGCCTTCTTGCCCTGAGGCCTCACTCGTGGCGAGACCGTACGCCAGGCGGTCGGGGTGTATGTCAGGGCTTCAGCCGCGACATGAATCGGTGGCGCGCAGCGCCTGCCACTGCGCAGCCTCACCCGCAACAAGTTTTCTTTATCCTGCACCGCAGCGGCGTGCAAGAAAGTTGTGAAGTTTAGGGGGTCGGAGCTTTAGCTCCGACATAAGAGCTGGCGCGCAGCGCCTTCCTCTGCGCTGCTTCTATCGCAGCATGTTTTTGAGTTATTCCGCACTGGCTCTCCGTGTGCCCCACCCTCCTCTTCTGAGGGTGGGATTCATCTCAACCAATCCGCCTGGAGTACAATCATCCGTCGGCTGAATTTCCCCGGGAGGCGAGATGAACCTGCAAAACGCCGTGGCGTTGATCACGGGCGGCAGCAGCGGCATCGGACGCGCCATCGCCCAAACTCTCGCAGCCAGCGGAGCGCGCGTGACCATCACCGGCCGCGACGACCGCCGCCTTAGAGAAACCGCCGGCGCCCTGAGAGTCCACGCCATCCGCGCGGACGTCACCAAGGAAGCCGACGTCGACCGCACCTATCGCGAAGTCCTCGAAAAATTCGGCGACCTCGATATTCTCGTCAACAACGCCGGCTTCGGCGTCTTCAAGAATCTCGTGGACTTCGACCTTGCCAGCTTCGAATCCGTCTTCGCCACCAACGTCACCGGAGCGATGCTCATGGCCCGCGGCGCCGCACGGCACTTCATCGCGCGCCAGCGCGGCAATATCGTCAACATCTCCTCGACCGCCGGCCTCACCGGCGCTGCCAGCGGCACCGCCTACTACGCCAGCAAGTTCGCCCTTCGCGGCATGACGGAATGCTGGCGCGCCGAACTCCGCAAGCACAACGTCCGCGTCATGCTCGTCAATCCCAGCGAAGTCCTCACCAGTTTCTCCGTCGTCGCCGGCTTCGTGCAAAAAGAAAATCCCACCAAGCTTCGCCCCGAGGACATCGCCCACATGGTCAAAGCCATCCTGGAAATGGACGACCGCGGTTTCACCCCAGAGCTCTCCGTCTTCGCCACCAACCCCCGGAATTAAACATCTCTGTTGTCATCCCGAACCCATCCGCGTCATTCGCGGCTCGGGTGAGGGACCTGCTTTTGCCGGGTGGGGATGTTGACGTTTCTTCCGCTTTCGTAGCGCACGCCTTTTTACCCTGAGCGAAGTGAAGGGCAGGCGGGCATCTTGTCTTTGGGCTTGCCCTTGTAGCTTGCCCTTGTAGCGGCCACTTTTTAAGTGGGCGCCGTTGCCTTGGGTCTTGCATTGTACCGCTGGCGTCTCGCCGGCTCTTTTCCGCTGCTTCCGCAGCGGCCGCCTTCCCGGACTGAGCGCAGCCGAATGTGTCGCGTCGTGTGCGTCCCGACGCTCCTTGTCGGGAAGGCGGGCGGGGTGTAGGTCAGGGCTTTTTACCCTGAGGTCGCCGCGGCGACCGAACGGGCAGCCCTCACATAAACGAACCGCGCAACGCGCCTATTTACCCTGAAGCCTTCGCCGGTGGCGAGGCTGAATGGGTTTACCCTGACGCAGGAAGGGCCGGCAATCCCGCCGTTGACGTTCACCGGCTTCGAGCAGAAGGAAAACCCCACCAAGCTCCGCCCCGAGGACATCGCCCACATGGTCAAAGCCATCCTCGAAATGGACGACCGCGGCTTCACCCCCGAGCTTTCCGTCTTCGCCACCAACCCCAGGAATTGAGCGCGGGGGGAGAGTTCCCACGCCTTTTGATCGTTTCTGAATCTGCGCCTATACCCTTAATGGGTACGCTCGTACCCATTAAGGGTACGAGCCTCAAACCCCGCGTGCCCCATCCCGTGTTGCGCAGACCGGTGTTCAACGGTTGTTCTTATGCTCGCCAAACGTGGTTAACTGGAGTGATATTCCCCATAACTCGGAAGTAACCGCCATCTAACGAAAAAGCGCAGCCCATCCCTAAGACCCTTGCTCGGTACCAAGGACTCAAGTAGATTGAGAAGTGGTTAGTTTAGGTTTGGTGCCGGATTCCTCCCTGTCCTCGCCCACAATGCCCAACACGAACGATTCGACCGAACCTCTTGTTGAGTTCCTGCGCCTCACGGCGTTCCTGCATGCGGATGAGCGCGTGACAGAGCCGACCTGGTGGTCAGATTTAACGGGCAGTCAACCAGAGCAAAGGACTTCGAAACCGGGAAGAGGTGAGTTTCAAGACGCTGGGCCTATCGGGGACACTTTTCTGTCTGTCTCTCTTCAAGCCGGCCGCGTGGATTGGTTCTTGACACCAGGTCCCTTTGAACCAACGCTCGACCTTGTTGCGAAGATCAATTCGGTGGGTATATTTCCGGAAAAGTTCGGAGCATTCGAGGATCTGTTGAATCGTTGGCTTACGGTGTCCTCGCGGATGGTCCGTCTGGCATTTGGTGCTGTCGTGTTCGTTCCTGTCGAATCTAAGGAGGCAGGATACCGCAAACTCGCGGAGTATCTGCCCGGCGTCAAAATCGACACAGATGGTTCCGAAGATTTCCTCTACCAAATAAACCGACCAAGAAAATCGATCAATGGCATCACCGGCTTGCGCATGAATCGACTTTCGAAGTGGTCAGTCGCGTACTTTCAACGCTTTAGGCTCGGAATTCCAGTACCGACCCAACAGGTGCAAGGCAAACTGGGAGACCGAACACACGCCTGCCGGATCGAGTTGGACATAAGCACACCGGCGGATGCGTCCGACGCGCTTCTCCAGGATCGCCTTGTTCATGTCTTTCGCGAATTGGTCGACTTCGGTTCTGAGATCGCGCAAAAAGGAGATATCGCTTGAACTCTGCGTCAACGGCGAAAGTTCCGCAGGTTGCCCGTTTTCGACCTTGGTATGAAAGCCCTAACGCCAACGCATTCGCCGGACCAAAGATCGCCGGAGAGACTCTCGTACCGGCGCTGTCGAGTCTCGTACTAGCCGACATTGACGACTCTCAAAATGCGCAATTCAAGAACCGCACCGCCTCGATTGGCGAGGATGACGTTTACGCCCCCCGCTATGGGTATGTGCAAACCCGCGCCAAGGGACACATCGATGTTCTGAACGCGTACGCCCCATCGATGCGATTTGGAAATTTGGAAATGGCGATCTCAGAACCCACTGTCGTCAATCTGTTCGTTGCGACTGGGGACAATTCGACATTCAACCTACCGGTGATTGGCACGTCGTTTCAGCAAGAACTAGCGGATCTTCGGTCGATGGTACTTGCAATCAATCAGGGAGCGACTCTTCGCCGTTCTGGTCAATTCGAGGACTTGCTGAACCGAGCGTTGGCTAGGACAGGTACACCTCGCGACATCGATAACTGGGCACGGCGGCTGGCCGAAAATGTCGTTAATCTTGATGACTAGGTGGCCAAGCCACCCTCCAGACTGTCCCGGCTGGGAATACGAGGACCATCCGGAAAAGAAAACTATCCTTCCCCTAAGGGTGGCAGAAGTTCTGCGCGATCTCGTAGCACGACAACTCGACACCCGCCAGGTTGCTTTGGATACGCGCGGAGTGCATGAACATTGCTTCCTCCAGCTAACGCCGGCCAGCTGCATCTACTACGCCGGACACTATCGCGGAGAAGCGTATCGCTGCCTCTTGCATTACCAAGTCGGTGTCCCGAGCGATCCGCGAGTCGGCAGCCCGCCGCAATCTGTAGCCTTCTTAATGAGTGAACTCGCCATGATTTTGGGGAGTGGGTTCGCGAGCTTAGACGCGAACTCCTCTTTGGCGCCCAAGGACCGCCTACGTTACTTGATCGTTCTTTGCGCTCGAGTATTCGAGCTTTTCTTAAGAATTCACCGGTTTGCAAATGGCAACGGGCACGCCGCCCGATTCCTTTTGTGGAGTGCGTTGGGCCGGTACGATCACTGGCCCCCAAATTGGCCTGTCGAACCTCCCCCTCCGCGCGGCCCCTATTACGCCGCAATTACGGCATACCGAAATGGCAATCGTGACGCGCTTGAGTCCTATATTCTTGCTACGCTGACGTAACCGAAATTGTGTTAGATAGCGGCGAGAATCTGTCCTGGAGACCAGCGCCTCCCCCAAAAGTCCACACACTCTCACCCTTGCACTCTCGCCCCCGTGTACTAAGATAGTCGCGTGGAAGACATGACTAGCATCGGCGCAGCAAACGGCCCCCGGGGCAGCTCACTGAAGCTGCGCCCGCCCGAGGGAATGCTCTGGCTTTCTCAGCGCTCTCTGCGTCTCCCTGCCCTGAGCGCCGAAGGGTGCGGTGAGTCCCCTGTCCGGCTCGTGCTCGCCTCCGCTGACGTCGTCGCGGCGACCGGACTCCCTTGCGCCCGGCGCGCAGAAGCGCTACTGGTCGGGGCCATTATTCATGGCACGCAGCGCCAAATTAAGTGTCACACCATGCCGAGTAATTTCATACGTAAGTCATTGAAAACAAACGATGGGCACCCCAACGAAGTGTCACACTTTTTCGAGGGCCGAATTTCTCGCACCCGTGCCGTTTTCCGATTTTCGATTTTCGATTTTCGATTTTCGAGTCCCATTCCCGAGTCACACATCGCAGCGATTCCGGGTTTTCTAGCCACTAGCCACTCATCACTAGCCACTTCGCTTCCAGGAGGAATCATATGAAATTGAACGCGTACACCACGCTCGGACGCACCGGACTTCGCGTCAGCCCGCTTTGCCTTGGAGCCATGGGCTTCGGCACCGGATGGGGCTGGGGCGCGGACGAAAAACTTTCGCATCAGATGCTCGATCAATACGTCGAGCCGGGCGGCAATTTCATTGATACCGCCGACGGCTACCAGATGGGCCAGAGCGAGGAGATCGTAGGAAAATACGTCGCCGAGCGCGGCCTGCGCGACAAGCTCGCCATCGCCACGAAATTCACTTTCGGCTCGCAGCCGGGCAATCCCAACGCCGGCGGCAACGGCCGCAAGAATATTTATCGCGCGCTCGAAGGCTCTTTGAAGCGCCTCAAGACCGATTACATCGATCTCTATTATTTGCACTCATGGGATTTGATCACTCCCGTCGAAGAAGTCATCTCGACGCTGTCCGATCTGATCCACGAAGGAAAAATCCGTTACTACGGTTTGTCCGACACGCCCGCGTGGTATTTCACCCGCGCGCAAACGCTTGCCGAAAAGGGCGGCCTCGAGCGCTGCGCCACGCTCCAACTCGAATACTCGCTCGCCGAGCGCAATATCGAACGCGAGCACATTCCCGCCGCGCAGGAGCTCGGCATCGGCCTCTGCCCCTGGAGCCCGCTCGCGGGCGGCCTCCTCACCGGAAAATACAAGAGGGAAGGGGCCACCGGAAAAGGCGAAGGCCGCCTCACTATGCCGAATCCGATCTTCAATAAATTCACGGACCACAACTGGCGCGTTCTCGATACGCTGCTCGACGTCACCAAGCAGATCGGCAAGACGCCCGCGCAAGTCGCGCTGAACTGGCTTGCCACGCAGCCCGGCGTCACCTCGATCATTCTCGGCGTGACGAAAACCGCGCAACTCGCGGACAATCTCGGCTCGCTCGATTTCTCGATTCCCGCGGATCTGCGCAAGCGCCTCAGTGACGTCGGCGCACCCGAGGCCGTCCACCCCTACAATTTCTACGGGTCGGGGATGCAGGCGCGCCTCAGCGGCGGCGTCACCGTGCGGGAGTGGAGGCGCGGCTACCTTTACGAGGGCGCGGTCGCCCCGCCGCCGGAGAAAAAAGCGACCGCGAGCTAAGCGCTAATCGATCGTAACGGCGATTTTTCGCTCGCTTTCGACGGACGGAAGCTTGTCCGCGTTGCGCAGCGCGGGAAACATCCATGCCCAAAGCGCCGTGACGACGATTGCACCGACGCCGCCAAGGATGACGGCCGGAACCAGTCCGAGCCATGCGGCCGTCACGCCGGATTCGAACCCGCCGAGCTCATTCGACGTGCCGATAAAAATCATGTCCACCGCGTTGACGCGCCCGCGCATTTCATTTGGCGTAGCAAGTTGGATCAGGACTCCGCGAACCACCACGCTGACCATGTCCGTCGCGCCGACCAAAATCAGCGCGATCATGGACATCGCCAAGCTGTGGGAAATGCCGAAGAGAATCGTGGCCACTCCGAATCCCACGACGCACCATAACATCTTCACCCCGATGCGGCTTCTCATCGGCCGGTAAGCAAGGAGCACCGCCATCGCTGTCGCGCCGATAGCAGGCGCGCACCGCAATAGCCCCAGTCCCCACGGGCCAATTCTGAGAATGTCGCTCGCGAACGCCGGCAGCAGCCAGACCGCTCCTGCAAGCAACACCGCGAACATATCGAGCGAGATGGATCCAAGGACCAGCTTTTCTTGCCAGATGTAATGCATCCCCGCGGCAACCGTTCTCCAGCCAAACGGCTCGCGCGGTCGCGGTCGAAATTGCGGCTTCACGCCCAGCATCGAAATGGCAGCCGCCGCGGCAGTGATCATCGCTCCGGCATACACAGCGGAGGGCCCGCGAAATAACGCGTAGATTAAGCCGCCGACAGCTGGCCCCAAAACCGTTGCGGTCTGCATGATCGTCGCGCCCCAAGCGAAGGCACTGCTAAAATGTTCCTCGGGAACGAGCAGCGGAAGAATCGCGCGGCTGGCGGGCGCGTTGAACGAACGCACGATTCCGACGAGCACACTTACTATGTAAAGCGGATAAGCGGTGTGTGATCCGCGAATCGAAATTGCGAGTAAAAGTGCCGAGCAGACCGCGAATCCCGCGTAGCCCACGGTGAGAACCTTGCGACGGTCGAAGCGATCGGCGGTATATCCAGACACGAGAAAAAGAAGGATGCCGGGAAGGAATTGCGAGAGAGGCACAAGGCCGAGATCGAGCTTACGTTTCGTGATTTCGTAAACCTGCCAGCCGATCGCGACCGCCTGCATTTCCGTGGCAAGCACGATGCAGAATCGCGCGACCTGATAGAGCACAAAAGCGGGATAGGTGAACGCGACACGTCCGGCGAGACTGGGTTTCCCGGCAGCAGCCATCGCTGACTACTGTGCCACAAAATATGAAATCGCACGAGAGCCGCTCGGGGAAGGGAATCGAGCCAAGATCTTACTTCGCGGGATTGCTGCCGAGGACGGCGTCGAAGAAAACGACGAGCAAGCGGCGAATTTCCTGCTCGGAAACCATGGAGGGATCGACGAAATGTTCGAGCGAGAGGGCGCTTGAGAGCGCGCCGAATCCGGTGGCGGCTGCGGTGCAGGAAACCGGGAGCGTGCGGCCGGTGACGCGTGCGATGCGCCGAAGGAGGTCGCCCCCGGAAGCGCGAAGGCGCCGCTGGCGCGCGCGCAATCGCGCGTGCGCTTCCGGATGGCGGATGGCGAAGAGCTTGAATTCGAGCGAGAGGAGAGCGAGGCGGCGGTCCTGGGTGATTTGAGCGTAGTGCTCGCGCAGCGCTCGCAGAAGCTTTGCAGGGCTTTCCTGCTGGGCGAGGAGCGCGGCCACTTCAGAGGTGCGCTGTCCGACCCAGCGCTCGAGCAGAGCGAAGAAAATGTCTTCCTTGCTCTGGAAATTGGCGTAGAAGGCGCCGCGGGTGTAACCGGCGAGCCCGGCGATATCCTCCAGTCGGGCAGCCTCAAATCCATCGCGCGCAAAGATCTGTTCCGCCGCGACAAGCAGCTTTCGCTTAGTGGCGTCGGTGCGGGCTTGCTGGCGAGACGTGGCTGCAGGAGCGCGCGCCGGAATTCGAGCGACGCCACGAAGCACGCGCGCGTGATTCACGGTCGCTCCAACATGCACGAACCGGAAACAGCGGGGAAATACTTGCTGCGGGTGAGGCTGCGCATTGGTACGGCGCTTCGCGCCGGCCGGAACTGTCGGAGCTGGAAGCTCCGACCCCCTAAAAACCACGGCGCGGCTTCAAGTTTCCGCACCACGAAAGCATCGACGGCTTTACAGCATACATACATGCATGTATATTATTTGAGAATCCGGTCGAATACAACGAGAATTCATGGCTTTCGCAACCGCAGTCATTGACGTCCACGCTTTGTGGCGCCCCCGCTACAACCCCTGGCTGGTCGCCTTCACGGTGACGCTCGCCACCTTTATGGAGGTGCTGGACACGTCCATCGCCAACATTGCCCTGCCGCATATCGCGGGAACGTTTGGCGCGAGCATCAACGAATCCACATGGGTGCTGACCAGTTATCTGGTGTCGAACGGCATCGTGCTGCCGGTCAGCGCGTGGCTGGCGACGCGATTCGGACGCAAACGTTATTACATGTCCTGCGTGGTGCTGTTCGCGGGGAGCAGTTTTCTTTGTGGACTTGCTCCGACGCTGGGGATGCTGGTGTTCTTCCGCGTGCTTCAGGGAATCGGCGGCGGCGGCTTGCAGCCGAGCGAACAATCGATTCTGGCAGATACGTTTCTTCCCTCGCAAAGAGGGATGGCATTTTCCATGTACGCCATGGCGGTGGTGCTGGCGCCGGCGATCGGTCCGACGATCGGCGGCTGGATCACCGACAACTACAACTGGCGCTGGATTTTTTACATCAACGTGCCCATCAGCCTGATATCGCTCTACATGACGAACCGTTTTGTCGAGGATCCACCGTATCTGAAAGAGGAGCGGATCAAGGCGAGAAAGGTTGGGATTGATTACACGGGGCTGGGGCTGGTAGCCCTGGGCGTGGGAACGCTGCAGATGGTGCTCGACAAGGGACAGGAGCTAGATTGGTTCGCGTCGCACTGGGTTCTGGGCGGGACCATCATCGCGTCGATCATTTTGATGGTGTGGGTCTGGTGGGAATGGAGACATCCGCATCCGATCGTAGAGTTGAAGCTGTTGAAGAGGCGCAATTTCGCGACAGCAATGTTTTCGATGTTGATGCTTGGCTCGGTTTTGTACGGCACGACGGTGCTGCTGCCGGAGTTTCTTCAGACGCTGATGGGATACTCCGCGCAGCAAGCGGGCGAGTGCATGGCGCTGGGCGGATTTCTGATGATGCTCACCATGCCGTTTGCCGGCGTGTTGAGCGGGAAGATGGATGCGCGATACCTGTTGGTGGTTGGATACGCGGCAACGTCTCTGGGGCTGTATCACATGTCGACGCATTTGAGCCTGGAGATGGACTTCGGGACGGCGGCGATGCTGCGCACCTACCAGGTGGCGGGCCTGGCGTTCATCTTCATTCCATCGAATGTGCTGTGCTACGCGGGCATACCGCGCGAGAAAAACAATCAGGTCGCGAGCATGATGAATTTCGTCCGGAACATAGGAGGGAGCGCGGGCATCGCAATCGTGAGCACGATGGTGACGCGCACGACGCAACGGAGGCAGACCTATCTCTCGGCGAACATGCAAAACGGGAATCCGAGGTTTCGCGAGATGGTCGAAGGCCTCACCGCAACGCTGCGTGGACAGGGAGTGAGCGCGGCGGACGCGACTCATCAAGCCTATGGCCGCATAGCAATGATGATGCAGCAACAAGCAGCGGCGCTAGCGTTCCGGGACGTGGTTTCGATTCTTGCCGTCATAGTAATGTGCCTGATTCCGCTGGCGTTCATCATGAAGAAGCCTGCGGCTGCGGTGCGCGACGCCCCGCCGCCGCACTAGGGAGCCATCGCGACAGTCTTGCCGGCGAAACCGCAGAAGATCAGGCCGGTTCCATCAACGACGACTGATTTCCGGGATAGGTGATCTGCGTGCCGTTGACGCGGGCGAAGGGCGTGAGTGCGTGTTCTTTCGGCTTGGCGAGGCCGATGATTTCGAGGACGCGGATGCCGCGAACGACGAGCGCGTCGGCGACGAGCGAGCGGTGGCAGCGCCAGGGGACGGCTTCGGCGCACATGAGTACACTCGGGTGGGCGGCGGCTAGTTCGATCGCGCGGTCGAGCGCCGCCTCGAATTCTTCCGTCTGCATATAGTCCGCGAAGCCGCGAAAGCTTCTGTTGCGCCAGCCTAGATTGATCGAATCTTTGCGTGGTTGACGCAGGCCTCCGAGTTCTTTCATGTGGACATAGCGAATGTGCGCGACGCGGAGGGATGCGGCGAGCGCGTCGGTATTGAATTGCGGATTGTGGCGCGATTTCGGAATGGTGCGGATGTCGATCAACTGTGCGACGGCGTTGGCCTGCAGCAGTTCGAGGAAGTGCTGGATTGGATGCGTGGAATGGCCGATGGTGAAGATGGTCAGCATTTCCTTGGAGGACATCATTCTATCGGATTCGACGCCGAAGGCAGTCTCGCTGCACGCTGCGGCCCACCGGTCGAAGCCGTGCGCACGAGGCGTCCGTGGCGGGAACACCCGCCACGGCGGGTGCAACAGGCGCACATGCTGCGATAGAGGCAGCGCAAAGGAAACGGCTGCCGCCGCGATCGATTTTTCGTGGGGCTGAAGCCCCACGCTTCCACCGGAACTGCATCCCCTCGCTACGGCGGAGAGTCAGTCGGGACATGCGGCTGTTGGCAACCGCCTCAATCAGGTCGCGGGGCTCCCTTCGGCTTCGCTCAGGGCGGAACACATTCGTCTCCGATCCGTGCAGGCAAGTTCCACCCCGCCCTTCCAAGAACAATCGCGGCCGAGAATTGTGCTTCTGCGGCGGAAGCGGTATGAGGATAATGGGTGCTGCGCGAATTCGCTGCAGAGGGCACATGGCGGAAGTCAGCACGCTATTCTGGGACAACGGCGGCGTCATCCTGACGAACGGATGGGACCGCAGATCGCGGCGGAAGGCGGTCGAGAAATTCGATCTGGGCTGGGCGGATTTCGAGGACCGGCACGAACTGCTGCTCAACGCCTTTGAATGCGGCCAGGCAACGCTCGACGAATACGTGCGGCGAACGGTTTTTTACCGGACGCGCCCGTTCCAGGCGGAAGAGTTCAAGCAGTTCATGTTCGAGCAGTCGGAGCCGATGCCGGAGTCGCTCGAGTTTCTGGAGCAGCTTGCAAAGACGCGGCGATATCGGCATGCGGCTTTGAACAACGAGTCGCTCGAGATCAACGCCTACCGGATACGGAGATTTCACCTGAGGGAATGTTTCGAGGCGTTTTTCAGTTCGTGCTACCTCGGCGTGCGCAAGCCGGACCGCGGGATTTACAGCCTGGCGCTGAAGATCACGCAGCGCGATCCGGCGGAATGCGTGCTGATTGACGATCGCGAGTTGAATCTGGAATGCGCGCGCGAGATGGGGATGTACGGGATCCAGTTCCAGGATGTGGAGCAGTTGCGCCGGGAGTTGGCGGAATTGGGAGTGACGGTAGCGGGGTAGCAGAATCGAGGAGAGAACAATGGAACTGGGGATGATTGGCCTGGGCAAGATGGGCGGCTTCATGGTGGAGCGGCTGGTGCGCGGCGGACATCGCGTCGTGGGGCTCGATCGAGATGCAGCGGCGGTGAGCCGCGTGGTCGAGAAAGGCGCGGCGGGCGTTGATTCGCTCGAGAAGCTGATCGCGCAGCTCAAGACGCCGCGGGCGATCTGGCTGATGGTTCCGGCGGGCGCGCCCGTGGACCAGACGATCGATCTGCTGACGCCGCATCTCGCGCCGGGCGACACAATCATTGACGGCGGGAATTCGTATTACCGGGACTCGATGAGGCGCGCCGCGGCGCTGGCGCCGAAGAAGTTGAACTTCGTGGATTCGGGCACAAGCGGCGGCATCTGGGGGCTGACGGAAGGGTACAGCCTGATGATCGGCGGCGACGCGGAAGTGGTGAAACGGCTCTCGCCGATTTTTCAAACGCTGGCTCCCGGGCCGGACAAGGGTTGGGGGCGAGTGGGACCCGCAGGCGCGGGCCATTTCGTCACCGCTGCCGCCGAAGTAAGTCGAGTAAATCAGT
>OBLU010003163.1_pt1 | contig 14939 bp, 14 predicted proteins | sample 1518681 | NCBI WGS metagenome assembly OBLU01 (sample SAMEA3539304, study PRJEB22396) | soil metagenome | biome: tundra; feature: field; material: soil | place: USA | collected 2010-05 | depth 0.15 m
ATTTATCGTCCCACGACGATTACGGTGAAGGTGCCGGGGAGCATGGTGGGGCGGGGGTGGGGGTTGGTGGGGGTTGCCGGAGGCGGTGGGCCGAAGCTGGCTGTGACGAGATACATGCGATCGTTGTCGGGGTCGTAGGCCATGGTGCGGGCGCCCTTTTGAGTGGGCAGGTTCTCGATGGCGGGGTAGTTGGGCTTTTCGGCATCGACGACGGAAAGAACGCCGTCTCCGCCGCAGGAGGCGAACGCCAGATTATGTTTGGGGTCCCAAGCAGCGGCGTCGGGGCCGTCGCCGATGGCGGGAGTGGCGAGGACCTTGCCGGATTCGGAGTCGATCACGGCCATCTTTTTGCCGTCGCAGACCGTGAAAAGCCGGTGGCCGGGGATGTCGAAGGCCAGGCCGGAGGGCGACTGGCAGCCGGCGGGCCACTCGGCGGTGAGCTTGAGGGCGTGGGCGTCGAGGCGGACGATTTCGCTCTTGTCCTCGATGTTGTCGAAGACCGTGCCGTGGCCATCGACTGCCGGGAATTCAGGCTTGCCGGGCAAGGGGATGGTGGCGACGACTTTCTGAGTGACGGTGTCGATGACGGTCGCGTCCTTGCTGCGGCCGTTGAAGGCCCACACAGTCTGCGAGGCCGGCTCAAAGACGATGCCGTCGGGGTTCATTCCGGCGGGGATGGTGGCGATGACGGCCAGGGTGTTGCGATCGAAGGCCACGACCGCGTTGCCGCCGCCATCGGAGATGTAGCCGAATTTGCCGGCGGTATCAAGGGCCACTCCGTGGGTGCCGTGCAGATGGCCGATGGTGTTCAGCAGCTTGCCGGTTTGAGTATCGAGCACGTCGACGTGATCGCCACGGGTGATGTAGAGGCGGTGGGCCGGGGAGTCGACTATTAGATAATCCCACCAGCCGGAGTCAGCCAGCTTCCAGTGATCAATCACGTGGTAGGGCCCCTGCGCGGCGGCGGGGCGGGCGGCGGCAAGAAGGCTACAGAACAAGGCCGCGGCCGAAAGAGCCTGGGCCACACGAAGAAGGTTGCGCTGGCTATGCATGGAAGACTCCGCTCGATGGTGGGTGATCGGTTCAGATTCACCGGACTGAGAATTGTGCCATATTCGCATGAAGTTACGCTGAATCGCTGCGGTTTGCAGTTTTCGTTGGCCCCGATGTTGCGAAGGCTCCTTACGCGAAGGTGCCTTACGCGAATGCGCCGGGGGGGTGAGCTGAAACCCCGCTGGCCACGGGCAGACGGACGGTAACGGTTGTGCCTTCGCCTTGCTGGCTGGTGATGGCGATGGTGCCTCCGGCTTTTTCAACTATGGCCTTGCAGATGGCGAGGCCCAGCCCGGCGCCGCCGGTGGAACGGGTGCGCGAAGGGTCGCCGCGATAAAAACGCTCAAACACATGCGGCAAAGCTTCGGGAGAGATGCCTTCGCCCTGGTCATCGATGACCAGCTCGATGGCCTGACCCCATGAGGTCAGGCGGAGCGTGACCATCGATTTGGCAGAGCTGTGCTGCAACGCGTTGAGCAACAGGTTCGAGATGAGCAGGGTGCAATCGCCTGCGGCGAGTGGAATCGGCAAGTCCTCCCCAGCCATCTCGGAGATGGCGATGCGCATGCCGCGAAATGCGGCCACGGTGCCGAGTTCGTGGACGGCGTTGCGCGCGCATTCGGTGATGTCGCAGACGGCGGGCCGGGGGGCGTTGGTTGCATTGGGCCCGCTTTGTTCGGACGCGTTTTCGAGGCGAGCGAGGGTGAGCATTTTGGCGACCAGTTCCTCGAGGCGGTCGGAATCGGCAACGCAGCGGGCGAGGCCGGCCTGGTATTCGCTGGCTGTGCGCTGGCGCAGGCCGAGAAGCTGCAGAGAGGACTTGACGACGGCTACGGCGGTTTTGAGCTCGTGGGCAGCGTCGGAGACGAAGGTGCGTTGCCGGGTGAAGGAGTGCTGCAGCCGTTGCAACACGCTCTCAATCGCCTGCGTGAGGGGAGCCAATTCGCGCGTGGTGCGGGCGCTTGCCGGGGGTGAAAACTCCCACGCGTCCACTGAAACCTGCGAGGCGAGAGCGGCGAGCTGGCGCAGCGGCTCAAGGCCGCGATGGAGCAGCCACGCGATCAGCGGACCTGTGACCAGAAGCAGAAGAAGGCTGCCGGCTGCATAGAATTCGACTGCGCCGCGAATCGCGCCCCAGACGTGATCGGTGGGCGATCCATAAAGGATGGTGACGAAGCGCAAATGGCCGCCGCCGGTTTCGCCGGGGTCAACGATACGCGAGCCCTGCATGCGCAGCAGGCGATAAGGCCGCTGGCCCAGCACGAATCGCGCATATCCATTGCGCTGCGGAGTGGCCATTCCGGCGCTGCCCAGCCAGTTTGCGGAGCGGCCCAGCAGATGGCCTCGCCCGTCCCATACCTCGTAAACGTCGTCGGGGGGCACGTGCAGATCGGCCATGTCCAGCATGACGTTGTCGCCGGTGTCTTCGGCATCCTGGACTGCGCCCAGCACGCTGTCGGCGCGCCCGCGCAGCATGATATCGAAAGCGCGGAAGTGGGTATGACGCTCATAGCCAAGCGACAGAAAGATGACGGCCACCGATGAGACCAGTTCGACGGCGAGCACAGCGGCGATGAGCCGGAAGGCAATGGAGCGTGATTTCGTTTTAGCCAAGAGCCTGCTCCAGATTCAATTCTCGATCGACGGCGAGCCGGTAGCCGCGGCCGCGCATGGTCTCAATCACGGGGTCCGCATCAGGTCGCGCGGTGTCGAGTTTCCGGCGCAGGTTGGAGACGTGCGCTTCGATGACGTTGGAGTGATGTTCCCAGTTGTAGTCGTAAAGGTGCTCGAGCAGTTCGCGTTTGCTGACAATTTTGCGCGGGTGGTGAATGAGGTATTCAAGGATGCGGTATTCGGTGGGCGAAAGGTCGACCAGCGTGCCGGCGCGGCGGACGGTTTGCTCGAGTGTGTTCAGCTCGACATCGAGAGCGTTGAGGGTGGGGTGGGCCGCGCCCTTTCCGCGGCGGATGAGGGCCTTGGAGCGGGCGATGAGCTCGCCCAGATCGAAAGGCTTGGCGAGGTAGTCGTCGGCGCCGGCGTTGAGCATTTCGATGATGGTGTTCTTGCCTTCCTTAGCGGTGAGGATGAGCACGGGCGTAGGGTCCTGGCGAGCGCGCAGATGCTTGAGCACGCCCAGGCCATCGAGCTTGGGCAGCATGAGGTCGAGGATCACGAGGTCGTAGACGCGATTGCGGGCGCAGTCGTCGCCCGCCTCACCGTCCGCGGCCCAATCCACCGCGAAGCCGGGCCCGTCGCGCAAGGCGGCAGCGAGGTTGTCGGCGAGCCGAATCTCATCTTCTACGAGCAGCACGCGCATTGAGGCAGATATCTCCCCTGGAATTGTCGCTGGTGCAAGATTAAATGAGGCTGAAGCGGGAGGGTGCAGGCGATTGCATCGCCATTTCCGGCAGGCGGTGCGATTGACGGGCGAATGGATGGGCTGAACACCAAAAGGCAAGCCCCGCGCTTCATGGAGGCGAAGCGCAAGGCTTGATCCGGGAGCAGGCTTGCCCCGGATTAGAGATTACTGAGCGACTTGAGTGTTTGCCGACTGATTCCGGTTGGCCAAGGTCTCGGCCAAGGGGCCAAGCAGCGGGAGCACGCGGCGCCTGCCGTGCAGGGCATTCATTCCGCAGAAGAACCAAATGAGAGTCGCGGAAATCCAGGTTGCAAAAAGCAGAGTCATATAGACAACCGGTCCGAAGGCCATTGTGAGGGCCAGCGCATAGGTGGCAATGAACAAGGCGAGATTGAGCTCGAGAGATTGCCAGGCGTGAAAGCGCACGATAGCGCTCTTTTTATAGCGTGTGACGAGAAGAAAGTAGATTGCAGGCACGAAGGTGATATAGGCAAGAGCGCCAAGCGAATTTTCATGAAACACAGACTGTTTTATATCGGACATAGGGCCCCCCTCACAATGAGTAACATTTATCAGACACTTTGGTTACACGAATTACGGTACCGAAAGGGGAGGGGGTTGAGAATGCCCCGTTTGCGCCATGGCTTACCACTTTTGTGGGCTGTTTGGGGCATACAAACCCCGGCGCGAGGCTCAAGGGAATGGCCATAAGACCAATCTTTCTGTGAAGTTTCTGCCTTGGTTCGCCAGCGCTACTGCAGGGCTTCGCGCGTGCGTTCGGGAACAAGAGACCGCGTGACTGCATGGACTGCCAGCGGGTTACGGTTCACCAGATTTTCGGCCCAGCCACCGATTATCGGGAGCTTGAGGCTGTTGCCGCGCAACGCCATCACCCCGCACAACCAGCAAGTGAGGGACAAGCCAATCCAGGCCAGCAATGTGAAGCCCTCGTAGGCGAAAGGACCCCAGGGAATGGTAAGCGTCAGGGCATAGGTGATGACAACGGAAGCGACAGCGATCCCGATAGCCTGCCAGGCGTGGAAGCGCACATAGGCACTCTTTTTGAAGCGCGGGACGAGCAGGAAGAAAATTGCTGGAATCAATGCAATGTAAGCGAGGGCCCCAAGAGAATTTTCAGAGATGTGTGACTGCTGTGGACTGGACATTTTCTCACCTTGCGGAACTGGGATGCTTTACGCATCGCTGAGTCACACAATACCGGATACGACATCTGTTTAAAATGCGTCGTTTGAGCCATCGCTTACGACTTTTGTGGCCTAGAGCTGTCGAGGGAGAACGACTGTGAGTGTGCTGTGCGCATGCGCTGAGGGATGACGACCAGGACCTTTTCAGCGTCACGCTCACGCCACGCACCAACGGGATGGAAACGAATCCGATCCCAATGCCGGACGCCGGTCTCCGAATTCGTCTCACGTTTGAACTGAGTGGAGGTTGTCGAATTTGTCCTCTATTGGTTGGTGTCCAGCGGGTGCTGCGATTCTTCGTAGAACTGGTTTTGGAGCTTGAGGCTGGCGGTATCGGCTTTGATGGCTTTGAGGGCTTCGGCGATCTGGCGCGACCATTCTTTCTGATCGAACTCGCCGAGTTCCTGGTTGGCGGCAGCGCCCTGGCCGGCGTAGTGGTTGGGAAAGCGCGCATACCACCAGATGCCGGTGTAGACGGAGGCAGGAAGGGGATCGCGCTTCTGGTCCGCGCCCGATTGCTGGGTGGCGCGATCGATGTGAACCAGGTCAGGCCGGGCAATGAGCATGTTGGAGGACTCCACTTCGCCGGCGTGCATGTCATAGGGGGTTTTGAGCGCGGGACGTCCGGGCACGTTCTCGTTGGGCAATCCGAAGACGTAGACGACGTAGTCGCGGGGGCTGGCCATCTGCGATTGCGCGAAGAGAGGCAGCAGGCTCTCGTTGCCGCCGTGGCCGTTGACAATGACGATTTTCTTGCAGCCGTTGCGCGCCATCTCGCTGACCGTCTCCTGCAGCAGGGTGAGCTGGGTTGAGAGGCTGTAGGCGACGGTTCCGGGCTGATGTCGCGCCTCGAAGATCTGGCCGAAGTAGTATTCGGGGAACACAACCGCGTACTCCTGCCTGACCGCATTGATCACGGCGAAGCGCACGTCGAGCAGGTCAGTGCCGAGGGGAAGATGCGGGCCGTGCTTCTCGATGATGCCGAAGGGCAGCACGCACACGCCTTGCGATTGATGGATGGCCACGATGAAGTCGGGGCCGGTCAGCTCTTCCCATTTTGGAGAAAGATTTGTTTGGGAGAAGCTGGCTTTTGCGGAGAGCAGAAGGACGGTCAGCGATAGAAACGCCGGCACGTTTTTCACGGTGAACCTCCGGGGCTGGCATCGGAACAAGCGATGATAGCACTCGCCGCAGTGGGTCGCGCCGCGACCCCCGCCTCGATGCATTACTCTCATAACTGCAGTCCGATTCCCCATTTACGGACCCTCATGCGCATCGTCCTGTCGAACATCGGCACCTTCGGCGACATCAATCCGCTCATCGCCATTGCACTTGAACTCAAGCGGCGCGGCCATGTGCCGGTGATGGCGCTGCCCGCTGTTTATCAGCCAAAGATCGTGCCGCTGGGACTGGAGTTTCGCGCAGTGCGGCCGGACATTGACCCGACCAACAGCATTCTCGTCGAGATGGTGTACGACGTGAAGTACGGCACTGAGCATGGGCTTCGCGATTTTCTATTTCCGTCGCTGCGCCAGACGTATGACGACCTGCTTGACATCGCGACCAAGCCGGAGCGTGCCGACCTGCTGCTGCTGGGGGAGTTGAATTACGCGGGGCCGCTGGTGGCGGAGGTCACGGGGATTCCGTGGGCCAGCTACGTGCTGGCGCCTCTATCATTCTTCTCCGCATTTGACCCGCCGGTCTTGCCGCCGTTTCCCAAGCTGGCGCGCGCGGACAAGGTTGCCGGATTCGGGCGCGTGATCAAGCGGCTGGCGCGCTTCACCACGCGCAAATGGCCGGAGCCGATCTACGCACTGCGTCGAGAACTGGGGCTTGGGAAGGGTGCGAATCCGTTGTTTGACGCCAAGCATTCTCCGAACCTGGTGCTGGCATTGTTTTCGCAAGTGATGGGCACAGAACAAAAGGACTGGCCGCCGCATACGCTCATTGCCGGCTTTTGTTTCTACGATTCCGATGCAGGCAATGCCGCGCTGCCCGCGCATCTTGAAAGGTTTGTAAGAGCCGGGCCCGCGCCGGTGGTGTTTACGCTGGGCTCGGCTGCGGTGCTGGCTGCGGGAGACTTTTACGAAGTGTCAGCGAAGGCTGCCATGAGCCTTGGGCTGCGCGCGGTGTTGCTGATCGGCACGGACCCGCGGAACCAGTTGCGCCAAAAGCTGCCGGACTCAATCTGCGTGGCCGAGTATGCACCGTACTCGGCACTGTTTTCACGGGCCGCACTGGTGGTGCACCAGGGGGGCGTGGGCACGACGGCGCAGTGTTTGCGAGCAGGCAAGCCGATGCTGATCATGCCCTATTCGCACGACCAGCCGGATAATGCGCGGCGCATGAAGCGGCTGAAAGTGGCGCAAGTCATCCAGAAGGACAGCTACACGCCGGCCCGGGTGGCGCGCAAGCTGAAGGCGATGCTGGCTGAGCCGCAATTTGCTGAGCGCGCGCAGAACGTCGCGCTGCAAATAGGCCGCGAGGATGGGGTGAAGACAGCGTGTGATGCCCTGGAAGAGCAGTTTGCGCGGACCCGGAAGTGAATTCAAACCGCAATTGAACCCAAGTCGCGGGAAGAAATCGCCGGTCACGCGCCGGCGCCGAGTGGGCACAGCCGCGTCCTTCGGCATCGGGCACGGCCATTGCGATCGCACGGAAAGTGCTCCGAATCGTACGGCAATTCCTCCGGGCAATTTCCCCGCGCAGGAATTCTGCATCATACAACCTGTATGGATCGCATAAAGACGCCTTGGTTGCTTGTTCTTGTGTTTTGCGGGTGTGTTGGTTGGCCGTCGCAGTGGTGCATTGCGCAGAATAACGAGGCTAGTCTGCCCGACAGCCCGACGCCGCAGATGGCGCCACCGGCAAGTCATGACGCAGCAGGGGAGCGGGAAGTGACCTGGCGCAGTCTGCCGCGCGACTTTCTCCACGATCAAAAAAACATCTGGTTTGTATTTCCTTCGCAGTTAGCCAGAGGGCACTATTGGATCCCCACACTTGCGGTTGCAGGTGGGACTGCGGCCCTGATTTATGCCGACCCGCATGCGATGCCGTATTTTCAAAAACACGCGACGAACCTTGACGATTTCAACGATGTCTTCGATGCGTACATTGCCACCGGAGAAGTGATTGCAATACCGGCCGTGCTGATGACCGCCGGGTATATGCGGCATGACAATTACGAGGTGAGCACGGCGCTGCTTGCGGCCGATGCCTATGCCGACAGCGCTATCGTGAACCTTGCCGTGAAGGCAATTACTCGCCGAGAGCGCCCCACGGATATTGCCCCTGGCGCGCCTTTTACCGGCACGTTTTTCAATGGAGGCACATCTCCGTTCAAAGGGAGCAGCTTTCCATCGGGCCACGCCACGGGCGCATTTTCTGTTGCTACTGTTGTGGCCACCCGCTATCGCAATCACCGGTGGGTGCCGTGGGCGATGTATAGTTTCGCCACAGTCATCAGTCTTTCTCGCATTACGACAAGTGCGCATTTCCCCTCGGATGTGTTTCTCGGGGCTGCGCTCGGGTATACCGTCACGCGCTACCAGGTGCTGCGGCCGCAGTGAGTCATGGACTGATCGGGCTGGCGTTGATCAAGCGCGCTCGATGTGCGATCTCCACTTGAAATGCGCGGTTGGGGAACTCCGTGATTCCAAATCAAATGCACGTGCAACTCCCGAATCTCCAAGATTTGGGAGGCAACTCTGTGCAGTGAACGGCGCATCGCAGTCGGTTGAACTGTGGGAAGCGCGGGCTTTGCATGCGAAGCCCTGGATGCAAGCAGAAGGGAGAGCACCGATGATTAGAAGTCGAATATCGAGCAGGATTTTATTATCATCAGCAACGGCGCTGCTGATGGGCGTGGCAGTATGCGCGCAAGCCCCTCCGGGAGGAGGCGGCGGAGGCGGCCAGCAACCTGGAATGGGGGGACAGCAGCCCCAGCAACAGCCGACGAATCCCAGCGCGGGCTATCCGGGGAACACTCCGGGGACTGCGCCCACAGCCCAGGATTACGGCGAGCAGGCATTTGTGACCAAGGCGCTTGAGGGAGGGGACGCTGAGGTCCAACTCGGGCAGCTTGCGATGCAGAAGTCGCAGAGCGACGACGTGAAGCAATTTGCGCAGAAGATGGTGTCAGAGCACTCGCAGATGGGCGACAAGTGGTTCAAGCCTGTGGCGAAGCAGCTTGGCGCCTCGGAGCCGAAGGGCCCTTCAAAGAAGGACAAGAAAGAGATTGCCCGACTGCAGGGGCTCTCCGGCGCGGAGTTTGATAACGAGTACATCAAGATGATGGTGAAGGATCACAAGCAGGACCTGAAGGACTTTGAAAGTGAAGTGCAGGCGGCACAGGATCCGGCTGTAAAGCAGGTCGCGCAACAGGGCGCAAAGGTGATCTCGCAACACCTTCAACTGGCTGAGCAGCTCGCGAAGAATCACAATGTTCCTGTGGAGGGCAATTCGAAGGAAGTATCGAGCATGCAATAGCGCAACCGTCTGTTGCATGAACTGAAGCGTTGCACTCGCGCGGACGCGGTTTTTGGGCTGCGGAGTGCGACGCTACGATCTTTTGAATGCCTGTGAACGCCGCCTTGCGAAGCCGGCGATCTGCAACGAGAGAGCGATGGCGATACAAAGCATGACGGTGGTTACCCACTGCAATTTTTGCTTTTCAATCGCCAGATATGCGATGGAGTGAATCGCAGCAAACCCGAACACGGCATAGTTCCATCGTTGCAGTTGCTTCCATCGCGCAGTACCGAAGGCTCTGAGCGAGAGATCGTTGGAGGTGGCGAGCAAAGCGATCAGGATAAGTACGCTGATTGCTCCGGTGTAATTGGCCGCGCCGAATAGATCGTGACGCACAGGAAATGTGTAGTGTTCGCGCGGCGCATAGACGTAATAGAGCCAAGGCTTGCCGCGCAGGTGCACATTCTGACCGATTGCCACATGCAGAATGCTGAGGATTGCGGCCCAGATGCCGAGGTCCCGACGCAGGTCGGATGATACCGGGTTGGGGCGCTTCATCAGCAGGTTCCATGGACCCACAAGCAGCGTTAGAGCGAGAAGGACCAATGCTGGATATGCGGTGGCGAAGCTGGCCCGGCTGAGGACATCCGTGTAGGGGCGTGTGAAGTAGAGAGCGGCGATGCCGGCCGCTGACAATGCGAACAAGGGCAGATGGTGGCGAAATAATCGCCGATGAAGGCGCTTTGATATCAAGGGCATCATGTCCACAAGGATCGGGCGACGGGGTTCTTGATTCGACTTCGTGCTATCGAGACGCGTGCAGTCTTAACAGCCCGTTCCGGCCTTCGCCAGGGCTTCTTTCAATCCCTGCATACTGATGCGGCTTGAGGCTTCGGGCGTTCCGGCGCCGCGCCAGTGGGTCTCGAGGCTTACCGCAAAACGGAAGCCATCGCGCTGAAGGGCGCGCAGTTGCGCCGCCCAATCCACGATCCCGGTGCCTACTGGAGCCCACTCCCATTTGCCGTCGGGCTTGCGGACGACGTTCTTTGCGTGGCAGTGGCCGATGCGGTGCTTGGGCAGTAGATTGTAGCCGTCGGGAAACGGCTTGTTGTCGGGGAAAGTGGCCGCGTTGCCGGGATCCCAATTGAGCATGAAATTCGGCTCGGGGACTGCTTTGAGCGTGGCCGCGGCTTCGGCGCCGGTGGCGGTGTTGCACGACATTTCGTTTTCAAGCAGCAGAATGAGATCGTCTTTGGCGCAGCGGCGCGCGGCCTGGCGCAGCTTGTTATTGATGGCGTCGCGATAGGGCTTCACGTCGTCGAGCCGCCAGAAATCGAAACAGCGAATGCGGTCGGTGTGGAAGGTTTTGGCGAGGTCGATGCAGTGCTCGAGGAGCGCGTCCTGCTGCTTGAAGTCGAAGTCGGCGTGGAACTGGTCGCGGCGCTCGCTCTGCTTTGACAGCGGCGCACCGGGCCAGTCGGCTTTGTAAAGCGGGCTGGCGATATCGGTGACGCGCAGCTTGTATTTCTCGAGGATGTCGAGCGCCTGCTTGATCTCAGCCGCATCGAGTTCGGTGAGGTTCTTCTTCCACATGCCGCGCAGCTCGATCCATTGCAGGCCGAAGTCGTGCGCGGCCACGTAGCAGGCGTGGTCGAAGTCCTGCGAAATTTCGTCGTTGATGACGGCAACGCGGAAAGGGCAACTGGCCCGCGCAATGCGGGGCATGGCGGCTACGGCGCCGGCCGCACCCAGCCCAGCCAAAAAATTCCGTCGCGATAAGGACATTGTTTTCTCCTGGATTTTAGAGCGCTTCGATCTACCGCGCCGGATAGTCTTTTGTCTTGCCGGTGCGCGAATTTGTCACTGAAAAACCGCCGTTTGCCGATGCGACCGCTTTGAAGTATGCGCCATCGCTTCCGCCTTTTAAGTTGGCGACCAGCGGGTCGGCGCTGTTGTGCGCGGCATCGGAGCCCTCCGCGGTGTGGAGCATGTAGAGGTCTTCGAGGCCGGGGCTGTCATGGACGGTTTGCCATGCCTCGGGGCTGCCGGCTTTGTGCGCGCCGTTATCCATGATGGCCGCGCGGGGATGGATCGCATCCACGAGCGCGCGCGAGCTGGATAGATTCATGCCGTGATGATTCACAAGATAGAGATCCACTGTGCCGATGAGATTGTCGGGGCAGACGAGGGGAATCTCCTTTGCCTTGGTGAGGTCGCCGAGGTCGAGGAAACGGAAGTTGCCGAAGCGGACCAGGATGCCCGCGGAGCGCGCATTCTCGCTTGGGTCGGCTTCCCACGCGCGCTCGCCGGCACAGTATTTGTTGGGCACGGGCTTGATGCCGGGCACCGACGCGATGTGTTCGCCATCGGCGGCAAGGACGACGATGCTGAGACCGGGAACGCTGATGGTGTCGCCGGGATGAACGATGCGCCGCTGCTTGCCCTCGATGGCCTTGAGATAGGCAGCGTAGTCGTGACGCGTGATGTCGGAGTCTTCGCGGTTTTCTCCGTGGTCAAGGAACTCGCCGACGTGGACGCGCTGGACGAGGTTGGGGACGCCTCCGACGTGATCGGTGTGGTAGTGCGTAATGAACACCTTGTCGAGCTTGCTGATGCCGGCATCGTGCATGGCTGCCATGATGCGGTCCGTGTCGCGTGCATTGTTGCCGGGCCAACCTGTATCCACCAGCAGCGATGCGCCGGAGGGTGCGACCAGGAGCGTGGCTTGGCCGCCCTCGACATCGATGGTATAGATGAGCAGGTGCTTTGTACTGGATTGTGCCGCGACGGAGGGTGTGGCGGCAAGGAAGAGCATCGCCGCGGCGACCGCGATGAGCGGCATCACGGGGAACCCACACGCGAGCCGCGCAAGGAGAGACGGGCCCACAGAATTCACGCTGTCTTGAGCGGCAATTCGCATTTGCGGGAAATTGTATTCGACCAAGCCTTTCACGGGAAAGCCGGGTCGAGGCCGATGGTGCGCATCTATATAGCCTGGTGAGCAAAACGCGTGGTTGGCTACAAATCGGGGGGTCTCGGCATCCAAGGGTTGAAACGCGAAACTTGAAGCGAGGAGAGAGCGATGCATCGTCTTGCAGGAAAGGTTGCGATTGTGACTGGAGCCGGCTCGGGGATCGGGCAGGGAATCGCGAAACAGCTGGGTCGCGAAGGGGCCAAGGTGATTGTCGATTACGTCGGAGATCCGGCCGGCGCGAAGGATACGCAGAGTGCGATCGAACAAGAGGGCGGAGAGGGAGAGATTGTCCAGGCGGATGTGACCTCGATGGATGACGTTCGCAAACTGGTGGATGCGGCGTGGACCCGGTTCGGAACGGCCGACATCCTGGTGAACAACGCGGGCATGGAGCACGAGTCCGACTTCTGGGACACGACGGAAGCGGAGTACGACAAGGTGATGGCCGTGAATCTGCGCGGGCCGTTTTTTCTTACGCAGGCTTTTGTGCGGCGTCTGCGCGATGCGAAAAAGGGGGGGCGCATTATCAACATCAGTTCGGTGCACGAGGACATGGCTTTTCCGGGATTTGCAACTTACTGTTGCAGCAAGGGCGGCCTGCGCATGTTGATGCGGGACCTCGCAGTGGAACTGGGGCAACTGGGGATTACAGTTAACAATGTTGCGCCGGGTGCGATTGACACGCCGATCAATACGACGCTGCTGAACGACAAGCCGAAGCTGGATGCGTTGCTGAAGAACATTCCGCTGGGGCGGCTGGGGACTCCGGAAGACGTAGCGGGGCTGGTGGCTTATCTGGCGTCGGACGATGCATCTTACGTGACGGGCTCGACATTTGTGATCGACGGCGGGCTGAGCCGCAACTACCGAGAGCTATAAGACACCTTATGCCTGCAAAGATTGAAGACTACGCCCTGATTGGCGATTGCGAAACGGGAGCGCTGGTGGACCGCAATGGCTCCATCGACTGGCTGTGCTGGCCGAATTTTTCGTCGGAGGCATGCTTTGCCTCGCTTCTCGGCACGCCCGAAAACGGATATTGGAAGATCGCGCCGACCGAGGGTGATTGGACGACGACCCGTTGCTATCGCGACTCGGCGCTGATTCTGGAAACGACATTTGAGCAAGTGGACGGAGCGATGCGGCTGACGGATTTCATGCCCATTCGCGGCAAGAACTCCGATGTGGTGCGGATGGTGGAATGCATTCGCGGAAGCGTTGCCATGCGCATGGAACTGGTGTTGCGCTTTTACTATGGTCTCACGGTGCCGTGGGTGACACATATTGAGGATGGCCAGCGTGCGGTTGCGGGCCCCCATCTGGCGGTGCTGCATGCGACCGTTCCGGTGCATGGCGAGAACTTGAAAACGGTGGCGGAGTTTAGTCTGCGCAAAGGCGAGCAGGCAACATTCACACTGACCTACGGACCTTCGCACCTGGCCGATCCAAAGAAGATCGACGCACGGATGGCGCTGGAAGAAACGGAGGCCTTTTGGAAAAAGTGGAACGCGCGGCTCAAGTACGAGGGCCGTTATCGCGATGCGGTGATGCGCTCGATGATGACGCTGAAGGCGCTGACCTATCGGCCGACCGGCGGCATTGTGGCGGCTGTAACCACGTCGCTGCCTGAGGCGATCGGCGGCACGCGCAATTGGGACTATCGCTACTGCTGGCTACGCGACAGCACCCTCACGTTGCTGGCGCTGGCCAATGGCGGCTATTTTGACGAGGCCGAGGCGTGGCAGAACTGGCTGCTGCGCGCGCTGGCCGGAAGCCCGGACCAGGTGCAGATCATGTATGGGATTGCGGGGGAGCGACAGCTCTTTGAATGGGAGGTCGGGTGGCTTCCCGGATATGAAGACTCGAAGCCAGTACGGGTGGGCAACGCGGCGGCACAGCAGATGCAACTCGATATCTACGGCGAGATGGTTGACTCTTTTTTCCATTCGCAGCACAGCATGCGCCGCCATCGCGAAAACGACTTCAGGATTATCGTTCTGCTTCTCGAACACCTTGAAACGATCTGGCAATTGCCGGATCAGGGTATTTGGGAGACGCGTGGAGGTCCGCAAGAATTCACGTATTCCAAAATGATGGCCTGGGTGGCGTTTGATCGCGCGGTGCTGCTGGCCGAGCAACTGGGGTACGACGCGCCGGTCGAGAAGTGGAAGAATCTTCGCGATACGATTCACGAGGAAATCTGCGCCAAGGGATTCAGCGAAAAGAAGAACAGCTTTGTGCAGGCTTATGGCTCAGACCTGCTGGATGCGTCGCTGCTGCAGATACCGCTGGTCGGCTTTTTGCCGGGCAGCGATCCGCGCGTGAAGGGAACGGTGGAGGCGATTGAGCGCGAGTTGATGCCGGATGGCCTGGTGTTGCGCTACGACACAACGAAGGTGGACGACGGATTGCCGCCGGGGGAAGGCGTGTTTCTGGCGTGCAGCTTTTGGATGGTGAGCAGCCTGCAAGCCATCGGGCGCAAGGACGAAGCACGCGCTCTTTTTGAACGGCTGCTGATGTTGCGCAACGACCTGGGCCTGCTTTCAGAGGAATACGATGTGTATCGCAGGCGCCAGGTCGGGAATTTTCCGCAGGCCTTCTCGCATATTGCGCTCATCAATGCTGCGTTCGATCTCGTTGATGGAGAGGACGTGCGTTCGCGTTCGCAGCGACATGAGGGGCATTGGCCGGCCTCCTCTAGTTGAAGTGACACCGGTTTGACGGGATCACGCGCACACCTCGTGGGCTACAAGACCCTGCGGATTTCTTTCTAGTGAAATCTGAGGGCGGCGATGGTGTTGCCAGAAAGGTAACTTCCGGATTGGCCGCTGTCGTTAGCTAATAATATGTCCGGTGTTTTTAGCAAGTGAAGTGTCCG
>OBLU010003165.1_pt1 | contig 14936 bp, 13 predicted proteins | sample 1518681 | NCBI WGS metagenome assembly OBLU01 (sample SAMEA3539304, study PRJEB22396) | soil metagenome | biome: tundra; feature: field; material: soil | place: USA | collected 2010-05 | depth 0.15 m
ACAAGAACCAACTACCCTGAGGAATGAGAATCTACAGAACAATTGGGACTTGACTTTTAAGGATGCTCCCCGCATCGTGCGGACGTGGTGAAACGACAAACACAGCGGTCTTTAAAACCGCCATCTCGTGACAGGGATTTGTGGGTTCGAGTCCCACCGTCCGCACTCCAGATTCTACCTCAATTTTCAAAAACAGCATTGACAAACAGCGAGCGCTTGCTGTCTTCTGTATCCATGATGAGCCAAACACAAACCGCAACCATGATGACTTGCGAAGCGTGCAAGATCGATTGCCAGCGCTTTGGAAAGCATCGCAATGGCCTTCGCCGCTTCCGTTGCCCCGGCTGCAAGAAGACCTACACGGAGGCGCACAAGAGAGTTCTGGAAACCATGTACATCAGCCAAGACAAGGCCGTCCTTGCCCTTCAGCTTTTGCTTGAGGGAAACTCGATTCGCAGCACAGAGCGGATCACAGGCATGGACCGCAACACGATCATGAGCCTACTCATCCTGGCCGGAGATCGCTGCCAAACCCTCATGGTGGATAAGATCTGCAACCTCCCGGTAAATGATGTGGAGGTGGACGAGATTTGGGGATACGTCTTCAAGAAAGAAGGCCATAAGGCCGCATACGAACAGGACTTTGCGGAGATCGGCGATGCCTATTGCTTCGTAGCAATGGAGCGTTGCTGTTGTGGCAAACAGCTCCAACGAGATCGCGTGGAGAGTGGCCGAACGTCTTCGGTCACTGATTGAGGCTGGCAGCCGACCTGGAGAAAGCTCCGGGGAATGGTCCGAGCCATGCTGGCCGACAATCAGCTGTGGCGTGGCCACAGGAAGACCTCAACCGTTGGCCGATCGGTGGGGCCTCATCAATCAGGCCGACGAAGCGCTGTACCAGGCCAAAGACGCTGGCCGGAACCGGGTTTGCGATGCCTCGGTGTTCAGAGTCGCAAGCAAGGACTCTTGTTCGCTTCATGAATTGGCTTCTGTTGAAGGCTTTGGTCCTGAAGAGGCTAACGGGCAGTAGCAGTCTGTCAAAAGCCCAAAGGGAAGACCTTGCAGGCCGGACGCGGATGAGGGCTGTGCAATATTCGCACCTCCCCATTTTCCCCTTCAACGGCGAGAGAGGGCGGGGACCAACCCTCAAGCGATGGTGCATATGGACGCGGTCGAGCTTGCCTTCAGATTTGCTCGTCCGTCGCGGCTGCCAGGTCGAAGTCTTTCACTGTGAGCCCGCCGGCATCATGCGTAACCATGCCGAGGCGCACCCGGTTGTAGCGGATGTCGATGTCGGGATGGTGGGCAGCCGCCTCGGCGAGGCCGGCCACCTGATTGACGAATCTAATGGCGGCGAGAAAATCCTTGAATTGAAAGGTTCTTACCAGCTCACCGTTCTCGACCTTCCAGGCTGGAACTTTGGTCTGATGAGCGGTAATTTCTGCAGGAGAGAGTGCGGGCATGTTTTGCTCCAAGGGGAAATCAAGGGTCGGATTGGTTCGATGCAAAGCATCGACCTTAGGTTAGCCGAGGGGGAGGGAAATGCTAGTTTGCGGGAGAGATGGAGGGTAGAGCGATGTCGAATGAGGAAAAGCGCTTGCTCTGCCCGGTGATCTCCGACCGCAGCTCGTGCCAGAGCTCATTGGGGATCTTCAGAAAGACCTCAACTACGTTGGGATCGAACTGCGTCCCGGAGTAGTTGAGAATCTCTTCGCGCGCGACGTCGAAGCTGCGCGCTTTGCGGTAGGGACGGTCGCTGGTAATGGCGTCGAGCGTGTCGGCGATGGCGAAGATGCGGGAGCCGATCGGAATCTCGGCCCCGGACAAGCCGCTCGGATAACCGCTTCCGTCGTAGTGCTCCTGGTGCGAAAAGACGATCTCGGCGGCCTCAGAGAGGAAGGGGATCTTGCGCAGCATGTGGTATCCACGGGAACAATGCTCGCGCATGACCTGCTGTTCTTCGAGTGTGAGTTTACCGGGCTTGCGCAGGATATCGTCGGGGATGGCCATCTTGCCGATGTCGTGGAGAAAGGCGCCGCGGGCGATGACTTTGATTTGCGCCGGGGGGATGCCCATGGCCCGTGCGAGCGCGATGGTGTAAGCGGTTACACGTTTGGAGTGTCCTTCGGTCTCGGAGTCCTTCAGATCGAGCGCATCGCCCAAGGCCTCCAAGGTTACATCGTAGGAATGCTCCAGGTTTTCCATGGCCTGGCGGAGCATCTCTGTTCGGGCGGTGACGACCTGCTCGAGATTTTGCTGGTAGTTGTGGCTGTCCTGCAACGCCTGCCGGTGGTCGAGGGCGCGTTTTACCGTGCTGACCAGGTGTTCACGCTCGAAGGGTTTGAGCAGGTAGTCGTAGGCACCGCGGCGCATGGAGTCAATGGCCACGCTGATGTCGTGAATGGCTGTGACCATGACAACGGGAAGCTGGGGCTGCTCTCCATGAATGCGGTCAAGCAGTGCAATGCCGTTGCCATCCTGCATGACGATGTCGGTCAGCACCAGGTCAAAGGTATTGCGTTCCAGAATGTCGAGCGCTTCGCGTCCGCTGGAGGCCAACTGCACGTCGAATCCCTGGCGTTCAAGCGTGGCGCCGATCATGGAGCGGACATGCGGCTCGTCGTCTACCGCCAGAATGCGCGCAGTGGCGCGCAGCCTTCCGGGGACTGCGCCATCTGCCTCCGCGCGGGAGATTGCTCCAGGCTTCAAAACTCCAATTCCTGCCAGGTTCAAAGCCAAATCCGGATCCTCCGATGATCTTTGCCATCCGCGGGGTTGGCTGCGATAGCGTGGTGGCCCAAAATGATGGTGATGCTCTTATCCGCCTGCGTGCACTTCACCGGTTAGCAAAACACAGCGGACAGTCCCGGTTCAGAACTGCCGTTCGTTCTCAAGCTCACTTTGGATACGCACCGAGAGAGGGCCCAGTTTCACGGTAAGTGCGCCCCAGAGTCAAATAGATGCTATTTCCTGCCACAAGACTCAAACTCGGGATTGCCGGCCATCGCTTTCCTCACCAGCGCTCCCCTTCTCACAGAGAGTCTTAGGGGATTCTATTGAGACGCTACGCCCAGAGGCAGCGGAGTGCAATAACATTTCCGAGGGGGGTGCCTATACCCGAATACGGGGAGCGACACCTCGACAATTCGGCGGCAATAGCTGGATGGGTTCACCTGGCGAGGTGGTTACAGGGCAGCCTGAAGGATTTCGCCATCCTCTGAGATCGCAGCGGGCTATTCCTGCGCTTTTTCATCGCCTGTCTTTGGGGCCTGCGCCTCCTTGCGGTTGCGGCGGCCGGCGACCCAGCCCTGCTTTGAGATCTGGCGGGACCTGGCCACGGCCAAGGCTCCTGCCGGCACGTCCTTGGTGATGCAGGAGCCGGCACCAATGTAGGCGCCATCTTCCACCGTAATCGGAGCGACCAGGGTTGAATCGCTGCCCACAAAGACGTCCTTGCCAATCCGGGTGGTGTGCTTGTGGACGCCGTCGTAGTTGCAGGTGATGACACCGGCGCCGATGTTGCTGCCTTCGCCTACCTCGGCGTCGCCCAGGTAAGAAAGGTGATTGGCCTTGGCGCCCTTGCCGAGCGTGGCATTCTTGGTCTCGACAAAGTTGCCCACATGGGCATCTTGACCGATCTTGCTGCCCGGACGCAGGTGAGCGAAGGGGCCGATCTTGGCGCCATCCGCGACCGTGCTTTCGGAGAGGATGCAGCTTTGGCGCAGCAATACATTGTTGCCGAGCTTGCAGTTTTCAACGACTGAATAGGATCGGATCAAGCAGTCAGAGCCGATGCGCGTGGCGCCCAGCAACTGGACAAAAGGCTCGATGACGGTATCTGGCGCGACCTCAACATCGGCATCGATGACACAGGTTTCAGGGCGGAAGATAGTGACGCCTGCGGCCATCAGACGGCTGGCAGTGGCGGCGCGCAGAGTGGCGTCCAGGGCGGCCAACTCGGCGATGGTGTTGGCGCCCAGGACTTCGGCCGTTTCAGCGGCCTCAATGGCAACCACGCGGTCTCCGGCCGATCCGAGCAACGCGGCCATGTCCGTGAGAATGATCTCGGCGTTGGCGTTGTTGGCGTTTAGCTTGTCCAGGTGTTCGAGGAGCGGGGAGGTCTTGAAGGCGTAGATGCCGGAGTTGATCTCACGGACGGACTGCTGCTCCTGCGTCAAGGCCTTTTGCTCGACGATGGCTGCGACTTCAGTCGAGTCCTTCGATTTGCGCAGAATGCGTCCGTAGCCAGTCGGGTCCTCAGGAGCGGCGGTCAGGATGGTCATCGCCGCTTGTTCGCCGAGGTGAAAATGCCAGAGCTTTTCGATGGTTTCAGGCCGGATGAGCGGCACGTCGCCGGATAGCACGAGAATATGGTCGAAGGGGGTTACGGCTTCTCTCGCGCACTGGATTGCATGGCCGGTGCCGCGCGGGTCAGGCTGCTCGACGAAGCGGACGCCGGTTTCGGCTACCGCAGCTTTCACACGCTCCGCCTGGTGGCCGACGACCACATAGATGTTTGCCGGATCTACGAGCCGGCTGGCGACGGCGATGACGTGGCTGAGGAGGGGCTTGCCGCCGATTTGATGCAGCACTTTGGGGCGGTGCGATTTGAGGCGCGTGCCTTTGCCGGCGGCCATGATGACGACGGCCAGTTTCTTGTTCGATTCCAATTCAGCACTTCCCATGAATGGACTCCGTCGAGGCTGGTGGCTCGCGACCCATGCGCAAAAAAACGACGCGGCGAGGATGGGAACCCAGCATACCTCAGGGGCTAAAGCCCCTCTCGAATTTAGCAGGGTTTTTGTCAGGGCTAAAGCCCTGACCTACCCAAGAAGGCCAGTCCCTCAGGGGCAAAAGCCCTGGAGATTTGATGGTTCGTTCCGACACGGCTAAAGCCGTGCCCTTTCAAAACCGCAGCCATCTGCATCAGCCGGTCCGTGGGGCGTTATTGCTGCTTGCTCCCAGCGGCGGGTGGCGGACCCGGCTGCGGAATGGTGATGTCGATGGTCTGCACCGGCCCAAACTTCAGCTCATCCAGACCCGGCTTGATCTCAGGGCCGTTGCCCACGACGAGTACTGCGTATTTTTCCGGTTGAATGTACTTCTTTGACACCCTGTCGAGATCGGCAAGGGTCACCTTTTCGAGTGCGGCCTTATAGGTGACAAGATAGTCTGCCGGGTAGCCGTAGAACTCAAGACGCTCACGCTCGGCGAGCACCTTTTCTTTGGTGTCGTAGCGGAAGAGGAACGAGCTGAGCAGGTTATCTTTGCCGCGATCCAGTTCCTCCTGGGTAAAGGGCCTGGCGGTGAGCCCGGCGATCTCTGTCATTGCGGCTTTTGTTGCCTCTACGGTTGTTGCGCTCTTGGTGACCACAACCACGCCGAAGGTCGCTGGGTGGTCGTAGGCGAAGGAGAGGCCGCCGCCGACCTCATAGGCCAGGCCCAGTTCGGTGCGCACCTTCTGGAAGAGCCGGCTCGTAAAGCCGCCGCCCAGGATCTGGTTCATTACCTCGAGCGCGGGAACGTCGGGGTTGCGGCGGTCAGTGCCCGTACCGACGATCTGAACATCAGACTGGTTTACGTCTTCCTTGTCGATGAAAAAGACTCCCGGCTTCGGTCCGGGAAAGACGTCGTGGCGGGCGGCCTGAGGCTTGGCTTGCGGCAGACCTTCAAAGGCCGCTCGCAGCTTGGCCTCCATGGCTACTGGATCGAAGTCGCCACTGACGCCGACGATGAGTTTGCCGCCGATGGTGCGATCATGCCAGGCCTTCAAGTCGTCGAGGGTGATGGCGCCAATGGTGGCGAGTTCGGGTTGGCGAGTGTAGGGACTATTGGGCCCGTATGCCAGCTTCTCCCCTTCGCGTTCCGCGATGGCCGATTCGTCGTCGTTTCGGCGAACGATACCTGTGGCCTCCTGTTGCTGGGCCAGCTCGAGCTTCTCTGCGTTGAATTTGGGATGGAGAAGCAGGTCCAAAGCGAGCGAGAAGACCTGGTCAGCATCGCCTTTGAGAGAATCCCACGAGAGCGCTGTGGAGTCTTCGTCGCCTTCGGTTTCAATATGGGCGGCCTTTGCCTCAAGCAGATCGTCCAAAGCATCGCCGTCCATTTTGGCTGTGCCGCTGGTCCGCCATGCCTGCCCGTAAATACCAATTAAGCCTGCTTTGGCCGGCTCCACATCGCGTGAACCGCCCGGAATGAGCACCGCTCCCGATACGAACGGGAGCTCGTGGTCCTCCTGAAGGAACAGGACGATTCCGTTCTTGAGTTCGATCCGTTTGGGCTGCTGGGGGTTGAATTCGTGGAGCTTGGGGATGGGAATCTTCTCCCAGGGCTTGTCCTGCTGGGCGAATGAAGCAACGGGTGCAGCCAAAGCTGCAGTGACCGCGAAAAGCAGGGCGTTTCTCGAGAAAGATTTCATGGATAGGCTCTTCATTGCGCACCTCCGTCTTTCTGTGCTGGTGCTGCGGGAGCCGCGGTTTCAGTCCATGCTTCGGTGCGATTGCTCTCGGCAAATACCTTGTTGGCGACGCGGCGAATGTCTGCCTTGGTTACCTTGTCCACTTTGTCCAGTTGCAGGAATAGTTCACGCCAATCGCCGTAGCGGGTTTGATACTCGGCCAGTGTGTTGGCCAATCCTTGATTATCGGCCAGGCCGCGGAGCAGATCGGCACGGGTGCGAGTCTTGTACATCGCCAGTTCTTCGTCGCTGACGTCCGCAGACTTGAGCTTGTCAATTTCTTTGTGGATGGCGTCGCGCATCTCCTGGGGTCTGTGCCCAGGCAATGGGGCCGCAAGAAAGATAAACAGGCTGGGATACTTGTCTCCGGGATAAGGGCTCTCGCCTTCAGCGCCTGCGGCAATCTGCTGGTCGCGGACCAGGCTGCGATAGAGGCGTGAGACGCGGCCGTTGGAGAGGATGTCGCTAATGGCGTCGTAAACGGCATCGTCGGGGTCACGATAGTCGGGGCGATGATAGCCTTCGACGTAAAGCGGCTGGCTGGGATCCTTGATGACCACTGTCTTCTCGGCAAATTGTTTGGGTTCGATGGTGGTCATCTCTTCCGGCTTGGGCCCGGCGGGAATGCGGCTGAAGTACTTCTCCAGCATCGGCATGGCTTCAGAAGCCTTGACGTCGCCCGCCACAGCCACCACGATATTCGACCCCACGTAGTACTTCTTATGGAATTCCATGGCTTCAGTGGCGGTAATCTGGCCTACCTCGCTGGGCCAGCCAATGTTACTGCGGCCATAGTTGTGCGCCACGTAGGCAGTGGCCAGGAACTGCTCGAGAAGGCGGCCTTCGGGGTTGGAGTCGGTGCGCATGCGCCGCTCTTCGATCACTACGTCGCGCTCCTTGTAAAACTCGCGCGGCACCGTATCGGCCAGGCGGCTGCTTTCAAGCCACGCCCACAATTCGAGCCGGTTCTCCGGCATCGACCAGAAGAAGATGGTCGAGTCGAGCCCGGTTTCAGCATTCAGGCCCTCTTCGCCGTTGCGATCGGCGATCTCAGTGAACTGGTTGGGGATGACGTATTTGTGTGCTTCGGCCTCAGCCTCTTTGAAGGCCTTTTTCAGCTCGACCAGCTTTTGCGGGTCGCGGCCTATGGGCTTCAGGTATTCGGCCTCGAAAGCGTCGTTGGTCGCTTCGACCTTGGCGAGCGCAACCTTTTCGGCCGCATAGTCCGTGGTGCCGATCTGGCTGGTTCCCTTGAAAGCCAGGTGCTCAAACATGTGTGCAAGGCCGCTCTGGCCCGAGGGGTCGTTGACATCGCCAGCATCGACATAAGTGGTGTAGCTGAAGACCGGCGCGTCGGGCCGCTCGCAGATGAGGAGGGTGAGCCCGTTGGGCAGCACTTTGGTGGTGATCTTTTGCTCAAAACTCTTGAGGTCCTGGGACTGCGAGGCCTGCGCGCCGGCAAAGGCCATCGCGGTGACTATCTGTGCAAGAAAATACCTCGAAAACCAGCGGAAAGTCCTGCTTGGCATCCAGTCTCCTTGTTCACGAGGCGGCGAATCGCACCTCATGTTCTCTTCAAAGCTATTTCTCTCAACCGAGGGAGTCAAACCGAGGCTTTCGCACCGGCATCACGGAAGGTCTCACTAAGGCCATTCATCTGCGTTTTCCGCGTTCTGGCGTGAGCAGGGCAACGCCTGGTCACATTCGGTTTTGGCGGGAGGGGGTTCGATGAGCCAGTGGACGTTAGACGCCGGTGTGCGGGTTTGGTCTGTCTGTTGGACAATCGCATGAACATGGTTCAGTCCCGGTGAAGAGGTTCGGTGCGGCCCTCCGGGACGCAAAAACATGGCCGGCATGCGGTCCCAGGCTTGCGCTGCGCTCCAGCCTGGGCTGCTTTCGCATCTTCCCCTCGGGAAGATTGTGGTTGCGCTCCCAATTTGGAGGAATTTGGAATCAACGAATGCAACAACGATCATTCATACGACTGCCCTAGGTCTGTTGGTAGCATGCGTTGTTGATCGCCGCTTGTTACTATTGAAATTCCATGGAGCGGGATTCAAAAGATCGGGGACGCCACACGCCGCTCTGGCGGGCGGTCATTGAGATTGCGTTCATCGTCTTTCTTTTTTATTCAAATTTATTGATGGGAGAATTCACAGCGTCCAACGGACACGGCAAGAGCCTGTCGTCCGCAGTGAACGATATTTTTACGAACACGAATTTTGTGATTGCGATGATCTCGGCGCTGATCGGGTATTTGGTGTTTGAATATCTAAGAAAGAAGTTCTAGTGCTCGCCAGGTTCGTGTGTGGATGGGTGAGCCTTGACCCCGCCCCGCGTACTTCCGTATGCTGCGATGGATTCCGCGCGGTGAGTGGATTCTGCCCTCAACCTGCGCGGGGAGAGCTCGCATGAATCCGGTTGCCTTCCAGCTTCGCATCATGCAAATTGCAATGATGGTCTCCGTATTGTTGATCTTTTTCTTCAGCCGTACACTTCAACCCCCGGCACATAGCGTGAATGCCTCGATGCAGTGGTCCATTGTTTTGTGCGCAATCGCCTCTGCTTTGTCGGGGTTCATCGTACAACGCACGATGCTGCGGGCCCCGAGCCAGTCTCCTCCGGCAACGCGAAATTCAACCCTTCTGGCCAGATGGAGAGCAGGGCACATTCTCCGATTTGCAACGGCGGAATCAGTGGCTTTGTTTGGACTTGTTCTGCATACGCTAGGCAGTTCATCCGTTTTGGTCAATGTTTTATTTGTGAGCGGAATACTCCTGCCGCTGCTCTGGCAACCTGGAGCTGTCCCAACCGAAGCCGAATCGCAAAACTCCATAGGCTGATCCAACAGAAGCAGGGAGAACTTACATGAGCACGACTTCCCCGAACGCCGCACTGCTTCTCGTCCGGCGCGCCGCGGTGCTGGGCGCGGGAACCATGGGCTCGCGCATTGCCGCGCACCTGGCCAACGCGGGGATTCCTGTGTTGCTGCTTGATATGGTGCCGGCTGGCGATGGTTCGCGCAATCGACTCGCCGTGGCGGCGATTGAAGCATTGGGGAAGGGCAAGCCGGCTGCGTTTTATGAGGCTTCACTGGCCGTGCTGGTCACTCCCGGCAACTTTGAGGACGACCTAGGCAAATTGGCCCAGTGCGATTGGGTGGTCGAAGCCGTTGCCGAGAACCTGGCCATCAAGACGGAGTTGCTTGCGCGCGTTGTGCCTCACCTTGCGCCTCATGCCGTGCTGACCACCAACACCTCTGGATTGCCCGTCAAACAGATTGCCGCCGGGCTGGCCACGCATCGGGAGCGGTTTTTCGGGACGCACTTCTTCAATCCGCCGCGCTATATGAAGCTGCTTGAGGTGATTCCGACTGCGGAGAGCGATGCGGGCGTGGTGGCGGCCTTTGGGGCATTTGCCGATCGGACGCTGGGCAAGCAAGTGGTGCTTGCCAACGACACGCCCAACTTTATCGCCAACCGAATCGGCGTGGCCGTGATGTTCAGCGCGGCGAATTTGATGCTGGAGCAGGGGCTGACTATCGAAGAGGTGGACGCGCTGACCGGCCCTGCGATCGGCTGGCCCAGGACCGGGACGTTTCGGCTGGCGGACATGGTGGGGATCGACATTCTGGCGCATGTGGCTGCGAATTTTCCCCAGGGCGCGCCGCAGGGTGGTTTCTCTGCTGTTTTGGATGAGGTTGTGAAGCGGGGATGGATCGGCGACAAGGCCAGGCAGGGCTTTTATAAGAAGAGCCGCGGAGCCGATGGGAAAGACCAGCGCATGGTGCTGGATCTGGCGACTCTCGAGTATCGTCCTTCGACCAAACCAAACCTGCCCTCGCTGGAGATGGCTAAGAACGCCGGCACGCTGACGGAGAAGCTGCGGATGCTTTTGGCGAACGATCCGGCGAAAGACAAAGCGGTGGCGTTTCTCTGGCCGTTTCTGGCGTCGCTGTGGAACTTTGCCGCGGATCGCATCGGCGAAGTGGCAGGCGACGCGGTTTCAATCGATCGCGCCATGCGCGCAGGTTTCAACTGGGAGCTGGGGCCGTTTGAGATGTGGGATGCGGCGGGAGTTGCTTCAACTGTCGTCCGCATGAAGGCTCTGGGCTTGCCGGTGAGCGAGCGCGTTGAGGCGATGTTGGCAGGCGGACAGACGTCCTGGTACGGGAAGGTCGGGCGGGAATGCTACAGGCCGGAGAAAGGCACGCTGGAAGCTGTGGCGGCGGTCCCCGGTCACGCTCGGGTTGCGGATTTCCGGCGGGATCATGGGGTGATTCGAGGCAATCCTGGTGCATCGCTGATCGACCTGGGCGATGGAATAGGCTGCATCGAGTTGCACTCGCTGAAGAACGCAATTGGCGGCGATGTGCTGGCGCTGATTTCGGCGGTGCTGAATCCCGGTTCCGACGCGGTGCGCGATTTTGCCGGCTTTGTGATTGCGAGCGATCGGGAAAACTTCAGCGTGGGCGCCAACCTGATGCAACTGCTGTTGGCCGCGCAAGAGGGCGATTGGGATGAGCTGGCTGGGGTGATTCACAGCTTTCAACAGATGACTGCGGCAATCAAATTCTGCCCGCGCCCGGTGGTGGCTGCGCCGTTTGGGCTCACCCTGGGCGGAGGCGCGGAGATCTGCCTGCATTCAGCCCGTAGGCAGCCTCATGCGGAGACCTATATTGGACTGGTTGAGGCTGGTGTGGGTCTGATTCCAGCCGGTGGCGGGACCAAGGAGATGCTGTTGCGGGCTGTTGATCAAGCTGCTGCGATGGCTCTCCCGGACCCGCGCGAGCTTTTCTCGCCTCTTGGCTCACGCTTTGCGCAATCGGCGGAGATGGCTACGGCGCTCAAGCGGACGTTTGAGACGATTGCCCTGGCCAAGGTGTCCACTTCGGCGGCCGAGGCGCGTTCGCTGGGTCTGTTGGCTGCGCCGGACCGCATCACCATGAACCGCGAGCGGCTTTTGCTGGATGCCAAGTCGCAGGTCGCCGCTCTTGCAGGTGCTGGCTATGCAGCACCGCAGCCGCGGACGCAGGTTCCCGCTCCGGGGACGGGTGCGTTGGCCACGCTGGAGATGGGCGTCTTTCTAATGGGCGAGGCTGGTTTTGCATCGGAGCACGACCAGAAGGTTGCGCGTTGGGCTGCGTATATTTTGGCTGGCGGCAGGGTGACGGCAGGGTCATTGGTGAGCGAGCAATATCTGCTGGACCTGGAGCGGGAAGCGTTTCTCTCACTTGCAGGGGAACGGAAGACGCAGGAGCGGATTGCCTTTACGTTGAAGACGGGCAAGCCGCTGCGGAATTGACGTACGTACGTATGTGTGCGATGATGATTTTCAAAGGAGAGTCTTCATGTATCACGATCCAAATACGGTTATCTCGCCAAAAGACATGGTTAAATCCGTGGAGGTGATTTATGACGCAGGACCCGTGGATGAGAGTTGGTCGGTAGCGCGACTCAAGTGGGGCGATTCCCCGGTTGTGGGCATCCGTTGGAACGGAGATAGCCGAAGCAGCAAAGGCACGCCTCAGGCGCGCGGAAACCCAGTGTGGTTCATTGTCCCGCAGGCACTTGAGGGAGCAGTTCTGACTGCTGCGCAAGATACCAGCAAGCAAAGGCATGCAGCCTTGGCGGAAGGCTACCGCTTGATGGCTGCCGACCATGAGCAAGAGGCAGAAGCCGAGGAGTGGACGGAGGGATTGATTGGCGATGCCTATTGAACGAGGTGAGGTTTACTGGGTCAACTTCGATCCGAGTGTGGGTGGAGAGATCCGCAAAACCCGTCCAGCAATTGTGTTATCAAATAATGCGGCCAATACCCATTTGAACCGGGTTCAGGTAGTTCCAGTCACCTCGAATACGAATCGTCTTTATCCTGGGGAGGCATTTGTAATTCTCAATGCGCAGAAGAGGAAAGCGATGGCCGCTCAACTGACCACGGCGCGCAAGCTGAGATTCGGTAAGAAACTCGGCACCTTGAGCAAAGAAGAAATGGACAGGGTTGAGGCTGCGGTTCTGGTCCAATTGGATATTGTTTGCTCCTGAAGCTGCAGATTGGATAGGCCTGAGAATTCTTCATGGTTCGCGATGTCTTCAAAACGGGCGGATGGGCAATGAGCGGTTTCTTCTGCGCCTGCGCTCTGGTCCCGGCACAGCGGCAACAACAATCCGCATCGCAACTCACTGAGACCGGTCTGGCCCCGGTAAGTGGTCAGGCGACTCCTTACCTCATTCGCCGACTGCCGGTGAGTTCGTATCCTGAGTTGCCTGCCGAAGTGCAGGTGGTGCTAAACCGGCGCGGCTGTCTGATTCCGCAGACCTATGAAGCGCACCATCCGGAGAACGTTGTCCATGCCAGGCTTGAGCAGGCGGGCTCCTCCGACTGGGCAGTGCTTTGTTCAGTGCAGGGGACGGTCTCATTGCTGGTCTTCTTTACCAACGAATCGTCTTTGGGATCCGGGCGGCCCGTGATGCTGGCGTCGGCGTCTGAGACTGAGCGCCTGCAACCGCATGGTCCAAGCGGGATTCTTGGCTTCAATTGGGGCATCGATGCTGCGACGCCTGGTGAGGTGCATGAGGCTCAAGCAGGCCTGGAGCCGCGCCCACCTTGGCTGGATCACGACGCCCTTGCCGATTCGGTTGTCGACCACCGCACTGTGTACCACTTCTATGCCAAGCGCGCCTGGACACTGGTGGAAATGCCGGAGTAACCGAATCCTGCGCCAAGCGCAGGCAGAGAAAAAGGAGCACCTTTCATGCCGGAAGCCGTACTCGTCAGCGTTGTTCGCACTCCTGTTGGCCGCGCACCCAAGGGCGCCTTGTCCACCTCGCGCCCCGATGATCTGGCGGCGCTCACCGTGGGCGCGGCGCTGGACCGGGTTCCGGGCCTTGATCGAGCCGAAGTCGACGACGTGATTCTGGGTTGCGCCCAACCGGAGGGCGAGCAGGGGTGGGACATCGCTCGCTGGGCGGTATTGCGCGCGGGGTTGCCGGTGGAGGTACCGGGTGTGACCGTCAATCGGCTTTGCTCTTCAGGGCTGGAGGCGATTGCGCTGGCCGATTTGCGCATTCGCGCCGGCGGGGACCGAGTGGTGGTGGCGGGCGGAGCGGAATCGATGAGCCTGCTTCCCATGGGCGGGCTGAAGCCAAGCCCCAATCCGTATATGGCCGAGCACTATCCGGCATCGCTGCTGACCATGGGCCTGACCGCCGAGCGAGTCGCCCGACACTACGGGGTTTCGCGCGAAGATCAGGACGCGTTCGCCTTGGCCAGCCACCAGAAAGCTCTGGCCGCACAAGCTGCTGGACGCTTCAATGAAGAGCTGATCCCGGTGACGATCAAGCTTGCCGCTCCCGGTGCGAAGGCTGGAAAGCCAGTGTTGACCGAATCGGTTTTTGCTGCGGACGAGGGGCCGCGGGCGGACACATCTGCTGAAGCGCTGGCCAAACTGAAGCCGGCTTTCAGCGCGCAGGGGACCGTCACGGCGGGCAATTCCTCACAGACTTCAGACGGAGCGGCGGCGGTGATTTTGATGGACGCCGAACGAGCGAGGGAACTGGGGATTCGTCCATTGGGCCGACTTGTGGCTTACGCGGCGACCGGCTGCCTGCCGGAGGAAATGGGCATTGGGCCAATCAGTGCGATTCCGAAGGCGCTGAAGAGGGCTGGGCTGACACAGGACCAGATCGGGCTGATCGAACTCAATGAGGCTTTTGCGTCGCAGGCGCTGGCGGTGATTCGCGAGTTGGGTCTCGATCCAGAGCGGATCAATGTGAATGGAGGCGCCATTGCGCTTGGCCATCCGCTGGGCTGCACGGGGGCGAAGCTCACTGCAACGTTGCTGGGCGAGATGCGCCGGCGCAAGGTGCGCTATGGCATGGTGACCATGTGCGTCGGCGGGGGGATGGGCGCGGCGGGGATTTTTGAATTGCTGGATTGACGCAGAGATTCGACGGGCTATTGAGGCGAAAAACACGAACGGCCAGAGTTGCCCCTGGCCGTTCATTTTGAATTTTGGATTCTTTGCAATTTCCCGGAGCTACGCCTTGGCGGTGGCCAAGGCCTTTACCCGCGTGTTGAGGCGGCTCTTGTAGCGGGAGACGGTGTTTTGGTGCAGGATGCCCTTCTGCACGCCCTTGTCGAGGGTGGAGACGGTCTCACGATACTGCGTCTGGGCGGCCTTGACGTCGCCCTTGGTGAGAGCCTCCCGCAGAGCCCGCAGGCTGGTGCGCACGCGGCTGCGGTTGGCGCGGTTCACTTCAGTGCGGGTGACGGTCTGCCGGGCGCGCTTGAGCGCGGATACATGGTTTGCCATTGAACTTCCTTATCTCTCAATCTCTGGGTGAAATGCGGAAAAGAATGCCATCTCGCCGCATCCCTCGCAATTTCTTAGTCTACGGGAAATTGGATTGCGGGTCAATGCGGACTCTTGTCCAACGCAAGATGAGCCTGAGCGGGGGAGTTGATTCCAACGCAAGAT
>OBLU010003166.1_pt1 | contig 14932 bp, 13 predicted proteins | sample 1518681 | NCBI WGS metagenome assembly OBLU01 (sample SAMEA3539304, study PRJEB22396) | soil metagenome | biome: tundra; feature: field; material: soil | place: USA | collected 2010-05 | depth 0.15 m
ACTCCGACCATCCCATCAACTCGAAATGATGATGGATCGGCGCCATCTTGAAAATACGCTTCTTGCGCAGCTTATAAGATCCCACCTGCAGAATCACCGACACTGCCTCGATCACAAACACTCCGCCGATGAACGGCAGCAACAGTTCCTGCTTAATGATGACCGCGACCGTCCCAATCGCCCCGCCCAGCGCCAGCGATCCCACATCGCCCATAAACACTTCCGCCGGATGCGCGTTGTACCACAAGAATCCGATCGACGATCCCACCATCGCCCCGCAAAAAATCGTCAGCTCGCCCACCTGGGGCATGCGCGGAATTTCCAGGTAAGTCGCAAAAGTCGCGTGCCCGCTCACATACGTCAGCACGGTCAGTGCGCCCGCCGCAATCACCGTACAGCCAATAGCCAGCCCGTCCAGCCCATCCGTAAGATTCACCGCGTTGCTCGAGCCCACGATCACCAGCACCACGAACCCGATAAATGGCACGAACGCCAGCCCCCACAGGTGCGGAAAGCGCTCCAGGCTCTGCACTACCAGATCCGGGTGGAACTGCTTGAAGAAAGGCACAATCAGCTTCGTCGAATACATCCCATAGGTCTGCATCGCGATTAGCATCACCGCGATCACGATGCTGGTTGCAATCTGCAGCCCCAATTTTGCCCGCCCCGTCAGACCAAGATTCCGGCGATGCACCACTTTGGTGTAGTCGTCGGCGAATCCAATTGCGGCAAACGCGCACGTGGCAAACACCGCGATCCACACGAACCGGTTGCTCAGGTCCGCCCACAGCAGCGTAGGCACCACGATCGCGATCGCGATCAGCAACCCACCCATCGTCGGCGTCCCGGCTTTTTTCTGATGCGCCTTCGGTCCTTCTTCCCGAATGTATTGTCCAATCTGGAATTCACGCAGCCGGCTGATGACCAGCGGCCCCACGATCAGCGCGGTAAACAGTGCGGTAAGACTGGCGAAAGCAGTGCGGAACGTCAGGTAGCGGAAGATGCGGAACGGCGGAAAATAATGTTGCAGCTTCAGAAACAACAGCCAGTAGAGCAATCAGCCTCCGTCCCGCGATAGTCTCAATTCTTGCCGTCGCGCCGCGCCATCCAGGTCTCCAGCGCCTTCTCCAGCTTCACACCGCGGGAAGCCTTCAACAAAACCACATCGCCATCCCGCGCCTCGCGCGCCAGCCATTCGCCGGCCTCCTCGGGCGCCGCCACAAACTCTGCCCGGGTTCCCGCCTGCCTCGCCCCCTCGACCATCGCCTGCGCCAGCCCGCGCACCCCGAGCAGCACATCAATTTCTTTCTCCCCGATATGCTGCCCCGCCCGCCGGTGCATCTCTTCGCCCGCCGGCCCCAACTCCAGCATCTCGCCCGCCACCACAATGCGCCGATTGCCGGCCATCGTGGACAGCGCATCCACCATCGCGTGCAGCGCCTTCGGATTCGAATTGTAACAATCGTTGATCACCGTGATGTTACCCAGTTGGAGAACCTGCCCGCGTTTGTCCGCCGCAGCGAGTGTGGCCAGCGCCCCAACCGCCTCTGAAGGCTTCAGTCCGCGCTCCAGCCCCACCGCTACCGCCGCCAGCGCGTTCAGGACGTTATGCTCTCCCACCAGAGGCAACGTTGCATGTTCGCGCACGCCCCCGATCACCACATCGAACTCCGCGCCCTCGGCCCCCTTCGACTGGATTTTCTCCGCCCGCACGTCCGCGGTTGCCCGCGTGCCATACATCACCACCTTGCCCTTGAAGTCACGCCCAAACTGCGAGACATACTCGTCATCGCCATTCAACACCGCCGCCGCACCCGCGGGCAGCGACTCCACCAGTTCATATTTCGCCCGCGCAATCCCCGCCAACGAATCAAAAAACTCCAGGTGCACGGGCGCGACGTTGGTGACCACGCCAATCTCCGGCTGCGCGATCTTCGCCAGCGCCCGGATCTCCCCCGCGTGCGACATTCCCATCTCAATCACAGCCAGGTCATACTCCGGCTCCAGCTTCAGCAGCATCAGCGGCAAACCAAAATGATTGTTGAAGTTCCCCTCGGACTTCAGCACCCGAAACCGCGTGCTCAGCACGTGCGCGATCGCTTCTTTGGTAGTCGTCTTCCCCGCCGATCCGGTCACCGCAATCAGCGGCTTGCCCCACAGCTTTCGCACCGCCGTAGCCAGAGTCTGCAGAGCGGTCAGCGTGTCTTCCACCGCCAACAAGCGCGTCTGCCGGGGATACCGGCCCAACTGATCCCTGCGCACGACTGCCGCAACCGCTCCTTTTTCCAGCGCTGACTCTACGAAGTCGTGCCCCTCCAGCCGCTCGCCCTTCACCGCAAAGAAAAGCTGGCCCAGCCCCACCGTCCGCGAGTCAATCGAGTACCCCTGCGCCACTTCTTCGGGCGCGAACTCCCCGTCCGCGGAAACAAACTCGGCAATTCTGGCCAGCGTCAGCTTCATCCCGTAGCCCCGCTCGCCTCGCACTCAAACCCCGCCGCCCGCAGCGCCTCGCGTGCCACTTCCAGATCGTCAAACGGAGCCGGCCCCTCCCGTGTGATCTGCACCTTCTCGTGCCCCTTCCCTGCCAGCAGCACGATGTCTCCCGGCCGCGCCTCGCCTACAGCCAGCGCGATCGCCTTGCGCCGGTCGGCCTCCACGCTGTACTTCACGCCCGTCTTCTGCAGCCCCACCACGGCATCATTAATAATCGCCACCGGATCCTCGCTCCGCGGATTGTCCGACGTCAGCACCACGAAATCGCTGCCCCGCCCCGCGGCCTCGCCCATCAGCGGACGCTTCTTCCGGTCGCGATCCCCGCCGCATCCAAACACCGTCAACACTCTTCCTTTCGTCCCCGCGCCAGAAACCAACTCCCGCCCCAGCGCCGTCAGATTCCGCAACGCATCGTCGGTATGCGCATAGTCCACCACCACCGTGAACGGCTGGCCGCAATCGACGCGCTCAAACCTTCCCGGAACGCACGCCAGCTTGTCGATCCCATCCGCAATGGCCTGCGCCGCACACCCGCGTGCATAGCCCGCGCCGGCCGCAGCCAGAATGTTGTACACATTCACGCGCCCGATCAACGCCGAGAATACTGCGATTTTCTCCTCCGGCGTCACCACATCGAACCGCGTCCCCCGGGTTGTGATCTCCACTTTCTCCGCATGGAGATCCCCGCGCTCCCACCCATATTTCAGCACCACGGAGCTGCACTTCCGGCTGAACTCTGCCAGCTTCGCGCCGGATTCATCATCCACGTTCGTGACCACGGCTCGCGGCGCATCCGTACCGCAGCCCTCAAACAACACTCGCTTGGCCGCGAAGTACTCTTCCATCGTCTTGTGATAATCGAGATGGTCGCGCGTCAGATTGGTAAACACGGCCACATCAAAGGGCACGCCATACACGCGTTCCTGCGCCAGCCCGTGCGAGGAAACCTCCATCACCACGTCGGTCGCGCCCTGCCCCATCGCCTCATTGAAAATGCGATTCAGATCCAGCGCCTCCGGCGTGGTATGCGGCGCCGGCAAAATCTTTCCTGCTACGTGATACTCAATCGTCCCGATCAGCGCGCTCTTCCGCCCCGCCGCCGTCAGAATCGATTCCACCAGAAACGCCGTCGTGCTCTTCCCATTCGTCCCGGTAATTCCCGTGATCGCAATCCGCTCCGCCGGCTTCCTATAGAAGTTCGCACTAACCCGCGCCAGCGCCCGCCGCCCGTGCGGCACCACTGCCCAAGCCACACCCGCACGCGGCTTCTCCGCTGCCGAATCTGTCACCACCGCCACAGCCCCGGCCGAGATTGCCTGGTCGATAAACCGGTTCCCGTCGCTGCTCTCTCCGCGCATGGCCACGAACACGCACCCCGGCTTCACTCGCCGCGAGTCATATTCCACACTACTCACACCCGGGTCCCCGCTTTGCGCGAGGACTTCCGCTCCATCCAGCACCTGTTGGAAGGTCATTGCTCAGAATTATATGGCACGGAGACCGCTCGGAAAGGAATTGCTGATGGCTGATTTGTGATTGTTGATTAAGAATTCGACCTCCTACTCGGGAGCGTTTTCAATCAACAATCAACAATCGAAAATCAACAATTGATCCGGGGCAGAGCGTCGGGGACGGAGGCAATTCTCCCCCGTGTTACCAACGGCACGTTCCCCGATTCGCCACTCAGCGCTACATTACTGCTATGTACGCCGGAACCAGCCACGGCAAATACCGCTGCAGCCAGTGCGAAATGACCGAAGACCGCTGCGAGTGCGAAAAGTTCTGCTGCCTCTGCCAGTCGCAACTCGACATCCGCATCTGCGCCGACGGCCTCATGTACTGCGAACCTTGCCGCAACGCCTGCAACTACAAAACCTCCGACTCAAGCGATTCCAGAGTGTGAAAGAAAAAGCCGACGACCGACGAACAACGACCAATGACGGTGCTCAAATCACCACGGCTTCCCTGTATTCCCCAAACACCCGCCGCATCGCGTCGGAAATCTCACCCACGGTCGCGTAAGCCTCAACCGCCTCCAGAATCCTCGGCATAACATTCTCGCCCGATCGCGCCGCGTCTTCCACGCCCTTCAACGTGGCCTTCCACGGCCCCGCATCCCGCCGCGCCCGCAGCGCCCGCAACCGCTCGATCTGCTTCGGTTCCAGTGCCGGATCAATCTTCTGGATCGGGATCGGCTCCTCCTCTTCCACCTCAAACCGGTTCACTCCCACCACCACCGCATCCTCGCGATCCACCGCCTGCTGATATTCATACGCCGCGTTCTGTATCTCCTGCTGCACGAATCCGCGCTCAATCGCCTTCAGCATCCCGCCCATCACTTCAATCTTCCCCAGGTATTCCGCCGCGCGCTTCTCGATCTCATTGGTCAGTGACTCGATGTAATACGACCCCGCCAGCGGATCAATCGTCTGCGGCGCTCCTGACTCATAAGCAATGACCTGCTGCGTGCGCAGCGCAATTCGCGCCGCCTGCTCCGTCGGCAGCGCCAACGCCTCGTCATAAGAATTCGTGTGCAGCGACTGCGTCCCGCCCAGCACCGCCGCCAGCCCTTGAATCGCCGTCCGCACAATATTGTTTTCCGGCTGCTGCGCCGTCAGCGTCGACCCCGCCGTCTGCGTGTGAAAGCGCAGCATCCATGACCGCGGATTCTTCGCCTTGAAATGTTCCCGCATAATGCGTGCCCACATCCGCCGCGCCGCCCGGAACTTCGCCACCTCTTCCAGAAAATTGCTGTGGGCGTTAAAGAAGAAGGAAAGCCGCGGCCCGAACTGATCCACGTCCAGCCCCGCCTTGATCGCCGCCTCCACATACGCCATGCCGTTCCCCAGCGTGAACGCCACTTCTTGCACCGCCGTAGATCCCGCCTCCCTCATGTGATAGCCGGAAATCGAGATCGTATTCCACTCCGGCAGGTTCTCCTTCGCCCAGGCAAACATATCGGTGATCACGCGCATCGCCTGCTGCGGCGGATAAATATACGTCCCGCGCGCGATGTACTCCTTGAGCACATCGTTCTGCACCGTGCCCGAAAGCTGGCGGATGTCCGCGCCCTGCCGCCGCGCCACCGCCACATACAACGCCAGCAGAATCGACCCGGTTGCATTGATGGTCATCGATGTAGAAACCTTGGTCAGTTCAATGCCCTCGAACAGCCGCTCCATATCCTCGATCGAGTCGATCGCCACTCCCACCTTGCCCACTTCGCCCGCAGCCAGCGCATGGTCCGAGTCCATCCCGATCTGCGTCGGCAAATCAAACGCCACCGAGAGCCCCGTCGTCCCGTTCGCCAGCAGATACTTGTAGCGCTTGTTCGACTCCTCGGCGTCGCCCATGCCCGCATACTGCCGCATGGTCCACAGCCGCCCGCGGTACATCGTCGCCTGCACGCCCCGCGTAAACGGATACTCGCCGGGATATCCAACCTCGCTCTCGTAGTCCGAGCCCTTAAGGTCCAAAGGCGTGTAAAGCGGGTTCACCGGAATGTGTGATGACGTTTCCACGTCCCCGCCAACACTCTGACTCGCAGCTTTCACTTTCTCTGCCATGATTAAAACTCTTTCCGAACCCCTGAACTCATTGTCATTCCGCACCCAAGAATTCTTGTCATTTCGAAGCGCGCAGCGCAGAGGAACCTGCTGTCGCGTGCAGCACCACTGGCCCCGCCCCCGATCACCGCGCCCCACCTCTTCCCTTCTGCCGCACCCTCCAGAACGAACTCACCCCAAACCACGCAAACGTCAGTGTGAAACAAATTGCAACCACCACCCGCCCCACCCCTACCCGCCCGGCCTGATATTTCGCGTATTCGTGAGCCGAGGCAATCCCACCACTGCACGCCATCACTAAGAAAACAAGCCCCGTAACCTCCAGCCACAACTGATGCAGCACCCGTCCGAAAGCGCGAGCGGTCGTAGACACGGCGCTAGTCGCTGCCCGCACCATCCGGCTGCGCTTGGCCTGCTGCGCCGCCACGCGCGCCACCACCCCTAACTTTCGTGCGGTAGAAACTTTGCTCACGGCCTCGATTTTAACAGCCTGCGGCGCTACAATGACGCCAACCTGCGCTCGCGGTCGAAACCGCTCAGCGGTTACAGGCATCTATAAGGTACAGAGTAGCGAGCCGGGGCAGCGATCGGGGGACCAAGTGGACCAGCAACTCAAACAACTCATGAAGGAACTCGGCGAGGCCATCAACGAATCGCTCTCCGACTCCGAACAGATCGCCGAAGTCGTCTCCCGCATCAAAGAGGGCGGCTACGACATTTTCCTGGTCCTCGAAGCCACCATCGGCGTCAGCAAGCAGGGCGAAAAGTCCTCCGACAAAACTTCCCTCGTCACCACTCTCTCCACCAACCCCGAATTCAAAATCAGCGACCAGGATCTGAAGTTCCTCAAATCTCTTCGCATCAAAATCGAAGAAGAGAAAGAGAAATAGTCCCCTCGGAATCTGTGTTTCGGCCTCTTCTTGACACTGCAAGGCGTCCCGTCCCTGGCCTCGAAACTTCTCCTCGGGATAGGGGTTATCAATGCGTATGCTGCGTTGCGCTCTCGCGATGAATGCTGTTTCGTTGACGCTCGCCGTTCTCCTCGTGCCCTATCTCTCGGCCGCTTCCGCCGCGGAACCCACAGGTCCGTTAGTTGTGGATGCAAACAGCCACGTCGTTGTCATGGAATATGAGGCCTGGTTCGGACCGAACGCTGTGACTTTTCAAGGCACCGCGGCCATGCCCCTGTTGCAATCCAAAGATATGCAAAGCGTGGGCGGCGGTTATGACAGCGCGAAGCCCCCCGTCATCAAGCGGCACGTCGCACAGATGGAAGACCTTGGCGTCGACGCAGCGATCAGCGAAGTAACGAACAACGTGAGCTGCATCTTTAACAGTGAGTGGTTCGTCAAGAAATATGTCCCGGACTGCACGCCGTCCTTCCGCATTTACAACCAAACCATCCGCGACAATACCGGCAATCTTTATCCGGCGTGGACGAAGCTGGGCACTCGGCTCAAGCTCATTCCGCTTCTCGGTGGCATCGACGAGAATGTCATGTTCAAGGATCTCGACGGAAAGACCGCGTTCGAGAAGGAAATCGAGTTCTTTGGTTCGCTGTTGCGGGAATATCCCGACCGTCAGGTGGTCTACAAAGGCAAGCCCCTGATGCTGATTTTCCTTGGAGCTGCGCAAGATCCAAACCGGGCAGACAATCCCTTGTGGTTCCAGATCAGAAAATTTCTGAAAAACCATCCCGAACTCGGCCGCAAATATACTTTCAAAATGATGGCGGGATATCTCGACAGCCAGCCCGACCTTTGGGCCACGCAAGGCACGCCCACCGGACCGGTCAAAATCAATCCCGCCTACGGCTTCTGGAGCTGGGTCGATCGCCTCAATCCCACCTGCACTGTCACCCCGTTCTGCCCCTACTATCCGTCATACAACGAAACGCACGACAAGGCCGGTTCCCGCGCAGAAAACTTTACCGCTTCCATCGCCACTGCCGGTCAAAACGGATGGGGCTGCCCGAATTCGAACGCTCCTCCCTACTGTCCCGACGACGCTCTGCGCTTCGGAGAGAATGGAGGCTACACCACCTTCGCCTCTTTCATGACCTACGCGCCTCAGCTCGATCCCATCTTCTTGATCATCCATCAGTTCAATGAGTTCGTGCCGCCCGACGAGGGCTTTGACGCCAACACCGAAGACGATATCGAGCCCGCAAATCTCTGGGGCTTTGGAGCTCTCGAGGCGGTCAAGCATCAGATCTGGATCTACCATCACCCTGTCAGCGCCCAGAACCTAACCGGACTCCCGTAACTCAGTAAAATCAAGATTAAGAGGCTGGAAGTCCGCGCCTCCGCATCACCGCCGGCTTCTGCCCTGTGCTACCATCTACTGTTTTTCCGGGTGGTTCCATGAAAGACACTCTCGGAGTCCTTCTCGCCGGTGGCGCCGGAGAGCGCCTTTATCCTCTTACCCGCGACCGCGCCAAGCCCGCCGTCACTTTCGGCGGAATGTATCGCATTATCGATGTCACTCTTTCCAACTGCCTCAACTCCGACCTGCGCCGTGTCTATATCCTCACCCAATACAAAGCGCTTTCTCTGAACCGCCACATCCGCGAGGGCTGGAACATCCTGGGCCGCGAAGTCGGAGAGTTCATTGAAGTCCTTCCCCCCATGCAGCGGGTCAGCGATCAGTGGTATCAGGGCACAGCCGACGCGGTTTACCAGAACATTTATTCCATCGGCTCCGAGCAGCCCAAGCACGTCCTCATTCTCTCCGGCGATCACATCTACAAAATGGATTACGGCAAGATGATGAAGCAGCATCAAGATTCCGCCGCCGACATCACTCTCGCCACCATCCAGATCGATCCCGCGGAGACCTCCCGCTTCGGCGTGGTCGACGTCGACAAGGACGGCCGCATCAACGGCTTCGAGGAAAAGCCCGCCAAGACTGAACTGCGTTCTCCCTGGAACCCTGAGAAAGTCGCCGGCTCCATGGGCGTCTACCTCTTCAATGCCGACGTCCTCATCCCCGTCCTGCTCAAAGACGCCGAGGACCAGGGCTCCAGCCACGACTTCGGCAAAGACATCCTGCCCAGGATGGTCAGCGACTATCGCGTCTTCGCCTATGACTTCGTCGACGAAAACAAGAAAGAAGCTCGCTACTGGCGCGATGTGGGCACGCTCGAGGCCTACTACGAAGCCAACATGGACATCGTCTCTGTCTCCCCTATCTTCAACCTCTACGATCACGACTGGCCCATTCGCACTCACCAGCGCCAGTACCCGCCCGCCAAGTTCGTGTTCGCGGAAAAAGAACGCATGGGCACCGCGCTCGACTCCATCGTCTCCAACGGCTGCATCGTCTCCGGCGGCATGGTCAAGAACTCCATCCTCTCGCCCGACGTGCGCGTGAATTCTTACTCTGAAGTCGACCAGTGCATCCTGTTCTCGCACGTCGCCGTGGGACGCCATTGCCGCATCCGCCGCTGCATCATCGACCGCAACGTCCACCTCCCCGAAGGCACCGCCATCGGCTACGACACCGAAGCCGACCGCTCCCGCTACTTCGTCACCGACAGCGGCATCACCGTCGTCACCCGCGACTATTCGCTCTTCGAGAATCCGGTGACGGTGGACTACTTCACCAGCGAGTAGTATTTCTACCGAAAATCGTTCCTAGTGTTCCCATGGGAACATTTTAAAATGCAGAAATTTTGCGGCGTAAGTTGTTGATTTCTCGAACGGGCTTTTGGGCAGGTCAATGGATGCAAGGGGTTAGGCGGTGGAAGAAATGTCTACTTTCGAGGGGATCTGCTGACTACAAAAGTAGACTTGACAGCCGTGAGCTGTACTTTATGAGGTACGGGGCTGAGGCGCCGGAAAGCCGGTTTTTTGCGGTTGCCTCGGATTTGACATTATAGTAACTTTGCTATATATGATTGGGGTGCGGTTTGGATAGGCTTGAACCTCCCGTGTTACGGCCCGTCATCTGGCTCGGAGACTCGAAAAGGAACCTTCGGGATTTTCCGGATGGAGCACAAAAGCTGTTGGGGGATGAGCTTCAACTCATCCAGTTTGGTGGAATGCCGAAGGACGCCAAACCTTTCAAGGGTATCGGCAGCGGCGTTCTTGAAATTGCCCTGCGATACTCGTCGGAAGCCTACCGTGTCGTGGTGGCGTTACAGATCGGCAGGCGGATTTATGTTTTGCATGCCTTTCAGAAGAAATCGAAGAAAGGCGTTGAAACCCCAAGGCGCGACGTTGAGCTGATCAAGCAGCGGTACGCGGAAGCAAAGGAACTGGCGCATGAGTACGAAAAAGCGAAGAGCAATTAAGTTTGAAGAGGGCTCAGGAAATGTCTTTGCCGATCTCGGCCTGAAAGACGCCGACCAACTCCTGGCGCGCGCGCAGATCGGGTACCACGTCTTTAAAATCCTGAAGGACGAGAAGTTGAAACAGCGCGAAATCGCCGGTATCCTCGGCATCGCGCAGCCCGACGTGTCGCACCTGATGAACGGTCATTTCAGCCGTTTCACGACGGACAAGCTGCTCGATTTTCTGAAACGGCTTAACCGCAAAGTGACGATCGAGGTCAGCCGTCACCACAAAGGCGAACCCTACCAGCAGGTGACTATTGCCCCTTGAGGGATTGGAGCGAAAACTCGTTACCAGCTGGCTCCTGCTCCTTGTGCTGCCTGCTCTCGCGCTCGTATTTGCGCTTGTAGCGCCCGGCCTCTGGGCCAAATCCGGGAAATGGATTCTTCCGGCTCTAGTAGTAGTGAGCGTGGTCCTGGTTCTTTCTGCCACATTCTTCGCAATTGCCATTGCGCTTCGCATGGCCGGAAGGCTCCTCAAGAGCAAGCGCCTCTGAGGTTCCGCTTGTCTTGTCCCTCCATTCCGTACTAACATTTCTTCCCGTCCGCTGGGAGCGTGCCCCATGTCCACCAGGCCCTCGCTTGCCGCCCTCTTCGCGCTGCTGTTGAGCTGCGCCGCATTCTCGCAAGATCAGCCGAAAACCGCGCCGCTGCCTTACGATCCGCTCGAGCTCGCCACCGGCCCCACGGTTGTCCCCGACACGCCGGAGAAGCGCGAGCTGGTTCTGAACCTGCTCGAGCATGCCCGCCAGAACAACGGCATGCACACGCCGGGCACGGCGCCGTTCGCCATGAAAGTTTCCTTCAACTCCACCGGCACGTCACGCTACACGGGCTTCGGAGAAGTGGAAGAGACTTGGATGTCCACGAACACCTGGCGATGGTCGGCCCGTCTGGGAGATTACTCTCAGCTCCGCATCTTCTACGAGGGCGCCGCTTATGACGACAAGCCGCGCGGCCCCATCCCGCTGCGCATCCAGATGGTGCGTCAGTCCGTCTTCTGGCCGGTTACCGGCAGGTTTGCCCCGGCGCTGATCCGCATGGCGACGGCGAAGTGGCAAGGCACAGAGGTGGCCTGCATGCTGGTTTCCGGCGCCCGCAACGACGCTACCCCCACTCCCGGACGCCGCTGGGAAGAGACCGAATACTGCATCGAGCCCAAGACCGGCCTGCTGCGCACCTACTCCGAGGCTCCGGGCATCTACACCGTCTACGACTACTCCGAGAAATTCGAGTTCCACGGGCGCACGCTGGCGCGCCAGATCTCCATCGTGGAAGATGGGGTAACCGTCCTCCAGATCCATCTTGACAGCCTCACCGACGCCGCCAACTCCGATCCCGACCAGTTCGTGCCCACCAAGAAGATGCTCTCCCATGGCCCCGGCGACATCCTGGTGGGACCGTTTCGCTTCCCGCAATCGGTCGGCGCGCCTCCGGGACGCAGCGGAGCGATCCAACCCGTGATCGTCCACGCCGTCCTCGACAAGAAAGGTCACGTGGTCGAGGCCGAAGCTTTGCAGCACAGCGACTCCGCGCTGAGCGACGCCGCGCTCGCCATCGTCGCACGCTCGAACTACCGCCGCACCGAAAGCGAAGGCAGGCCTGTGCAGCGCGAAGCCTTCATCAACGTGCAATTCATCCCGCAGCAATAGCGGCGGGATGTCGCCCTGGAGTCGTCTCTCCCTTCCGCTGCTACAATGCCCTGTTTCATATAACTTGCGGCCGCGCCTAGACCCCGCGAACTTACGGGACTACATCCGCGTACTGTCTTGTGAGGCTTGGTTTACGGTATGCCTGAAGGCATACCCTGATACGAATCTCCGGGGAGCTTCGTTTGGAAGACGTTCAGGTAGTTGCGATGCTGGTGCGCCGCTGTGTTGCCGGCGACGCCGCTGCCTGGGAGGAAATCGTTCAGACCTACAACCGGCGTATCTATAACATCTGCTACCGCTTCGCCGGCTCCTCCGACAATGCCGAAGACCTCACCCAGGAGGTCTTCATCAAGATGTACCGCACGCTTGCGAGCTATGACAGCTCGAAGGGAGCATTCGTCACCTGGGTCACCACCATCACCCGCAACCTGCTGGTCGACCATTTCCGAAAGACCAAGCAGGACCGCATCACCGACTCGCTCGATGCTGCGTCGTCTGCACATGAAGATGCCCAGCCCCTGAGTGAGCAAATTCAGGACCAATCCGCTCCCCCCGACGCCCGCGTACGCAGCCGGGAAGTGGGCGAGACGGTTCATGCCGCCCTTGCCAAGCTCTCGCCGGAGCTTCGTGAGGCAGTGATTCTAAGGGACTTACAGGATTTTGATTATCGTGAAATCGCAACCGTTTTGAAGGTTCCGGAGGGTACTGTGAAATCTCGAATAAATCGTGGCCGGGCGGAACTTGCGCGGCTATTACAACGTACCTATAGGCAGGTGATGTGATGCCAGACCACACCAGTAACGGAATGCAATGTCACGAGTTTGACGGCCTGCTCAGCGACGCGCTCGATGGCGTCCTGACCGGCGCTCAACTCGAAGGCTTCCACGCCCACGCCCGGACTTGTTCCGTGTGCGGGCCGCTGTTCGCCGAAGTCCAGGCGGGCCGCAACTGGCTGAAGGATCTCACGGAGGTGGAGCCTCCAGTCAGCCTGGTCACCAATATCCTGGCATCCACAACGGGCGTTGACACCCAACGCCTGCGGGTGAACGTATCCGCGCCGCAGCCGCGCGTTTCGTGGCTGGAGCGGGCGCAGGCCTGGGCCTCGGGCGCAATGCAGCCCATCTGGGCCACAGTCCGGCAGCCGAGATTTGCCATGTCGTTTGGCATGGCGTTCTTCGCGCTGTCGGTGGCCTTGAGCGTACTCGGCGTAAAACCCGCCGACCTGCGCCAGGTGAGCTTGCGGCCTGCTGCCATACGGCACACGTACTACAACGCGCAAGCCCGCGTCGTCCGCTACTACGAAAACATCCGGTTCGTCTACGAGGTGGAATCGCGCGTGCGCGAACTCAAGCGCAACGTCACGCCCGCCGAGCCTCGTTCAGAATCTGGACCGGCCAAGCAGAAAGAGCACAAGAACGACACAACACAACAGCCCGAGCAGAAGCAGGATCGCAATTATAGCCAGAACGAGAACCATCTCGTTCTGGCCTGCGCTCCGTTGGGTCCATCTGTAAACGATTTGCCTGTAGTGTCGGTGACCACGTACAGGAGGTTCGTATGAACTGCGCCACGCACAACGATATTGCCGCAGTGGCTTTCTGCCGCACCTGCGGCAAGCCGCTTTGCGGCAACTGCACCCGTGACGTTCGCGGAGTGATCTACTGCGAGCCTTGCCTCGCAGCCCGTCTGGAAGGCACTGCCCCGGTTGCAGGATTCGTGTCTCCGCAAGCTGTCTACCCGCCGGTTGGAACCCCTGCGGCTGCGGCGAGGCCCGCGTCCGGCCCCAACCCCAATCCGGCGGTCGCCGGCATCCTGGCTGGATTCTTTCCCTTCGGCGTCGGCGCCGTCTATTGCTCGCAATACGCCAAGGGACTGGCACACTTGCTCATCTTCGCCCTGCTCATCTTCGGCGCCGATCATGCCGGAAGGTGGGACTTCCTGTTCGGCATCGGCATCGCCTTCTTCTACGTCTACCAGATCATCGACGCGGTGCGCACTGCCCACGCTCTTCAGGCCGGCCTGCCCGCACCCGATCCCATGGGCCTCGGCCAGACCTTCAGCATGGGTGAGAGGTTTGACAGCGGCAAAGTTCCCGTGGGCGCCGTGATTCTCATCGGCCTCGGGGTGCTCTTCCTGCTGCACACCATGGGCATCATGGAATACGGCTTCGAACGCTTCTGGCCGCTGATTCTCATCTTCCTCGGCGGCTGGATGTTTTACCGCAACTGGGAGCGTTCCCGTCACAGCTGTGGCTGCGGACGCTGCAGTACGCGTTGCCTGATGGGTCCGGCGATGGTGCTCACTACCGGCATCCTGTTCATGTTCCACACCATGGGCATTGCCGATCTTGACCGCACTTGGCCCGCCTGGATTCTGGTGGTCGGCATCGTCAAATTGGTGCAGAGCAGCGCCTCGTCGGCCGGACACATCGGCCCGCTGCCTCCGGTACCGCCCGCCGCCGCTCCGCCGCCTCCACCTTCTTCGCCACCACCATCTTCCAATCCGGGAGCAACGTCTTCTTCCGGGGAGGTGCACAATGTCTAGCCCAGCTCAAAACCCGGTTCCACCTCTTGTTCCACCGCGCCCTCGTCGCCGCTCATTTGCCGGACCCTTTGTGCTGATTGTCCTCGGCATCGTCTTTCTGCTGGGCAACTTGCACATGCTGTCCTGGATGCGGCTGGGAACTCTGTTCGCTCACTACTGGCCGCTGCTTCTGATCCTCTGGGGCATCATCAAGCTCATCGAGTATCAGCAAGCTCAGCGCGACGGCTTGCCCGCGCGCGGCATAGGAGCAGGTGGCGTTTTCCTGGTCATCGTCATCGTTGTCTGCGGGCTCATCGCCACTCAGGCCTCGCGTTTCAACTGGGGCGAACTCCGCGACAACATGA
>OBLU010003167.1_pt1 | contig 14929 bp, 15 predicted proteins | sample 1518681 | NCBI WGS metagenome assembly OBLU01 (sample SAMEA3539304, study PRJEB22396) | soil metagenome | biome: tundra; feature: field; material: soil | place: USA | collected 2010-05 | depth 0.15 m
ACCGGAAAGAGTCCCGGCACTTCCCGCGCTTCTTGAACCGGGGGAACCCCAGCCGGCGGCCCTTCCGCTCGCCTTTCCGGGACGCGGTGAAATCCCGCAGCGCCCGGTCCAGATCCCGGAACGCCTCCTGATAGGCGCACTTGGAATTCTCCGCCCACCACGCCAGCGCCGGGTCAGCCTTCTTCTCCGCATTCCACAGTTTGTGCAGGCCAGTGCCTGAGTACCACCTGCCCTCAGCGTCGTAACGCTCCTGGCACTTGCCCAGGCCCCAGTTCCACCCGAAGCGGGCCGCCCCCGCATGCGACCGCAGGGCGCGCTCCTGCGCCGCCGACGGATCCAGGGCGAACCGGTACGCCTGGATAACCTTAATGGGAGCCACCCCCCAGCCCGCTGTCTAACCAGCTCATACATCCACCATGCCAGGAACATCTGACATTCCCAGCCCCCCACCCCCCGGCCCACAGCGCCCCCACGCAGGCGCCGCACACTGCACACCCAAGTCAACCAGACGACACCGCCGCCCAGCCAGCAGCCAACCGGCTGACGACCCCCGGACCGCCCGCCTTGCACTCCCGGCCAGCGGCCAGAGCCCCTCAGCCGCGATCGATGCGTGCGCGCGGGCCGACCGCGGTCACCACGCGCCCGACCGCGAGCCCTTCACCTGCCGCCCACGCCGCGACCCTGGCAACCTGCCGGTCAAGATCAGACCACTGGTCCGCGGAGGAGACGCGGGCCTATGCAGCGGCAAGCCCCGCAGGAACAGGAACAGGAACAGGAACAGCGCCCACCAGGATCAGCCGGCCCGCACGCCTCGCCGGAACCGGCAGCCTCCCTCCCGGAACCACTGGTACCCGGTCACGGCATGGGCACCCCGCTGCCGCGCCCGCTCCTTCAAGTTCACTCATGCATTCTGCTACACACTCAACGGGCAGCAGCAGTTGACATCCCCGACGCCCATCACGATGCACCTGCCGTCCCATCGGCGCGCACGGTTCCCGGCGCGCACCTTCCCAGCGTGCACTTTCCGGCGCGCACTTTCCCGGCGCGCCCGGTCCGCGGCCTTAGATGATCACCCGGTCATCGTCCGCGGTGCCAGCTTCCTGCATGCGCAACTGGGCAACGCACTCCGCGCTGCCACAGGTCCGGCCAGAACCCAGCCGCGGACTGCCGCACCGGCAGGCCGGCTGCAGCCGGGCCAGCCACGCCGCATACGCCAGCAACTCGGCCGGGCCGCCATTGCCCGGGACCGAGACGACGGGCCGGATCCGGCCGCCAGGCAAAGCAAGCCACTCCCGCGGCCTATCTGCGGCGGGCCTGCCTGGCATCGGACCCATGACCCCATCCTCCCTGCTGCGGAGGCTGGCCCGTTCCTTGCCCCGGCAGCCGGCACCAGCACCCCGTCAGCAGGGCAGGAGCCCGAAGGCCTGTTTGGCGGCGAGCACCCGCATGACAGCGGAGTTGACTTCGCCACGGAAGCTCGGGGAGTCCCCGGCTCGGGCGAGAACGGCTTCGTCCATCGCCACCGCCGCAACGACAAGTCTTGAGATGATCATGTCACCGCCGGCGGCGAGAAAATCGATGGCCCGGGTGGCCGGCGGAATGCTCGCCACCGCCGTCGCGGCAGCGAGGTCGTCCGAGACGATCACTCCCCGGAAGTGCATCCGCGCCCGCAGCATGGTGCGCATGATGATCGGGGAGAACACCGCCAGATGATGTGCGTCGATGCGGGCGTAGCTGGCCAGCGCGACCATGACGAAGGGCACGCCGACGTCAATGGCCCGCTGGAATGGGCCGAGGTATGGGTCGTCCGGGGTGGTCACTGTGTCGGCTACTCCGGCGCTGAAGTCAGTGTTGCCCCGGACCCGGCCGAGTCCCGGGAAGTGCTTGGCTGATGTCGCCACTCCGGCCTGGCTCATGCCCCGGATAAATGCGGCGCCATGTTCGGAGACCGTCGCCGGATCGTGGCCCAGTTCCCGCTGCAGGACCCCGATGGGCTGGTTCTGGGCGGCGGTTGCCAGCGGCACGACGTCCATCACCGGGGCGAGGTCGAAGTTGACCCCCGCGGCCCGCAGTTCGCTGCCCCACGTCTGCGCCCGGTGCTGCAATACCGCAGGTGGCAGGAGCCCCTGGGCGACGGCGGACGGCATCCTCAGGAAACCACTGCCCTGGAGCGCCTGGATCTGCCCACCCTCCTGATTAGCAGCAACGAAGAACCTGGTATCTGCGGTGGCCTGCGTGGCGGCAAGGGATTGAACCGCCGCCGCGACCGACCGGATGCCTGCCACGCCGACGGTGCTGGTGGCGGTGAACATCACTGAACCGAAATGATGAACCTTGATGGCGCGAGCCGTGCCGGGATCGAGCCCGTCACCAGTGAGCCCCACGATGAACAACTGCCCGACCCGCTGAGACTCGGTCATGCCGGCCAAGACCCGGGCCGCGCAGGCCAGGCTCCGGCCCGCTCCCGGCGAGCTCGTGACCTGCCCCGGGCGGCCGGTCCGGGGAGAGGTCCCGGGCTGCCCGCTGTGGGCCGAAGAACGCGCTGGCTGGGCCGCGTCCCCGGAGGCGTGCGCGCAGCTCGAGAGGGCAGCGGCGAGCGCGAGCAGCACGGATACCGGGATCGCCTTGCTGAAAGTCACCGTGTCATTGTCGTGGCCTTCTCCGCTGAAGGCCCCCAGCTGCGAGGAATCAGCCGCGAGGAATCGGCCGCAGGCTACCGCCCGCCCCGGTACCGCCCGCAGCCCAGGTAGCCGCCGCCCCGGCCGAAGTGCCAGATCCGGCGCATCAGCCCGCGGACCACAGTGAAGATCAGCAGGAAGATGGCCAGCTTGCCCGGCCACGGGAACATCCGCAGCTGCAGGTCGACTATCAGCAGCCAGGCGATCACCGCGGCGATGATCATGGGGATCAAACCGAGCCGCGCCCGGGAACCCGGCCGGTGCTCTCGGCCGGCTCGCTCCCGGCGGCCATCGGCCGCGCTGACCGGCAGCGGTGCCGAGGGCGTGGCGACGGGTGGAAGGTCGCGGGTGAGCGCGCTCAGCTGGCTCCGCGTGGTGGCCGCGAACGCGGCATCGAGGCGCTGGTTGAACTCCTCCAGGCTCAGCCTGCCCTGCGCGTAATGCTCGCGCAGGCGGGCGGCCACCGCCTCGCGGTCGGCGTCTCCGATTCGCATGTCGGGTCCGGTCGCCACGTAGTCCTCCGCATCCCCTGCTGAGCCTGCCGTATTTCTAGTAAGACGATATATCTTGATATGGCTGTCAGCAAGTCGTAGCCGGGGGCCAGCTATCACCCGCCGGCCGGCCGGCGGCGGGAGGCCCGGTTACGCCGCGTCGTGCCTCTCGGCCCCTGGCCACAGCGGTCGCGGCAGTTCCTCAGCCGGCTCCCCGCCGGCGCCGGACGGATGGGGCACCCGGCCCGCCGTTGCCGCCGAGTTCACGCTCCACCCGCTGCGCCCAGGTGAGCAGCGCATCGCGGAGGAGGGCCTCGCGTCCGTAGAAACGCTGGGCGGGCAGCGGGACACTGACGGCCACGGCAACCCCGGTCAGTCCGCGGATGGTCGTACCCAGGGCGCAGATGCCCTCGGAGTGCTCCTCCCGGTCGTAGGCGATCCCTTCAGCCCGCACTCGCTCCAGTTCCTGCTGGAGCGCAGCAGGCTCGGTAATCGTGTGCGGGGTGAGCGTGGCCAGGTTCCCGGACATGGCCCGGGCGAGATCCAGCGGCGACATCGCCGCGAGGAAGGCCTTCCCGTTAGCCGTGCAGTGCAGCAGGAAGGACTCCCCGACCGAGCTGACGGCCCGCAACCGGTGCGGCGCGACCACCTGGTCGACGAAGGTCGCCCGGCTCCGGTCGAGGACCGACAGGTCAACGGTCTCGTTGACCTCCCGGGAAAGCTCCTCAAGCATCGGGTGAATGCTGGAAAGCAGTCCCCGCCTGGCCGTGTCGGCCATCCGGCCGATCTCTGGTCCGAGCCGGTAACGGCCCCGCGGCCCATCGCACTCGACCAGGCCTTCGTCCTCGAGGGCGTTCAGCAGCCGGTGGATCGTGGACCGGGCCAGGCCGACGCGCTCCGCCACTTCAGCCTGGGAAAGCCCCCCGGGAGCCGACCGCAGGGCTCGCAGGATGTCGGCCGCCCGGGCGATCACCTGGATACCGGTTCCGCCGGCCGTAACCTCCGTTGATCTTTCCATCGCGGGTCCGACCTCCTGCGGCAGCCCGATCATAGAACCCCATCCGGCGTCTCCGCGAGCCTCTGCGGCATCAGCTTGGGGTGTGCGGTGCGCCCCTCCTCAGGTCGGATCGGCCCGGTGCCTGGTCCCCGCTCCGCCGCGGCCGGGATCACATGGCCGTGGGCAGGCCGAGCAGCGCCTCCGTCTCCGCCACCGACGCCACCGGCCGTTCGAGGTCGCGGGCCAGCCGCACCGCTCGCTCCACCAGCGGGCGGTTACCTGGCACAAGCTCGCCTTTGCGCAGGTAAAGGGTGTCCTCCATGCCCGCGCGCGCGTTCCCGCCGAGCGCCAGCCCCATCGCGGTGAGCTGGAGGTTGGCGCGGCCGATCGCGATGACCTGCCAGACCGCTCCGGCTGGCAGCCTGCTGACCATGGTCAGCAGGTTCTCGGGCGTGGCCGCCATGCCGCCCCGGACGCCCAGGACGATGCTGAACTGCAGCGGCTCGTCGAGCAGGCCCTCATCGCGCAACTGGAGGCAGACCTCGAGGTGACCGGTGTCGTAGATCTCGAGCTCGGGTTTCACCCGCAGTTCCCGCATCCGGGCCGCCAGCCGGCGGACTCCGGCCGGCGGATTGCGGAACTCCCCGCTGCCGAAGGTCATGCTGCATGGGTTCAGCGTGGCCATCCGCGGCCGCAGGTCGACCAGTCGCTCGCGTTCCTCGAACGGCACGTCGAGGCCCACTCCGGTGGACATCTGCACCAGGATCGGGCACCGGGCGGCGATGAGATCCATGACCCGGCGGGCGATGGCGAGATCCGCGGTGGGCCGTCCCGCCTCGTCGCGCAAGTGGATGTGCGCGACGGCCGCGCCGGCCTGGCAGGCCGCATCGACCTCGGCCGCGATCTCTTCCGGTGTGGTCGGGAGGGCCGCGTTGTCGGCCTTGGTGGCGATGGGCCCGGTCGTGGCTACCGTGATGACTGCGGTCACGTCGTTGCTTCCGGTGCGGGCGGCGGGGGCTGGGCGACTGCGCGGGGCGGGGTCCCGATGATCACGAGCAGCGTGGCCGGGCGCGCCGACCGGTTGTCGACCCGCCGGCGGGTGCCCTTGGGCAGGTGCACCGAATCATGCGTGCCGATTACCTCCTCCCGGCCGTCAGCCTGCACGACAAGCTCGCCGTCGAGGACCACGTACACCGTCTCCTCCCCGGTCGGATTCTCATCCGCCCCGCCGCCGGGGAGGTAGTAGGAGAGCCCGACCCAGAAACGCTCGGTCGGCCCCGCCTCGTGCCCTTGCAGGCGCAGCGTGGCCACGCCGTGATGGGCCGGGGCGACGTAGGCCGGTGCGCCGGCGTGCCTGGTGACCCGCACGTCAGCCCGCCTGGCCGGTCTCGATGCGGTACGTTCCGGCCGGGTCGGTGATCGCGACCAGCCGGACGATGCAGCCGTCGCCGCCCACCCACCGCCAGGGAAATGCCGCGAACGTCACCCGCTGGCCGGACACCGCGTCGACGTCACCACCGACGTTCTCGAATCCGTAAATCCCCTGGGACAGGATCGCGCGGTGACACGGTTCCCACTCCGGGAAGTCATCGAGGACCTTCCGTCCGGTTTCCGCCTCGTACTCAGCCACCGCCCAGGGCAGCAGGCCGCCGTTGAACTCGTTCGGCCCATGCGGGCCGATGGCGGTGGCCAGCGGGTGGTCGAGCGCCTGGGTGTCGGTGCCCACCGCCTTGACCCCCTTGGCGGCGAACCACTCCCCTGCTTCCTTGTAGAAGCCGGGCGAGTAGGCGTAGTACTGGGCGCTGTCGCTGTAGTGATGATGCCAGCCGGTGTTGACGATCACGATGTCGCCGGGCCGTATCTCCGGCCGCGCCGCCTCCAGGTCATCCGGCGTGACGACCTCCCATTTCTTCTTCGGGATCGACACGACGACGCCAGTGCCGAAGAAGGCGCTGAGCGGGATCTCGTGCAGCAGGGGCGCGCCCTCGATCACGTGGCCCGGCGCGTCGATGTGGGTGCCCGAGTGCATGACTGTCGTAATCTTCTGGGTGAGCACCCGGCTCTTGGCCATGCCGTGCAGCCGCTCGATCTTGACGTCCTCGAAATACGGCCAGGCCGGGACCCCGTGCCCCCAGGGGTGCGACAGCTCGTGGAACTCCAGCCCCGCCTCTTTGGGACTGCTGGGCCATTGGAAGGTCATGAGGACGTTCCTCTCTGTTGTCCACTGCCGTGTTGTCCGCTGCAGCGGACGGACCCGCTGGCTGTCTGGGCCGTCAGGTGGGCGGCGAGCGCCAGGGCCGCGGCCTGCCGGTCCCCGGGCCGCCACTCAAGGAAGCCGCGGCCGCTCCTGGCCCCGAGATCGCCGCGTTCCACCAGTTCGCGAAGGAGGTGGCTCGGCTCGCTGTCCCGGCTGAGCACGGGAATCACGGTGTCGTGGATGGCCAGGGTGAGGTCGAGGCCGACGTAGTCCGCGTTCTCGAGCGGGCCCAGCCGGGCCAGCCGGAGGCCGATGGTGTTACGGGCCACGAGGTCGACCGTCTCGGCGTCGCAGATCCCGTCGGCGACCAGGGCGATCGCCTCCCGCCAGAGCGCGTGCTGCAGCCGGTTGCCGATGAAACCGGGCACGTCGCGGCGGACCCGGACGGGCGTCTTGCCGAGGCACCCGAGGAGCGCCATGACCCGCTCGGTGACCTCGGCCGACGTCCTCCGGCCCGGCACCACCTCGACCACCGGGATGAGATCCGGCGGGTTCCACCAGTGCGTGCCGAGCACCCGCTCCGGGTGCCGGGCCCCTTCCGCGATGGCGGTGACCGGGAGCACGGACGTGTTCGTCGCGAGCACGGCGCTGGCCGTGGCGGCGGAGATCTGTGCGAAGATGTCCCGCTTGACACCGAGATCCTCGGTCACGGCCTCCACGACGAGGTCCGCGTCACCGACCGCCGAATCCAGGTCCGCCGCCCCCGTGAGGAGCCCATGGCCATCGGCCTCGCCCAGGCGCGCCCGGATGGCTTCGACGGAGTCGTCCAGGATGTGCGCCTCGGCGTCGTAGAGGACCACGTCCAGGCCGCCGGCCGCGAGAACCTGCGCGATGCCGCGCCCCATCAGCCCGGCCCCGACGACCGCCGCCCGTTCGAAACGGTGGCCCGCGCCGCCCTGCGCTCGCTCCGCGCTCAGCACGCGGTGTAGCCGCCGTCGAGGTAGAGCACCTGGCCAGTCAGGAACGCCGAGGCGTCGCTGAGCAGGAACAGGAGAGCGCCGGTCAGGTCCTCCGGCTCAGCGAGACGGCCCAGCGGTATGCGGGCGAGCATCGCCTCGCGGGTCGCGCGGCCCTTCTCGTCGTCCGCGTACATCCAGGCGGTCAGGCCTGACCGGAAGACCGTGGGGGCCAGGGCATTGACGCGGATCTGGGCCGCGCCCCACTCGGCGGCCAGCGATTTCGCCAGCAGGTCCACCGCGGCCTTGGACGGGCAGTAGGCGCTGTAACCGGCTGGATGGCCCAGCTTCCCGCGCGTGGAGGAGACGAGGACGACGCTGCCGCCGCGGCCCTGCTCGATGAGCTGCCGGCCGGCCGCCTGGCACACCAGCCAGGAGCCCCGGACGTTCGCGTCCTGCACCCGGTCGAAGTCTTCGACGGCCATCGCGGTGATCGGCGCGACATGGTTCATGCCCGACGCGACGAGCACGCCGTCCAGCCCGCCGTGCGCGTCCACCGCCGCCCTGACCATCGCGGCCGCGTCGCCGGGACTCTCCGGCCGCCGGGAAACCGTCGCGACGTGGCCGCCGGCCAGCCCGGCCGCCACCTCGGCGAGCGAGGGTGCGCTGCCGCCCGCTAGCGTCAGCCCCGCGCCGACCTGGCTCAGTGCCGTGGCCGCCGCGCGGCCGAGGGCGCCGGTAGCGCCAGTGATCAATATGGACTTGCCGGCCAGGCTGAACCGGGAAAGGGGCCCCGTGCCCGGCCGGGGCACGGCACTCACGGGTCCTGCGCCAGATTCCATAGTACGGAATATTCAACCCGCATTGTGGGAAAGTCAAGGCATGGCGGCCCGCTGGCGGAACCGGAGAGGCGCCAGCGTCCCGCCGTGCACCGGGACCAGGCCGCGAGGCCGGGTGGGCCATCTGCGGCCGGTGGCGCTGGTCCGCGCCTGCCGCCTGGCCGGGCCGCGGCCGGCAACGCCGAGAGAATCCTTGACCTGGGCGTTCATCGGGCGGTAGATTCCACCATCCCATCAGATGGGATAACAAAACCGTATCGCGGGCATCTACCAGCGCAGGTTAAGGCGTCGTTGCCAACCAACCCGGAGGTACAAGCTCTATGAATGTCACAGGCCGAACCGTCTGTGCGGCGGTGGGACTCGCCCTAGCCAGCGCGATCACCGCGTGCGGCAGCGGCGGGGGCTCCTCCGCTGCCTCCTCAGGCCCGATCGTGATCGGCGCCTCCATCCCCCTCACTGGCCCGCTGGCCGGCTTCGGCTACTTCGAGAAGTGGGGGTACCAGCACGCGGTCAACCTCGCCAACAGCGCCGGTGGCATCAAGATCGACGGCACCAAGCGCAAGGTCAAGCTGATCCTCCTCGATGACCAGACCAACCCGAACACGACCGTGAACAACATGCAGACGCTGATCACCCAGGATCACGTCGATGCGGTGCTCAGCTCCTGCACCGACTCGCTGGTCGAGCCGGGAGCGCTTATTGCCAACCGGGCCGGCGTGCCCATGGTCACCCCTTGCGCCGCCACGAACACATTCGGCGTGACGGCCAAGTGGACGTGGGCCTGGGACCTGTTCTTCAATTCAGAGCAGCTCACCGAGACCCCCTTCAATACCGCCGACGAACTCGGCCTGAAGGCCAAGACCAACAGTAAAGTCGCGGTCATCCACTCCAACGGCAAGAACGAGAGCATTATGGGTGGCCAGGAATGGCCGGCCTGGGCGAAGAAGCACGGCTGGACGGTCTCCTACAACCTGGCCGTCCCGCCCGACACGGCCCAGTTCACCTCCGCGCTGCAGGCCGCGAAGGCCTCGGGGGCCGACATGCTCCTGGTCGTCCTGCCGCCGCCCGCGGCTATCGCCCTGCGCAAGCAGATGGTCTCGGTCGGGTACAGCCCGAAGATCCTGGTCATCGAAGAAGGCGGTGAGCCGCTGCAGTTCGCCACCGCGCTCGGCAAACTCGCGAACGGCGTGACGGTCGGCGGCTACTGGGATCCCTCGTTCCCGTACCCCGGGGCGCAGCAGATCCGCCAGGAATTCGAGTCGCAGACGCACCAGACGTTCTCGCAGCACATCGCGGACACCGACGCGGCGGCGCAGGTCCTGCTCGACGCCATGAAGCGGGCCGGCACCCTCGACAAGGCGAAGGTCAACGCGCAGATCGCGAAGACCAACGCCACCTACGTGGTCGGGCCTATCCATTTCGGCGCCGACCACACGTCCACATTGCCAATGGTCGAGGAGCAGTGGCAGGACGGCAAGAACGTCATTGTCGCCCCGCTGAATCGCGCCACCGCGAAGGTGATATTCCCGCTGCCGACCGGCTGACCGATATCCGCCGAGGCCGGGTAGCCGGGGCGAGAATCCCCCGGCTGCCCGGCTTAAGCCTGTCTCCGTCCTGGTCGCGCGCGCTGGCCTGGTATTCGGCGATCAGTTCCAGGTCGCGGGCATGGTCGTCGCACTTCCGGCCGGGTGCTGCGAGCGCGCAGTACCGGCACGGGGCGGTGACGCGGGCGCGCCGGTAGGCAATCGCGTCTTCGAGCGCTTGCAGTCGCTGGAACCGGGCCCGCTCCATGACCCCGATGGCCCGGTACTCATCGTCCATTCGGGACCGCCCTGGTTTCGCAAAGGCCCTGGCCGTCGATCTCGAACCAGACGGTCCATCCCGTGTGACTGTCACCCGTAATGCCCCAGTTGCGGGCGAGGCTGGCGACGATCAGTAACCCGCGCCCGTGTTCGTCGCCGGCGGGTGCGGGCTGCTTCCAGGGGCCGCCCTGGTCGTGCACTTCAACGCGGACGCAGCCTTCGCCGAGCCGAGCGCGGACGGTGAAGTGACCGCCGTTGCCTGAACGGCTGTGGATCGTCGCATTGGCAGCTAACTCGCAAGCTACTTGCGAACATATGCTTCTTCGTGGTGCGTTATCCCAGGTCAAGGCCATGAGAACTAGGGCCAGGGCCTCCGTCGTGCGGCTTCTCAGCATCGTGTGACTGCCTGGACGTCGCCGGTCTTGCGTCCCGGCCCGCGCGGGGAGGGATTTCTACGCCGAACATTTGATACATCTTTGTTGCCACTATCCTCAGCGCCTGATCCGCTATCTGGCGCACTTCCTCTGCCGACATCTCTCGCTGGCTTCCCCATTCCTCCACGACACTATCGACGATACGGTCGACGGCTTCCACCCGCGCAAGGAATGCTGCCCCTACCTCCGACTCGCGCAGTGACATGCCCAGCTCCTGGCTGACGCGGTCCAGTTCGGCTGGACTCTTCGCTTCCCGCAGGGCCGTACCCCATCCTTGCATGGGCGAGTCTTGCCGCCGGAGTTCTTCTGCGGCTCCTCGCATAGCCCCCGCGATGCGGGGAATGATCACATCGGCTAATTCCTGGACGCGAGCATCCTGCTCCGACTCACTGCTCATTATTTTCCCTTCTCATCGAGAAGCATGCCTTCTCATTGACAGCATACCCTCTCGATGCCACCTATAAGGCCGCGGCAGGAATACGAACATGCTGCGCAGCATGTTTGGAAAGGACTGTGCGTCAAATACATGCAGCTAGCAATACATGCTACACAGCAAAGAATCGGCGGAATATCGTGGGATGCTTGCCTAGTTACCATGGCGCCAAATCTCTGAACTCAAAGTGCGATCGGCAGTGATGTCTACCCCCGAGTCAACCAACTGGCACGCTGCTGTCCGGATAGACGCCAGGCGCTCGTAGCTGAGGTCTGCTACTTCAGGCATGGGGAGTTAGTTACCTTATGTTCGGGACGGCGCGGTTACCGGGTGCACGATGTATTCGGACCCCAATGTGATTGCGTGTGACGGCACGTACCCGCAGGATTGGAACCCATGCCAGCGCCCACGTTTTCCGTTGCGGTCGGGGCCGCAGGCGCTGGCACGGGAGTTCAGTGGTCCTTGATCCAGTCGCGTATCGAGTCGCGCAGGTCCGCCGCGTCTTCACCCCGGACGACGACGGGTGGCGAACTGCGGAGCAGGCGGGCGTAGAACAGTCCGGAGATGCCTGCCCAGCAGTGCCAGCGGGGGTAGTCGCGGGCAACGTCGTCAAGCGCCGGCTTGTGTCCTGCGCCGTCACTGGGCATGGTGTCAGGCACTGTTAAGGAACGACTCGGCCGAACCCGGAACCAATAGCTCTGCCCAAACGACCTTGCGATACGCGGCAGTGCGCGCGTATCCCCACCTGTTGGCCAATGCGTCAACGATCGTGAGACCGCGCCCATACTCGGAGTCGTCGCCAGCCGTCGCGATAGCAGGATCTTCGGCGCACCGGTCCCATACTTCGATGATCAGATACCGGCTGTTGGCGCGTAGGCGTAGCGTGATCGGTGTCAGATCGTGGAATTGGCCTTCTGGCCTAGATGCGCTGTAAGCGTTCGTCAAGAGTTCTGAGACGATCAACTCGGCATCTTCTGTGAGGCCCATTAGGTGCCATTCAAACAAGACGTTCCGCGCGTGTAGCCGCCCACATGGTACAGCGGTTGGCAACGGCCGGAACTCTAGGATGCTCTCTAACGGAAAGTCTTGGCAGACGGTACCGGCTCCGGAGTTCTCCACAGATGCATCCTCAGACATGCCCGTCCGTTGCAATTCAGGGCAGTCGTTAACAGAGCCGGTACCGCCGCTCATTGGTGAACCTCTAATCAGGTTGAGCGCCTGTTTTCCGCCGAAACCCATTCACCATGCTCATAGGCGAATGTGTCGCCCATCGGGCGACTCTAAGAGCACGTCGCAACTGTCGGCGTAGAAGGTCGTGATGTATTCGCGTGCCGATTGCTCGTCACCCTCAAGCAAGGGAACGAGCCACTGTGGGCCAGTCCGTGCAGCCCTTACAGCCCAAAGCGCAGGCATAGCCGTATTCCATCCGTTGTGTGACCTTGACCGGGCAAGCCAGGGACACGACCAAGTTTCGCCAACCTGCCCGGTCAAGGGGCCTGTACGGACTTGGCATCATGTCCGTTGTTGGCGTGCTAGCGTCATCTTGCCACTACTAGATGACATGTGCAAGATACAGATGCAACTTTCGTGGAGGCGGGATGGCACCACAGTCAAGTCCGACAGTGAAGCGGCGCAGACTCGCGGCAGAGCTACGCCACTACCGGGATGCGGCAGGTCTCACGATTGACGACGTGGCCGAGCGTCTTGAGTGGTCAAGCGCCAAGATCAGCCGCATAGAGAACTCGCGCGTCTCTGTCCTGCCCCGTGACGTGAAGTTCCTGCTTGGCGTCTACGGCCTGACCGATGCCGACGAGGCATGGAACGTGATGCTGACGCTGGCCCGGGAGAGCCGCGAGCGTGGCTGGTGGCATCAGTACGGCGATGCCGTGCCGGACTGGTTTGAGGTCTACGTCGGCCTTGAGGCTGACGCTGCGAGTATCGACGCCTACGATGCCGAGTTCGTGCCGGGCCTGATTCAGACGGAGGACTACGCCCGTGCCATCACCCGGGCCAAGCTCTCTGACGTGACCGAAGATGATCTAGCGCGCATCGTCGGCGTTCGCATGAAGCGTCAGGATCTTCTGACCGCCACCGATGGGCCTCATGTCTGGTTCGTGATCAATGAGGCAGTGTTGCGCCGTCTCGTCGGAGGTCGCGCGGTCATGCGACGCCAGCTTGAGCGGCTGCTGGAAGTTGCCGACCTGCCTCGCGTGCAGCTACAGATCGTTCCCTTCGAGGCTGGCGCTCACCCGAGCATGGACGGCTCGTTCAGCATCCTTGCGTTCCCTGAGTCAAGAGACCCGCAGGTCGTTTACACGGAGTACCTGACCGGTGCGCTGTATTTGGAGAAGCCATCGGATACAGACCGCTATAGACTGGTGGTTGACCACTTGCGCGCTACAGCGGCCGGCATGGACGCCTCGCGTGCCTTGATAGCAGGCATAGCCGGGCAACTAGATGATCCGTAACCCTCAAGGAGTGAAACTCCGTGAACATGACAGCCGACCTGACGCAAGCCGTCTGGCGCAAGAGCACTTTTTCCAACGGGTCGGGCGGCAACTGCGTAGAGGTCGCTTCCAACCTGCCGGGAGTCGTCGCGGTGCGTGACTCGAAGGACCCGGACGGGCCGGCGCTGATCTTCACCCCTGATGACTGGCGGGCGTTTGCCTCTGGCATCCGGGGCGGGGAGTTCGACCTGTCCTAAGCTGCGCTGAGTGGATCGCGTCCGCGAGTTCGCGCATCTGCGGCGTCAGGGTCCGCCGGTGCCGGACGATCCGCTCCAGCAAGTCTTTCGCCATGCACTGGTTTTCCAGCCAGGCGCGCCGACCCGGAATCCCAGGCCGAGCAGCTCGCCTTGAATCCGCCGGTAACCCCAGCCCGGGGTTCTCCCGCGCCATCTGCTCGGGCTGAGCGTCAACGGGTGGCCGCCCCAGAGGGATAAGTCCATCGCCAGCGGACGAGCCGCCGGTGCCAGCGCAGCAACGTGGCCGGCGTGACTAGCCGGTTCATCCGCAACGGACCGGGGAGCAGCCGGGCCAGGGCAGCGAGCACCGCCACGTCGTGGCGGAGCACGAGCAGTTCGGCATCTTTGACGGCCGCCGAGCGTGCGAGCAGGGCCATCCAGCGCCCAGCCGGATGAAGATCAGGTAGAGCATCCGTGCGGTCACGAACCTGCGATCCTGCCAGCCGCGCCACCATCGACGCAGCCGAACCCGCAGGTCAGCCGCCTTGCCCCGTTTTGGAACCCCACAGGTTCACCCGCGCCGCCCCCGGGGTCCTGGGCCTGCGGGTACCGGCCGAGCTCACGCGGACGGGCAAGCCTGCACCGCCTGGCGACGACGATCCGGACGACGCTGCCAGGCCGTCACCCGCCGTTCCGCCGGATGGCCATCAGGCGGCCGACGGTCAGCTGGCGGTGGAACTGGACCGCGTGGTGCCGCCGTCGGGGAACATGTGGCTGGCAGGCCAGCAGATCTGGCTCGGGCCCGCGATGACGGGCCGCGCTGTCCGGCTGTGGGCCGGACTGGACCGGGTGCACGTGCTGCTGGACGGGTACCGGGTCAAGACGCGATGTGGCAAGAGACCCGGCAGCGCTGGAGCGGCTGCGGGTGCAGCGGGGCCGGCTGGCGGACCGGATGCGGCCGCCGTGGTGGTACCTGACCGGTGTCGCCATCATGTACGCACTGGTCTTCGCGGTCCCCTTCGGCCAGCGGTACCTTTCCCAGGGGTTTAGCATCTGGCCCATCTTTGTCGCCGCATTGGCGGTGGCCTGCCTGCTGCAGTGGGGCATGACCCGGGCCACCGGCATAAAGGTGGGCTTCCGGAACCTCCGCTATCCCGCCTCGGGCCGTCCCGTAAGGATCGCGGTGGTCGTGGTGTGCCTCGCCGCCATCGTGACCGAGCACTTCCTGATCGATCGCGGCCTGCCCGTGGCCGCGATCGTGGTCGCGGCCCTCGCGGTCGTGGCGGAGGTGGCCGCCGGGCAGGCCGCTCTGCGGGGGATCCGCCAGGAGCTGCGAGGCGGCGGAGGGGCGGCGTGACCGCCAAGCCGGACCCGCTCATTCACCCGATCACCCGGTTGTCGATCTGCGGGCTGCTGGCG
>OBLU010003168.1_pt1 | contig 14928 bp, 13 predicted proteins | sample 1518681 | NCBI WGS metagenome assembly OBLU01 (sample SAMEA3539304, study PRJEB22396) | soil metagenome | biome: tundra; feature: field; material: soil | place: USA | collected 2010-05 | depth 0.15 m
GGAAGGGCTACCGCAGTTCACATTGGACGCGACGAATGAATTGGGGCCGTACTTCGAGAAGTTCCGCCAAAGGCCAGAAAAAGCGAGGGGTGAAGTCTTGGAGTTGATCGTCCTCGCTTGGCTCAACGACATAGCCGAAACCGGGCAACTGAGAGCCAAGGAGGATCCCGCGCTGCAATGGCTATCCGAGTCCGGCCTGCTCCAGGCGCTGGGAAAGGCTCACATCGAATTGAGCGCGGTGCAATGAATGTCTACGTCGAGTCCAACTTCGTATTGGAGCAAGCGCTAGAACAGGAACAGTGCGAGAGCTGCGAGCAACTCATCGGCCTGGCTTCGACGAAAGCTCTTCAGTTGGTAATCCCCGCATTTTCGCTCGCCGAGCCGCACGCCACGCTCTTGCGCACGAAGAATGCGCGATCCAGGTTGAGTAACGACCTGCTCCCGCACCTTCGCGAGCTTGCGAGGTCGAGACCGTACCGTGAGGTCTCTGGCAATCTCAACGATCTTGCCGATGTTCTGACCAGGAGCGCAGAACGCGAGCGCGAAGGGCTGCGGCGCACGATCGAGCGGATGCTCAACACAGCGTACGTAATTCCTCTCGACTCGTACGTTTTAGGCGCAGCCGACTCGATAGAGGCCGCCTATGACATGTCGCCTCAGGACTCGATCGTGCTCGCCTCGGTTTTGTCACATCTCGCGAAGACAAAGCCGGCGGAGAGCTGCTTCCTGAACCGGAACACGAAGGACTTCGACGATCCAGACATTCGGGAAATGCTGGACGAACACGGCTGCAAGTTCTTTGGCCGCTTCGACGAGGGCCTCCATTACATTGAGGCGCGCCTCGCAAAGAGCGGGAGCGACTGAAGGTTCACACAATCATCCCTGCCGACTCCTTTGTGCCTTGTGCGCCGAAGCCCCGTGTACCGAAGGGCGCGAGTTGGGGTAAACTGGCAGTATGCGATTTCGGCATTCACTCATGGTTTCCGTTCTGCTTCTGACTGGTCTGGCGGCATACGCGCAACAGGTACCGCGTCCGGCGGGCGAGTTTGCTATCAAGATGCCTAACGGCCAAATCACTCTGTTGAGCCAGTATGCGGGCAAAGTCGTGGTGCTAGCCTTTATCTCCACCACCTGTTCGCACTGCCAGCACACCACGCAGGTTCTGAGCAGCCTGCAAAACGAGTATGGCCCGCGCGGCGTGCAGTTCCTGGCGGCGGCCTTCAATCCCGATGCGGCGCAACTGGTGCCCGGTTTTATCACGCAGTTCAGGCCCACCTTTCCGGTGGGATCGGCGGACCGCGACTCGGTGCTGGAGTACGAACAAGCGTCGCTGGCCAAGCCGAACTTCGTTCCCGAACTGATCTTCATCGACCGCGGCAGGGTGATCCGCGCGCAGCACAACGGCGGCGACGAGTTCTTCAAAGAGCAGGAGAAGAATACTCGCGAGATGCTGGATACGCTGCTGAAAGAGCCCGTGAAGAGCGCGCACGCCGCGCACAAGCCGCGATCCTGAGAGGTGGGGCAGGCATTCAGCCTGCCTGGACTTCAGCCTCGGGCTGTCAGCCCTGAACGGCGGGCGCGGATTCGCCCGTGAGGTCTTCGAAAGCCACGGGCGGATTGTAGTAGAGGATGCGGGCGCAGCTTTCGCAATACATCACCTGATCCCCCTTCTTTAAGTCCTGGAAGAACTGCAGGCGCAGGGCTATTTGGCAGGCGGCACAGCGGCCGTCGATGGCCTCGGCAATGGCTACACCGCGGCGGCCTTTGCGAATGCGCTCATACTGGCGGTAGACATTAGGGTGCAGGCGGGCGACGATCTGGGCGCGTTCCTGGTGGATCTGATCGAGAGCCTTCTTGTCCTCCGCCGTGCGCGCCATGGCCTGCTGCTTTTCCGCCTCCACCTGGGCCTTCTCCTCTTTGAGCGCGAGTTCGGCGGCCTTCACGTTCTTGTCCAGCGGCTCGGATTCGCCCATCAATTCGAGAATGTGATCCTCGGCGCGGCGAATCTCTTTCTCGCAGAACTCGATTTCGTTCTGAAACGCGCGGTACTGTTCATTGGTCTTGGCGTCCAGCATCTGGCCGCGCAACTTGGAGATCTTTTGTTCCTGAAGCTGGATATCGCCCTCGTTCTTCTTGCGATCCGTCTGGTTCGCATTGAGGGCGGCGCGATCGGCTTCCAGCTTGCGGGTGTGACTCTCTAATTTTTTTTCGATTTCGGCGATGTGTTTGGGCAGCGCGGAGATTTCGCGGGTCAACTCGGTCACCCGATTGTCAAGCTCCTGCAACCGAACCGCCAACTGCAGATCGGGAAGCATTTCTTATGGCAGTTTAGCACGCCTCGGCGGAGCGGCGGAGAGTCAGCGCCGAACCAAACCCAGCCTGCGCGCCAGCGGCGCGGCCAGCGCACCCCAGGCGGCTTCCAGTTCCGCCACCCGCATGGCGCGGCATAGCGCGTAGTACACCAGCGCGCCCAGCGGGATGGAGAGGGCGACATCCGCGATCTGCGCGATTTTGCGCGCCCCCAGCCAGTGATGCACGCCGCGGCTCGACACGTAGCACGCGAAGCCCATGGCGGCCGACGCGCAGAGAATCTTCCCCACACTCGCGGCCAGCGCGCGGCCGTGCATGCGGTGGATGCGTTTGCGCAGCAGGATGAAGAGCGCCACCGATCCGAACAGCGCGACGGCGGAAGTCGACAGCGCCAGGCCCAGGTGGCCGAGTCCCGCGAGCTTCACCATGCTCGAAGCGGCGGCCAGGTTCACTAGAATGGAGACCAGGCTCACCAGCATGGGCGTGCGCGCGTCGTTGAGGGCGTAGAACGCCGGCGCCAGGATCTTGATGGCCGAGTAGCCTGCCAGCCCCACGGCGTAACAGGCCAGCGCCAGGGCGGTCTGGTGCGTATCGGCGGCGCGAAACCGGCCCCACTGGTAGACCGCGCCGATCATGCTGGGGCCGAGCACGGCCAAGCCCACCGACGAAGGAATGGTCAGCAGCAAAACCATGCCCAGCGAGCGGGAGAGCGTCAGGCGGAATTCGTCCATCTGTTGGAGCGCGGCGCTGCGCGAGATCGCGGGCAGCGTGGCGGAGGCAATGGCCACGCCGAACAAGCCCAGCGGCAATTGCATGAAGCGGAATGCGTAGCTCAGCCAGCTCACTGGACCGTTGATGACATGGCCGGCGGCGTCCGTGATGCTGGAAGCGAAGTTGGTATTCACCAGCACGTTGATCTGCACGGCGGCGTTGCCCAGAATCGCCGGCCCCATGAGCCGCAGGATGTTGCGCAGGCCGGGATGCGCGAAGTCGATGCGCGGGCGGTAAGAGATGCCGGCGCGGTACAGGCTGGGGGCTTGAAACAGCCATTGCACGGCCCCGCCGACGACCACGCCCCAAGCCATCGACATAATCAGGCTCATGCCCATCCAGCGGCCCGCGGTGTATCCGAAGCCCAGACCGAAAGCCACCGAGCCGATATTGAAGAAAGTCGAGGAAAGCGCCGGGATGCCGAACTGATTCAGCGAATTCAGGATGCCCATGGCCTGCGCCGCCAGCGCCACCAGCAGCAGAAACGGAAACATGATGCGCGTCAGCGTGACGGCCAACGCGAATTTGCCGGGCACGCGCGCGAATCCCGACGCCAGCAGCCACACCAGTTGCGGGCTGAAGACGATGCCCAGCACGCAAATTCCGCCCACCACCAGCAGCAGCGCAGTGGCCACCAGGTTCGAAAGTTCGGCGGCTTCGCGCTTGCCCTTGGTGGTCAGGTACCGTGTGAAGACGGGGACGAAGGCGGAGGAGAGCGCGCCCTCGGCGAAGAGATCGCGCGCCAGATTGGGGATGCGAAACCCGAGCAGGAACGCGTCGTAAGCCTCGCCCGCACCGAACAGGCGGGCCATGATCATCTCGCGCACCAGTCCGCTGATGCGGCTCAGGAAAACCGCGGCGGAAACCACGCCCGCGGAGCGCATGACGTTTTCGCTCTTGGAGGAGGCGCCGGCGCCGGCCGCGCGGGATCGAGTGTAGGCCACCGTGTTCCTATTCGATGCGGCGCACTTCTACCTGCCGGTAGACTTCTTTAGCCTGGTCCAGGGAGGCCAGGCGCAGGCCGGGCAGCGTGGCGGAGGCCGTGCCGGTGGCTACACCCCAGCGCAGCGCATCCGTGAAATCGCCGTTACGTTCCATGGACCACGCGAAAGCCGCGGCCAAGGCGTCGCCCGCGCCGATGGGACAGAGCACTTCCACGCGCGGCGGGAGGGCTTCGATGATGGTCCCTTCAATGGCTCCCATGGCGCCGCGGCTGCCGAGCGAGAGCGCGACCATCTCGGGTCCCATGGCGCGTATACGGGCCACTGCGTCCAGGAAGTGATTGCGGGTGACCAGGGCCCGGTTCAGCAGGCGCTCGGCTTCGTGCTGATTGGGCGAGACCACTGTGGGCGCGGCTTCGATGCCTTCGCGCAGAGCGTCGCCGTCGGTGTCCAGCAGCGTCTTCACTTTCTTGCGGCGCGCCATGCCGATCAGGCGGGCGTAAAAATTGGAGGGCACGCCGGGGGGCAGGCTGCCGCACAGCATCAGCCACGAGGCGCCGTCGAGATTCTTCTGCACCGCCTTTTCGAGCCGATCGACTTCGGCCTTCCCGAGATGCGGGCCGCGTTCGTTCACGCTGACGGTAAGGCCCTGCCGGTCGGTGATGGTGAGATTGGTGCGGATCTCGTGGCCGGCGGGAACGGCAACGGTGGCATACCCGTAGACGCACAGGAGTCCCTCGAAGCATTTCCCGTTTTTTCCGCCGCTGGGAAAGATGGCTAGCGGCTTTCCGCCGAACGAATGGATCACGCAAGCCGCGTTGATGCCCCGTCCGCCGGGCGATTTGTGCCGGGACTCGATGTAGGCGCGATCCTCGAACGCCAGCCGGTCCACGGAGAGGGTGCGGTCGAGTGCGGGATTGACTGTGAGAGTGACGATCAAGGAACCATTGTAGCGGCGCGGGGAGTGCGGCTGGGGACCAGGGCCATACACACGCCCCAGATAGACTTGGCAGACGCTCAAGAGCCTGATAGCATTCGCTGAACCACTTCCTTGCCTGCCGGCGGTACCAAATGGTACCGTGAAGATGTGAAACTTGCCCTCCAAAGCCAGACGCTCCGGACCTCCTTCGAAGTTGGCGCATTCGTCGGCCGAGGCGCTCGTAGTAGCGCGGAGCTATGGCTTTCTGCATGGTGCGTATCTGAACCAGCATGTCTGCGCGCTCGTGGTGCGCGGCATCTCTGACCTTGTTGATGGCAAGGCCAATGCGGATCGCACTGGTTCCCAGGAACGCGCGTCGCGACATGCCAGCGCCTTCTGTTTTGAAGTGCTCGCGAAACTGGACACTTGTCCCGGGGAAACTGATGGCGCCTCGAGCGGCGAGCCACTGTATGCTGCCGAATTTGTTCGTATCGAGAGGACACTGGCCGACCATGAGAGTCGGTTCAGGTCGATCGAAAAGGCACTTGGCCCGCGAGTCATCGCGGATACTGAGATCGGCGGCTCAATTGATGATCGTTTTACGACCGAAATGAACGCCGCGCGTTACCTCCTCAGAAAAGGCCACGCCCGCGCAGCGCGGCTCCTCCTCGATTCTCTTTCGAAACACGTCGGAACTGCCGGCTTCACGAAGGAACTTCATTTCCGGCTCGAAACCAACCTGGGCGGAAGTGCGCTAGCCCTTGGAGAATATGAGGCGGCTGAGAAATGCTTCGATTCTGCCCTCGCCATTCAGCCCGAGGATGCGAAGGCACTCACCAATCGGGCCCAGATCGCTCTCGTCCGCGACCAGACGGACGTCGGGCTGGAGTACGCGAGCAGGGCAAGATCGCTAACCCCGAACGATCCTCACGTCGTGAGCGTTTACCTCAGGGCGCTAGACGCGACTGGACGCAAGGCCGAGATTGATGGCCTAGCTAGTCCAAGAGAATCCCTGGGTGCGCGATGACGCTGAATGCGCATTTACGCTTGCATTATTTGGCTCCTATCTAGTACGGGGAGGATGGCTTATCGCGACCTGCACCGTCACCGGCGCTGCCACAAGTTCCGGCAGAGCTACTCCGGACGGGTGGGCTTCGACACGCCGACCCTGAATCGCCATAAGACATTGGGGCATCGAAATGTTTTGTATTTTGTCGATCCGGCTCAGTTGTGCTGCCGCCGTACACCCTTTCTCAAAATTCGATAATTCTAACGCCCGATGTCAGCAACGGCCAATTGGCGGGGGTTCGCCTTGCAAGACCGGCGTGAGAACCACCATCTGAGAGTTCGTGGAAATCGAGGCTAGGCCGGCAGCTTGCGCGACCTCATAACGATGCTCGACGACCTCCGCGCCCGTGGCGTCAAATCCCGTTCACTGACAGAGGCAATCGACATGTGGCAGATGATTGGCGTTTTGGCGGAATCGGAGCGCAGCCTTCCGAAGAAGATGATGTGAGAAGAACCACCGCCAGTACGATCTGAATGGAGTCTGAGATTCGCCAGTTCGCTATCCCCCGGACTAGCCGATTGCAGTTTGGTAAAGAAACCCGACAGACGGTCAGGCATATTTTCCGGGTCAAGGCTGTCAACGTCAACCCGGACTTCCGCCCCAAACGCTTGAATACCCGAAGCCCAGGCCATGCTCATCAGCGGCCACGAAACCAGGAGCATGTTGGAACGATACAACATCGTGAGTCTGAAAAATTTGCGGGACGCAGGAGAAAAGTTGGACGCCTGGAGCCGCCAGCAGAAAAACGCCGTCCAGGTGCCGATGTCCAAGACCGAAGCTAATCCGAAGCAGATGCCTTCAAGGAAGGCCGAAAATCAAGGCTCCGATGCACCGAAAGCGAAGAAGGAAGCTGGCGGGAAGCGGCGTAAGACGGCATAGATTTGCTTCGTTATTTGCTTCGGGAAGAGGCGCAAAAACAGGCCCAATCCGGGGCGTTCATGTAAATTATTGAAGAATAATAAGCTTATTGGTGCGGATGAGAGGACTTGAACCTCCACTCCCTTGCGAGAACTAGAACCTGAATCTAGCGCGTCTGCCAATTCCGCCACATCCGCACAATTTGGCTGGGCTTCTCTCCATTTTTTCAGGCGCGCCCTCAGAAGTCAAATTGCTTAGTGCGCCGCCGTCAGTTCGACAACCGCCGCGCGCCATTCCGCATCCAGCTTGACCGGCAATCCCCTGCCCGACAGTTCCTCGGCGGTATAGCTGCCCGCCGGCCGCCCATCTTCGCTCGCCGCATAGCGCCCCGCCGTAAGTCCCCGCAACTTGAACGTCCGCTGCCCATCGCTGCGGCCTAATCGATAAGCCAACACCACGCTGCGCCGGGCATCCTTCGAAACATACTGAATCGCCATCCACCCCTGCGGATCGTCATGCGCCGGCTGCGCGGTCAGATGGTAGACATCCGCGCCGTCGACGACCTGCCGCAAACGTTTATACATGGCAATGTTCGCGGCGGCGCGCTGCCGCAGTTCCGGGCTCCAGTCCAGGATGCGGCTGGAGACGCCGAACTGGCCATTCATGGGAATGCGGAAAAGGAAGTCCCACCACCCGGCCGGCTTCGTGAGATCCACGTGGCCGCGATCGTCGTCGCCCACCATCCAGTGATTGCACACCTCGGGCGCGAACTCCACCGAGCAGCCGTACCCCAGTTGCGCGGATGCCGACGGCGTCACCACGTCCGAAAGCCAGGTGGTGTGGGCATGCGCCAGAATGCCGAGATCGAAGCGCAGGCCGCCGCTCGAGCAGCTTTCCACCAACAGTCCCGGATGCGCCGCGCGCAGCTCGTCCAGCCAGCCGTAATAAGCCTTCACGTGGCGATAGAGGACATCGCCGGTGCGCCCGTCGCCCGGCGGATCGAAGCGCTCGCCGATATCGATGTTGTAGTCGATCTTGAGCCAGCCCAGGTCGTAATCGCGGATCAGGCGGTCGGCCGTGGCGCTGGCCCATTGGCGCACCTCGGGCTTGGCGAAATTGAGTTGATGCCGCTGGTCCTTCAGAATCGGAGCGCCGTTGTAGGCCAGAAACCAGTCGGGATGCGCGCGCGCAAGCTGGGAGTCGATGCCCGCGTTTTCGATTTCCACCCACAGGCCGAACTTCATCCCCTTGCCGCGGACGTACCGCGCGACTTCCTGCAAGCCGTTCGGGAACTTCGCCAAGTTCGGCTGATAATCGCCCAACTCGCGGGACCAATCCTTCTTGTTGTACCAGCCGGAATCGAGTACGAACGCTTCGATGCCGAGCTGCGCGGCGACATCCGCGGCGCGTTTCAACTCCCCGGCGGACACGTTTTCCGAGAAGGGATACCACGAGTTGAATTGCACCAGCAGCGGATCGCCCGCCGGCCGGCGCGGGATCGCGGATCGCTGGTAGCGGTGCAACTGATTCGCAGCATCGTCCAGGTCGCCCGCCGTCGCCGTGAAGGCCACCTCCGGCAATGCGAACGACGCGCCCGGCGGCAGCGCCAGCGCGCCGCCGAAATCGAAGCGCATGCCCAGCTCGGCCGCCAGGGCCAATTGGTTGGGGCGGGTGCGGTCGCCGCCGGGATCGCGGCCAAAGCTCATCTGCCAGTTGCCGGACCAGGCAAGCTGCGCCATGTACAACACGCCGCGATCGCGATCGCGCAGTGCGAACCACGCCGCATAGCCGTTTGTGGATCGCCCGCGATCGGCGGTGAAGACGCGGCGACCGACCGACAACGGTTCAGTGGCGAGCTGCCGTTCCTGCCCCCAGCCTCCCCATAAATAGGTCAGATCGTAATCGCCCGCCGGCAGGCGCCACGCGAGCGACGGCAGCGAGCCGATATGCATCACCCGCTCGCCTCGATTGGTCAGCGTCAGCCGGCGCGTGATCACGCCCGTGTCGCCTTTCACGCTGTAAAACGCTTCGATTTCGAGCGGCAGCCGGCGGTGCCGGTAGAGAAACGCCAGTTCCTGGTCGACATCCGTCGGCTCGACCGTCACCAGGCGCAAATCGTCCGGGCCAATATTCTCGCCTTCGACGAAACCCGAGATCTCGGAGGCGGCCGCGGACGCCGCGCCCGGCGCGGGCCATGCGGGTTTGCCGGCTGGACCGAAATAATCGTACGCGACACCATCGCCGGATCGCCGCAGCCGGTATTCCACCGGACCACTGCGCAGGGTCCAGCGCTGGGCCGCGGGATCGTATTCGACATGATGAAGCTGTGCGGCCAGTGACAGGGCCGGCAGCCACACGATCGATACGCAGCATGCGACGCGCAGGTGGATCGGCATAGACATCAGCTTTAGGATAAACTGTGTTTAGGCTGCCCGCCCTCGAGAACCGATCCTGGTTTTCCGGCGGTCGCGGCCGCGAGCCGCAAAAACGACATTCAAGCGCCGCGCGAGTTGCGTGGCGGCTGACGCGATTGCCACCCGGCAACTCCAGAGTCGAGCGCCTCAGAAGGAAGTAAATGGAAGACAAACTCAAACTGGCCGTGTTCATCGACTTCGATAACATCGAAATCGGCGTCAAATCCACATTACATCGGGAATTTGACGTGGCCGCCGTCCTGGATGCGCTGAAGGAACGCGGTGAAATCGTCACCTGCATCGCCTACGCCAACTGGGGACGGCAAGAAAGCGCCACGCGCGCCATGACGGAGCATGCCGTACAAATGGTTCAGCGCGACCCGTCGCCGCGTGGCGACAAGAACGGCGCGGACATCAACCTGGCGCTGGACGCGCTGGAGATGGCTTTCACGCACGATCACATCAACGCGTTCGCCATCGTCAGCGGGGATAGCGACTTCATGGCCCTGCTCAACAAATTGAAACAGTACGATAAGCGCGTGTTCGTGCTGGGCGGGAAGGCTTTCACCAGCACGATTCTGCAAAAGAACTGTCACGAGTTCATCAGCTACGAATCCCTGCTGGATGAGCCCAAACCGGCCCCGCCACCCCAATCGCGGGCCGCCCATCAACCCGGCGGGCAACCGCCGCAACAGCAGCAGCAGCAGCGTGGACAGCAGGCGCACAGGCGTCCGGCGCCGCTGGATCTGGCCCAGGCCATGCCGCTGGTGGAGCGCGCCCTGCAAGCCCTGGAACGCCGCAGCGTGCGCCCGCAGCTTGGACTGCTGAAATCCACCATGCTGCAGCTCGATTCCGCCTTCAGCGAGAAAGCTTACGGGTCGGGCTCTTTTACGGATTTCGTGGAGAAGCTGCAAAAGGCCAACTACGTCCACGTCACCGGCGGCGAAGGCCGTTACATGATCAAGCGCATTGGCGCGGTGGGTCCCGAGAAGTCCACCGTGCGGCCGGAAGCGGCCCTGCCAGTCTTGCGCGATGTGCTGGAGACGCACCGCATGGAGGTGGACGAGGGCGTAGCATCCGACGCGCTCGCCGAGTGGGTGAAGCAGGAACACCCCGACTACGACTGGAAGCAGTACGGCTTCCAGGAATTCAGCGAGTTGCTGAATTACGCGCAGGATAAGCTGGTGGTGCGCATCAATGCGGATGAAGAGAAGGGACTCACGGTGTACCTGGGTCCGGAGTTCCATCCGCCGGCGCCGCCCGAGCCTCCGCCGGAGACGATCGTTGAAGAGGAAGTGGAAGAGCCGCAGCCTATCGTAGCCGGACAGCCCACGGCGGCCGGGATCATCCCGGAGGCGCCTCCGTCGCGGGCCCGCGCCACCCGCAGGACCGCGCAGCCCAGATCCGCGGGGCCGCCGAAGAAGCGGACACCCCGGCGCAAGAAGGTGGAGCCCAGCCTAGAGAGGTCAGAGTGAGCATCGCTCACCCTGTGGAGATTTCCCATTTCAGTGGGGCAGACCCCGATGCAAGAGCCTGTCCTCGACACGAACGTCCTGGTAGTAGAGCTTCGCTCGAAGCGAGGGATCTCCTACCAGTTAGTTCGCTCAATCGGAAAGGCAATTATCTCGCTTAAGGTTCGAAATCTGGTCCCGTTTGTCCTCCCGCCGGCCGCCGGCTCCGCCGGCGCCCGAGCTTGCGGGACCCGGACGACGAGCGTATTCTAATGCATAAGGGCTCTCCAGAGAAAGACAATGAGCGTCGGCATTTGCGTGCCTGAGGAGCTGTACCAGAAGGCGGTCGAGATCGCCGAGGCACAAGATTTGTCGGTTGACGAGGTCTTCGCCTCGGCCTTCGTAGAGCAGGTTGCGGCATGGGAACGTCTGCAACAACGAGCGTCACCTGGTAGCCGCGAAAAGTTTCTGGCCGTTCTCGACAACGTGCCCGAAACGTCGAACCGGAGGATTTTGACCGGCGGTGACGGCGGCGAGTTCAGCATGCCCGCCCGAGCTTAGCTCGCCCACAGGAGGACATTATGGAACGGCGTGATTTCGTGGCCGCCACGGCGTGGACGGCTCTTTCCGCATCGAGGGTCCTCGGCGCAAACGACCGCGTCATCGTGGGACTGATCGGTTGCGGCGGGCGCGGCCGGCAAGTCATGCGCGGCCTGCTGCAGGCGCCCAATACCGAACTGGCGGCGGCCTGCGATGTGTACGATCCCAATGCAGAGCGCGCCTCGAAAGATCTGGCCGGCGGCCGCGCGAGAACGCTCAAGGACTTTCGCCGGTTGCTCGAGATCAAGGAGGTGGATGCCGTCATGGTGTCCACTCCGGATCACTGGCACTCCATCCCCACGGTGCTAGGCCTCGAAGCCGGCAAGCACGTTTACGTGGAGAAGCCTTTCGCGCTGACCATTCGCGAAGGGCGCGCCATGGTGGAAGCTGCCCGCCGCACGAAACGGATTCTCTTTCCGGGCACCCAGCACAGGTCGGCGCCGCACATCGCCGAGGCGGCGCGCATTGTACGGAGCGGCGAGATTGGCGACGTGTCCTTCGTGCGCGTGTGGAACAGCGGGAATATCGCGCCCAACATTCAAAAGAAGGTTCCGGACTCCGATCCGCCGCCCGGCCTCGATTGGGATTTCTACCTCGGGCCATCGCCGCAGGCGCCCTTCAACCGGATGCGCTTTCTCACCAATTACCGGGTCTTTTCCGATTACGCCGGCGGATACATTACGGATTACGGCAATCACCGCATCGACAGCGTCCACCAGATCATGGGCGCCTCCAGCCCGCACACGATCTCGGCCGTGGGCCGCCGCCTGTGCCCTGAGAATGCCGGCGACATCTTCGACCTGCATCTGGCCACCTATCAGTATCCGGGCTTCATCATGGAGTATGCGGCCTCGTGGGTTAACAGCCACGGCATCGGCGGGCGTTCGCCTGGGATGAAGTATTACGGCATGCGCGGCCTCTACAACCGTCCGCACGGCTTCGCATTTTACGGCACGAAGGCGGCGCTGTACGTGGACCGCATAGGCTATGAGATCTTTCCTGAAGTGGAGCCTGGACCGCCCTACGCTTCCCCGCCAGCCGACGAAAGCGGGCTGAAGTATCGCGCGGAACGGAAGACCTTTCAGGGTGCGGACGCCACCGCCGAGCACGCGCAGAACTTCATCAAGCAGGTGCGCATCGGGACGAAAGGCGCCGTTGACGAAATGGTGGGCCACACTGCAACCGCCACCTGCCATCTGGGCACCATCGCCGCCCGGGTCGGCAGAACGCTGCATTGGAACGCCGAGAAGGAAGATTTCGAAAACGACGCGGAAGCCTCCAGGCTGTTGGCGCGGGAGCTGCGGAAGCCGTACGATTTGATCCGGATTTGAAGCCTTGGGCCCGATCATTGGATACGTTGCAATTTGAAGTTGCTTTGGGACGATAATTGGATATGGACACGCAGGTTGCCGATTTGCTTGGAGGAGAGCGGGTCCTCGGCGCATCCGTCAAATCGAACCTCGATCTCGCCCGCGCGACGCGGCAAGGGTTGCCGGCGGAGACAGCCGTTCAATTGGTTGAAGCGATTCTCCTCCGCGAGCCGGATGTCGATGCGGAAGCGATTGGCCTGCCGGCGATGGGACCGCTTGGGGCTTTGATCGATTCTCTCCGTCACGCAGCGAATCGGCAGAAGACGGGCGATGCGAACGCAGATGCTTCGCCAGCGCGTCTGACGCCGGAGCAATCGGACATGGTAATCCGAACTGCGCGCACATTGGCGAAGGCGATCGATATTCTGGGCGACAGGGATAAGGCAGCGCACTGGCTGACGGCGCCAAACCGCGCGTTGGGAGGAGAGATTCCAATTACCTTGCTCGACACTTCCGCTGGCGCACATGAGGTGGCAGCATTGCTGGATCGCATCGAGTACGGCGTATATAGCTGATGGATGGTTGGCGGATTTCGAAACGCCGCTATGCGAATCCCCCGGCCGCCGCATTCGATGGTGAAGGATCGAGACGGCGCGGCGGCAGATGGACTCCTCCCGGCAAGCGAGTGGCTTATGCGTCATCCAGCCTCGCCTTGGCATCCCTTGAATACTTCGTGAACCTTGACCCGCAAGATGCGCCCTCCGGCTTGGTGTCCGTTCACACATCGATTCCCGACGGTATCAGATGCGAACGCGTGAATATCTCGTCCCTTCCCGAATCATGGCGCGGGGTGCCGTTTCCGCAGGAACTTTGGGCGGTAGGGGAGAGTTGGCTGGTGGCGGGCTCATCAGTCTGCCTCTTGGTGCCCTCGGCGGTGGTCCCGGAGGAGTTCAACTTGCTTATCAACCCGTTGCATTCGGATTTCAAGGTTCTGCGGTTCTCGGACCCATCGGTGTTCAACTTCGATCCGCGGATGTGGAAGCGATCATAGGAGCATACCGTGTATCCAGCATCCAACGCGCCGTACAATGAAAGCGGCCGAGGATGCATTGTTATAACGATTCTGAGACGGCGAAGGTCGCCTCCTGGCGAACACGGCCTAGCCTAGCTGGGTAGCGCGGGTCTAGTGGCACACTGTTTGACGTCAAGTCTTGCCAAACTCGTCAGGGATTCCGGCTGCGCCAGGCCAGAGGGGCGGCGCGCCAAGATCCCCGTTCTTAGCCACCGACCAGAAGTACTCTGGTCTGGACATAAATTGTTGAAGTGTTGAAACGATTGAGCCCGTTTCCTCTGTTGGCATTTGACAAAGAAAGTGGCGATCAGTCATCGCTTTCGCAAGTTGATAAAGAGCGGCTGCATCATATTGCCTCCCAGTAGACGTGCCCCTGAGTGCGACGCAGTCCACATAGTCGATCATTAATTGCTGGTCCTCCGCAATCTCACTGGACGACTAGAGAATCTGCTCATACTCGGAAAGGAGCCCACGCGGCATGTATTCTCCTAGCGCGTCGAGATTTGGCGAGAAGGTGACGCTTCTTCCGGGGGGCTCCGATACAGCGTCAGCAACACTGAGCGACCAATCAGCGAGTAGCTGCAGGGGATCGTTCTTCAGAAGTAGTTGTGCAATCTGTTCGGCGGCGTGCGCCCGATCTTCAAGGGAGCACGAGAACGAGATGTTCGGATAGCTGCTTGTCCGTTGGCGAGCGGAAACTACTTGTCCAAAGGCTCCTAGCTGTGCAGCGATGGCGGCCATATTGTGTGGCTCAGGCTGCCACTGGAAGGCTCCGCGTTGGAGCCAAATCCTGGTTGCGAAACTGGGAGGTAACATAGCCTGCGACTTGGACTCCGGGTCAATCAGCCTGATGTACACACGTCCCATTCGCTCAACGGGATCCCCGGAACTCACATCAAGCCGATGGGCAGCAAAGCAGGCGGCGACAATAGGGTCCCACGTCCAATCGATAAGGTTCGTCCCTAGACCGTAATGCTGGGCGACTGGTTCGACTTCCTCCGCCCTGTCCAAACGATATGGACGCCCCTTCAACCATCCGTCATTGCCCGTACTGAATCGAAACTTTGCGTCAGCCCACAACTGAAGCGCTATATGCATCCACACTGCTGCTCTCTGATGTTGCCTCTTGTGGGGAGAATCAAACCGCGAAAGACTGGGCGCTAGCAGCGAGTATTTCGCAGGCTGACCACGATAGCAGAGTAGTTGGGGTCTG
>OBLU010003169.1_pt1 | contig 14928 bp, 15 predicted proteins | sample 1518681 | NCBI WGS metagenome assembly OBLU01 (sample SAMEA3539304, study PRJEB22396) | soil metagenome | biome: tundra; feature: field; material: soil | place: USA | collected 2010-05 | depth 0.15 m
CCAACATCTATTAAATTTGCGTTGATGGAATTTCCAGCGGTACTCCCCGGTAGTTTAACTTTGATCTGCTGTTTAGAAGATTTCACAGTTATAAGGTTTTGCTGAATTAAACGTTCAGTTGTGCTGTTAACATCTGGTTGAGCTTCTATCATCATAGGATTACCTGGAAGATTATTAGAAGCAAGTTCTGAACCTAATTGTGGATTATAATTCGTTATATAACCTTCTACTGCTGCTTTTTCGATATAGTTTTGGGCATCGGTACTGTTCATGAGTTTAAGTGTGTTATTGTTTGTTAATGTTAATGGATCACCAATAACATGGAAAGCAGTCACAATGTAGCCACTGCTGTTAACAATAAATCCTGAACCAGAGTCTAATGGAGCATACTCCACATTAATATCGGTTGTTTTATTAATAAATGGATCTGTAATAGAAACCACACCTGTGACTCCGTTTTCAATATAAACAACAGATCCTGCAACGTGAGAACTTGAATCTGAAGATTGGACATAACTGTTATTTCCAATAGCATTCTGTGCAAGCACCCCTAAAATTGCAACAAAAATGGCTATAACAACCAGTGTTGAATGTTTTAGATGTTTCATCTTTATTTTACCTATTATAAAATATTCTTAACTATTTTTTTTAACATTAAAATTATATTGTTGATAGTTTAAGAAAAATATTTCGATTAAAAATTTGGTTTCCTACATCAATCTAGATGGGTAGTTGGTAACGGACCATATTATATAAAACAAATAATTATTATCATTTAAAATATAGTATAATAAGTGTTAAATAAAAAAAATTACAACAAAACATTTTTACAATCAACATGGGTGATTTTTAGATGATAATAGAAAAAATTGAAATAACACGGCATAAAATAACCTTACAAGGAGAATTGAAGCTGGTTGACAATGAATTATCTAAAGAAAACTGTGAAGAAATGATAAGTCGTTTAGTTAGCTGGAAATTAGGACAGTTAAAACCAATAAGACACTTTGAAATGGTTTACAATAAAGAAAAAATGCAGGCAGAAGTTGATGTTTACGTTACAGTATCTATAGAAGAGTCATCTGAAAGCCATATTGAGAATGTTAGACATATCTTTAACAAATTAATTGAATTTTTAAATCTATATGAAAGGGAATTTGGGGCTATTTCAGGTAAAGCTTCGGTATCAAACCCCAAATCTTGAACAAATAGAAGAGTAAAAAAAAATGATATTTTAAATTATATTCCACGCTTATTGGAAAGCCTTGGGCGTCCTGAAGCACCTTTTCCGGCTTTTTTACCACCTTCATGCTCTTGAAGCTGTTTTTCAACTTCATTAGCAGTTAAAGGTCTTATAAGTCCGTGTTGCATGGAATATCCCTTGTCTAATATATTTTCAAGAACTTCTTGAAAATCCTTTCTTGATAAACTTGGAAAATCTTTTCTTAAGGCCGCGTATAATCTTTTATCAAGATAAACACCGTTATGATCCTTAAGAATATCACCTGCCCTTGCTTCTATCTTTGATAATTTATTGTCATCAGTCATGATCATCTCCCCGATTAACACTTTTTACTGGGTTTCTATCTAATCTACTTACCATCTTCTATATATCCCTTCTAATCAATATAGATTTCTCAATCAGAACATAAAATGTAAAAAAATTATACGTGTATAAAATAATATTCTATATGAGAAATTCTTTCATTTTAATATTCTAGATCATATTAAATCTTTTTTATAAATAAAATATTTTCATTGAAATTTTGTTAAATTGAGAGTAAATCATGGTCAATTACATTCAAACTAGATAATTAATGCATATTTAAATATTTAAGGACCATTTAAACCAGATCATTTAAACGTTAATTACATGAAGTTTCCATGATATATAATATCAAATAGGAGGGCAGTTTTGTGGAAGAACATCGCGAGGTTAGTGAAGAAGAATTTGAAAATATTGTTGAAGCCTGTGAAAAGCTTTTAAAGGAAGACCCTGATAATCCTGAAACATGGACAAGGAAGGGCATGGCCCATATGGGGCTTGGAAATTCTGATGAAGCTATTATAAGTTTTGATAAAGCTTTAAAATTAGAACCAGATTTTGTATGGGCACTGGACAATATGTGTATGGCCATGTTACTTTCCGAGAGATACGAAGAATCACTCGACTGTTTTAATAAAGCGCTGGAAATCAATCCAACAGATGAAATACTGCTCAATAACAAGGCATTTTTACTGTCATCCATGGGCAAGTTTGATGAAGCAATTGAAATATTTGATCGTATATTGGATCAAACCGATAACAGAACATCTGTGCTTAAGGAAAAATCCAACTGTCTTTTAAATCTCGAGAGATATGCTGAAGCATTGGCATGTCTGGAAGAAATTTTAGAAGAAGAAACAGATGATCCGGACATCTATTTCAAGAAAGGAAATGCTCTTGGAGGTCTAAGAAAACCATTAGAAGCATTAAAAGCCTTTGAAAAAGCATTGGAATTAGATCCATTATATGTGGAAGCTTGGAACTCTAAAGGAGTTGCATATGGGCTTTTAAAAAGCTATGAAGATTCAATTATATGTTTTGACCATGCCATTGACATTGATCCAGATGATGACAGGGCGTGGTTCCTAAAGGCAAAAACCATATCAGCAATGGGAGATTTAGGAGATGCCCTAGAATGTTACGACAGATCTCTTGAAATCAATCCAATAAACACAGAAGCATGGTACAGAAGGGGTGTTGTTTTATACGATCTCAAAATATTCCCTGCATCAATAGAATCCTACGAAAAGGCAATAGAACTAGATGAAAATTATGCCGAAGCATGGAATGGTAAGGCACTTTCACTCTATGAAATAGGTGAACATGAGGAAGAAATAAGCTGCTACAACAAGGCAATTAAAATTAACCCCAACTTTTCAGAGGCATGGACCAATAAGGGTGCAACCTATTTAACCATGGAAATGGACAACGATGCACTGGAATGCCTTGATATGGCACTAAAATTAAACCCAGAAGATCATAATGCGTGGATGAACAAAGCCAGTGTACTCATACGTCTAGAAAAACTTGAAGAAGCAATAAAATGCTGTGATAAAGCTTTAAAAATTAAGCCAATATTATTGCCAGCTTTATTTCTTAAAATACGAACACTTCAAACTCTTGAGAAGTTCCAAGAATCTGTTGATAGCCTTGACAGAGTACTTGACCTGGAACCTGAAAACGATGAAGCATGGTTTTTAAAGGGCATATCACTGGAATATATGAATAAAACCGAAGATGCTCTAGAATCATTTAACAGCGCCCTTGAAATCGATCCCAAAAATGTTGGTGCATGGTACTTCAAAGGAAGATCACTGATGTACCTAGGTAGAACCGACGAATCCATAAAATGCTTTGAGATGGTTACACTGATGGACACAGAAAACTATGATGCGTTCCTTTTAATGGGTATCATGCTGTTGGAGCTTGAAAGATACAAGGAAGCATATGAGAATTTTGAAAAAGTTTTGAAACTAAACCCTGGAAATGAAGAAGCTTTAATCAAGAAAGGGCAGTCATTAGGATTCCTTGAAGAACCTGAAAAAGCATTAGAATGTTTTGAAGAAGTTTTGAAGATCAACAGCGAGAATATAGAAGCTTTAAATTATAAGGGAGTGGCTTTGAAACACATGCAAAAATATGAAGAATCCATAAGCACTTTTAAATCCTTAATAAGTAAGGAACCCGAGAATCCATGGGCATGGCATCAGATTGGGTTAGATTATAAGGAACTCGAAAAGTATCAAAAAGCTGTAGAAGCCTTTGACAATGCATTGGATATTGATCCTAATTTTATTCTCGGATATCTTGAAAAGGGTGTGACATTAGGCCTTAATAAACAGTATCCTGAAGCAATGGAATGCTTCGATGAAGTACTATTAAAGGATCCTAAAAATCCAGATGCTCTTCAATTTAAAAAGATGACCATGGAGTTCATGGATGAAAAGAATCAAGAATGAAGTGAATATGCCAATTTAATAATCAATAAATAATCAGGTGAAAAAAATATGGACTACAAGGAATTACAAAGCTACATGGAACTAAGTCCCTTTGAGGTGCAGTTTGCACTGACCAATATAGCTGGAAATTTCAGGGATCACACCCTTTTAAATGCTGGACGTGGAAATCCTAATTGGATAGCTACAACACCACGTCAAGCATTTTTTACACTGGGTATTTTTGCAATTGAAGAAACTAAGTGTAATTGTGAATATATTCATACCGGTTTCCACCCTGAAAAGGATGGAATAGCGAAACGTTTCCAAGAATTTTCAATAAACAACCCTGATATGCCAGGTATGAAATTTTTAAAAGATTCAGTAGCCTATGGAATTGAAAATTTAGGATTTGAACCAGATTCCTGGGTTTATGAATTAGTTATTGGTTGTCTTGGAGACTTTTATCCAGAACCCGATCGTATACTGCTACATACCGAACGGGTTGTACAGTCATTTCTAGGGGAATATTTATGTAACAAAGACGAAAAAATCTGTCACACCTACGATCTATTCGCAACCGAAGGGGGAACTGGAGGGATAATATATGTTTTCAACTCACTAATGGAAAACAAACTCATAGCCCCTGGTGATAAGATTGCCATTGGATCGCCAATATTTAGTCCCTACCTTGAAATTCCACATTTAAATGATTATAATCTTGAAGAAGTAGAAATTATAGCTGATGTAGAAGATGAGTGGCAATATCCTGATTCAGAGATAGATAAACTTAAAAATCCATCTATTAAAGCATTTTTTGTTGTTAATCCAGGTAATCCTCAGTCTAGAGCCATAAGGCATGAGACTGTCAAGCGTATAGCAGATATTATAAAAAATGATAATCCTAACCTTATAATCATAACAGATGATGTTTATGCATCCTTTGTCGAAGGTTTTCATTCATTAATGTCTGTAATCCCTTCAAACACCATATGTGTGTATTCATTCAGTAAACATATGGGTTGTACTGGCTGGAGGTTAGGGGTTGTGGCCTTGGCCCAGGATAATAGAATTGATAAGATGATATCGTTACTTCCAGATAATGATAAAAATAAATTAATTGAAAGATATCAGAGCATAAGTTTAGAACCAGAAAATATGAAATTCATAGACCGTTTAGTTGCAGACAGTCGTTCTGTAGCACTTAAACACACAGCAGGTTTATCATTACCGCAACAGACCCAAATGACCCTATTTTCATTATTTTTCATTATTGAAGACAATGTATCTTATATTAATGGAACTAAAAAAGCGCTTAATGGACGTATCCATGTACTATACAAAACTCTGGGACTGCCATTAAACTATGACAAAACAGCAACCAATTACTATGCAATTATAGATCTTCTTGAACTTGCAAGGGACAAATACAGTAGCCACTTTGCAGACTGGATGGTAGAAAAGTATAATGCATTAGCGTTTGTATTTGCTCTTGCAGACAAAGAATCAGTAGTATTATTACCCGGTGCTGGATTTGATGCCTCCAGTTGGTCTGTAAGAATTAGTCTAGCAAATCTAAGGTATGAGGCCTATGAAGAAATTGGTAAAAAAATGTTAGAAACCTTGGAAACAGCCTTCGAAGATTATCAGATCAGCACCCAGAAATAAGTATTTATTTGATGAAATTCTCTAGAATTTTAGAGATCAATAAATACATAAATTTTTTGTGAAGGTGAGAAAAGTGAAGTTTGAGCGGTTTTTAATGGTTTTAATGTTGTTTTCGGTTTGTTTTGTTGCATCTACAAGTTTTGTTTCGGCTGCAAATAATACAACCATTCATGCGGCAAATACCACTGTTTCTGCCCATATTCACCTTTAGATACTACCCCACCTGTAACAACGAGTACAAATCCTGGTAAAAGTGCTTTGAATGTTCCAGTTAATCAGCATATTAAAATTACCTATAATGAACCAGTAAAATTTGAATCCGGTTGGAGTGAACTTAGAAATGGTAATGGGCAGTTGATTCCCATTACAAAATCCATAAGTGGCAATACCCTAACTTTAACACCAAAAAATTTATTGGATATGAGTACCACCTACACTGTTTCGGTGCATACAAAGAGTATTTCTGACTTGGCTGGAAATGGAATAGCTGTTAATTCTTTTAAATTTACAACAGCCATCAGAATCGATATCATCAACACTAAAACAGGTGGAGATATCACCCAAAATTCTGTTTTTGTACAGGAATATACCGAAAACAGTTTTATCAGCGCAAATTATTTCAAAAGCTAAAAGTGGGACAACAATGGTCACATTTGAGATGGTAATGGACCTAAGATTTTAATTGTAGCCGGTGTGCATGGGAATGAATTACCAGCCCCTGCAGCTGCAATGAAATTAATAAATTATCTTAATGGTAAAACAATACATGGTACAATCTATATTAATACCCTTTGCAATTCCATACAACTCCGCACATACCCAGCGATACTGGAAAGGTCAAAATCCCAATATGGTTGCCAATGTTTATAGAACTCCAACCAATATAATTGTTAATTTAGCAATGAAACTACATGTTAGTGTACTTGGAGATTTCCATTCATCTCAACCCGGCGGTGTGCCTGGGAAGGATGCAATATTCTGTTCACAGTCACCCACATATAAAAGCTATGCAATAGCATCGTATATCAGTAAAAACATAGGAACATCACTTATTACCTATAAAAAAGCAGGCGTAGAATACCCCGGAGCATTAGAAGACGAATGTAATTTACATGGCATACCAGCTGTTACATGTGAAGTTCTTGAAACACACGGCACAGTATCCTCCGATAAATTGAATAAATCTTACAGTGAGATGATGGCCATTTTAACCTATTATCATATCCTTTGATTACATTTAAATCTGAAACAGGTAGTTACAATATTTGGAGAGGGTGAATTATTTAAATAATATTTTTTTTTAATTATTGCATAATCTTTATAAGTGATTTAATTTAATGTTTTTAATAATTCCAGTACACAAAAGGTATTTGGATTAAATAATTATTTATTCGACATATTATGTGAAATTCGACCCTATAAATTTTATTATAAGATTTTGGATAATAATAAGGGCATTACACTGGTAAAGTTTGTAAATAATATATTTTAAAACTAAAAAATTGTGTAATATAGGGGTAATTTAACTTAATATCGCATATTATATAGAAATATATCATGAATTTGAACTGTATTGAATGTGATTAAATATTTACAAATATCCTATGGACGTTATAGAGTGTTACAATGAATTGCAACATAGTCATTCTAATGGTGGTAATGATTACAGCATTATTATGTGGTTCAGCTACTGCTGCAACTGTCAATTCGACATAATATTACATCTAATTTTACTACAAATAAGCTGGTTTCAAAAAATCCATATCCAGATTTGGTTGTTAAAAATGTTACTGTACCTTCAATTGGTGTAAAGGGAAAAACCATAACAGTGGTAAATTCGATTAAAACCCAGGGAAATACAGGATCTAAGGGGTTCTATGTAAATTACTACCTTAAAAACACTTCATCTAGTAAACCTATTTATATTGGGCGGAGATACGTCACAAGCCTAGGAGCAGGTAAAACACTAACCCAAAACACCGAACTAACCATTCCAACAGCCATAGCAAATACCAGCTACTACATAATGGTATACGCAGATTATACCAACCTAATAAAAGAATCAAATGAAACCAACAACCACAACTACAGCAAAACAAAAATTAATATTCTAAACAGTGGTAGACCGGTTTATATAACCAGTGACAACATTAACAAATACACTGCAGATGATATTGCCAGAATAAACAACATTGTTTTGGGCTTACAATCACTGGGACTATATGCTGTTAACTATGGTAGGTCCAAACGAACATGATAATATTATTTTTAATACCACAATACCACAGAACGCTTTAATTGTAAATATATATGGTGGTGTTTGTGCCGGTACAATATGGGAGATGACCCAAAGTTGGTATAGATACTACATGGGTAATAGAAGTGTATTCTCTGTCTGGATTAATACTACAACCAATATAGACAACGTTCCATTTTTACGGCGGGCGTATGATGATAACACAACACCAGTATATGGTTCTAATAAAACCGGGGAATTTCCCAATGCTAAAGACATAAATAACAATGGTGTAATTGAACCGGGTCCATCAACATATGTGAATAATACACTGGTATCAGTTAATCGAGAAGATGGAATATATTATCCAGCTGAAATAATGAAAAAATATGGTTACAGTTATCTATATCAAGAAAATGGAGACATTCAAACCATAATAAACGCAATATACAATTATTTAATGTCAATTTCATAAATAAATAAAAAATAGAATCTTTAGGATTCTATAAATAATTCTCAATTTAAACCACATTTATTTTATTTAACCCCAGTTATCCTGTGAGATAATTTCTTCGATTGTTTTTCGTGGCCTGGCATCTGGATCTTCATCAGGGTATCCTAATGTGATCATACCCACCACTTTGATATCTTCGGGTATTTTAAGCACGTTTCTAACTAATTTTTCATCATATGCACCTAACCAGCATGTGCCCAGTTCAAGTTCTGTTGCTTGGAGTATCATAAATGACAATGCTATTGAGAGATCTACTGTGTAAGCATACTGTCCGCATGGCATGATCTTTTCAGACTCTGTTGAACATGCTGCAATTAAAACTGGAGCTTCTCCAACAAATTTTTGACCCATACATACATCTACAAGTTTTACTCTGGTATCTTTATCCTTAACAACCACAAATTTCCATTCCTGGCGGTTGGCTGCTGATGGTGAAATTCTTGCAGATTCCAAGATTTTATTTAGCTTCTCATCTTCTACAACTGTATCTTTATATTTCCTTATACTTCTTCGAACTTCTATTGCTTTTGAAACATCCATATTATATTCCTCCATAACTTATTTTTTTTTTGATTAATAATTATTATATAAACTTCAAATTCCATTTAGGTGAACAACTTCATCTAAAGGCCTTCTACTACTTATGAATGTATTTTGTGGGCTATCATTATCTTTGTAACCCAATGCAATTCCAATTACTATGCTTAATTCGTCTGGAATTTCAATTGCTTTTCTTATGATCTTGGGGTAGGCAACTAGATTCACTGCAGGTGCTGAATCGATACCATACTCTTGAGCTGCCAGCATGATACTTTGTGAGAGGGATCCTAAATCAAACATTGACCATTCAGAGAGTGTCTCATGCATGCACAGATATATTACTATGGGAGCCCCAAATAATTTGAAATTAAGTTTCCAAGAAGCATTTATCGCTTCTTTATCTCCCTTTGATATTCCAAGATGTTTGTAAAGTTTAATTCCAAGTTCTTTCATACATTCTTGGTGTTGTGCTGGCCACTCTGACATGAACGGAATATCGGGATCTGTTGGCACATCACCTTTAAAACTATCCATATAACATTTTCTAATAGATTCCAATACATCTCCACCGGCAATATATAATTCCCATGGTTGTGTATTGGCCCATGAAGGTGAACGTGTTGCATTTTCTATTATTTTAAGTAATATTTCCCCATTAATTGGATCACGTTTAAATGCCCTGCAAGTAAAGCGAGAATTCAATGCGTCTAAAACATCCATTATATCTCTCCAACAAATTTTTTGGTTAATTCCAAAAACAGATAATCTTCTTAAATTTTATGGGTCTAATATGGATTATAGTGTGTTATAAAAATCCTTAATCATTTCGGATGTATCTTCGATTAAAGGTTTTCCATGTCCTGATAGCATTATCCTGGGATTAAAATCTGAAATTTTTTTAACAGATTTTTTAAGTGCTTCACGATCATTTATTAGAAATGAAGGGGGTCCACCAACCTTATTTCCATCGTAGGTGAGTGTATCACCCACAAAAATAACACCATTATCAGAATTATATAGTGCTATGCTCCCAGGTGTATGTCCTGGAGTGTGTATAACCCTATAATTATCAACCATATCGTTTTCCTGTAGACCAATATCGGGTTTAATAAATTTGTAGCTGGTAAATGTTGACATCAATCTCGAAACAAATCTCATATAAATTGGGTCCGATGATGGTTTTTCTCCAGAAATTATATCCACATCATCTTTGTAGGCTGCTACTTCGGCATTTGTGATTTTTTTTAGTTCATACAAACTACCAGTATGATCCATGTGGTGGTGTGTTAAAACAATGGTTTTAATATCTTCAGGTTTACCCTTAAGCACATTTTGAAGGTAATTAAGAATATTTTCTTGTTTCCCTGGTGTTCCTGTATCTATGAGTGTTGTTTGGTCTCCCAATATCAAATATGTATTTGCTGTTACTCCCTCAATCCAATGTACGTCCGATAAAATTTCCATTCAATACCCCCAAGTTATACTATGTTGATACATGTATTTTCAATTTGTTAGAAACCCACCCCAAATCATATGGGTAGTTTTATTAGAAAAGGAATTTTATTTATTTATATTATAAAATAACTATTATTTAAAAAAGCTTTGCATTTAATAGTTATCCTATCTATTGGAGGTTTATATATGCGTATATTTTATGTTGCAGGTGCAGTTGTACTCTTATTACTTGTTCCACTTTTATTGTACAGCACCACCAAATTAGCGGAAGGAAACAAAACATCAACCTACATCACTGCATTGTTATGTTTCATTGTTGGGTTAGGAACACTATATATCGGACTTATCTAAAATTCTTTTAATAATTTGGAATGAATTACCCCTAGATCATTATTTTATTACTTAATTTTTGATTGGAAACGATACTCCCCATTTATTTATTCTAAAATTTTTTTCGTGTTAAAGATTTAATATCTTTGGATCATAAAAAAAATTAATATAATAAATTATTTTGGGGGATATTTTTGAAGCTTAGAAAGGATTTTATTGTACTTCCAACTCTACGATCCACCGATGATCAACGTATTGAAAGACATGCTGACTGGCTTGAATTACTATTTGACCTGATATTTGTTGCCGCCATATCACAAGTAGCAACAAATTTAAGTGGTAACTATTCAGCAATAACCTTTCTAGAATCCATACCACTATTTTTTGCCATATGGTGGGGGTGGAGCGGACATACATTTTATTTAGACCGTTTCGGTACCGATGACATATTAAACAGGGTCATGACCATGGCACAGATGGTTGTTGTGGCTTATCTAGCAATCAACGTTAAAAATGCGTTAACAACCACTAGATCTGGTTTTGCTATTTCTTATGCTGTTTTGAGGTTCATATTAGTTGCCGAGTACATAAGGGTTGGTAGACTGATACCCGAAGCACGTCCCCTAACCCATCGTTACAGTATAGGTTTTGGTATTGCGGCCTTGATTTGGTTGTCATCGGCATTTGTACCCGCACCATGGCGTTTTATACTCTGGGGATTTGCCTTATTAATGGATTTTCTTACCCCATTTACAGCTGGAGACATACATACTAACTTTCCCGTACATCCAACACATTTACCCGAAAGGTTTGGCCTTTTTACAATCATTGTTATTGGCAAGGCAATTGTAAGTATTGTATTTGCAATCAGTAATGTTGGCCTTGGTCTTTATACAGGTTTAATAGGTCTTATGGGACTTGTAATATCCTTCACAATTTGGTGGGGTTACTTCGAAGAGGCTGGAGGGGCTGAAACCCGTGTACAGGAGCGTGGAGATCAGATAGCTAAATATCAACTGTGGCTTTACTCGCATTTTCCACTGCTTCTTGGTATTGTGGGAACAGCAGCAGACTAGGGCATATCATAAATCTACCATTTGGAAGCGAATTATCTCATTCAGATGCATGGATACTGTGTATATCACTTTCAATAGCACTTCTATCACTCAGCCTGATATTTCTCTCATCATTTAAATGGGATGAGTGTAAAAGCAGGTCGATTTTGGTCTTTAGAATACCATATTATCTGGTTATAACCCTGGTTTTCCTAACAGGATTTTTAGGATCTTTAATATCGGGATTTAGGATATTGGTTATTTTAACGATTCTGTGTATTATCAAGGTGTTAATTTCACTTAGAGAAATGCCAGACAATATATGCAACCTATAAAAAAATAGTAATATTCTGGATTTAATCTAGGTAATTTGCTCTAAAAACCCAATTAATCTGCTATTTTCATTATTTAAGAATATTCTACCTTTTTCTGTTAATTTAAGATTTGATCCATCATACTGTGATATGTATTCTGTTTTTATGAATCCATTATCCATTATAGAATCTAATATTGTTCTTAAATGTTCTTCTGAATAGTTTGAAAGCAGGGCATATGTGTTGAGTTTATCAAGCTTATATTTAAATATAAAAGGAGAATCATTTCCCTTTAAAACCAGCATAAAACGTTTAATACCCAGATCTATATGAATCTCTGACAGACATTGTAATATGATCCTTGATATTGCAGATTCATAATCCACTACCAAACGATCGATTACAGGTAAATTCTCACTGGTTTTACAGTCCACCGAGCTTAGATAATCCTCTAACCTTTCATAGTACTTCATTGTAAAACCGCATTGACAGACTTTCAAATCTTTTTAGCATTCTCATCTGCTATTTCATAGTAAACATCACATTTTTTACATATCATAAAGGGCATTTGTACACCATCAATTAATTTATAAATTTTTTTTAGTAATATTTAATGTATTAAATGATTTTAAAATGGTTATTGTTGTAAATTATTCAAGAATTTTCATAACAACCTACTACAATAAATAACGTTATACTATTTAATAGATTACCAAGGTATCTGACAATTCATGATTAAAAATATTACTTATTAAAGATTTTAGGGTGCAATAATGTCGACAGACAATAATAATACAGAAATATCTTCCAATAAAACGTGTCCAGAGGGTCTGGATAATACTGAAAATTCTACTGACACTGCAGAATGCGATAAAATATTACTCTACATTGAAGATCAATTTTTTGATGTTGAAATTACAGAAGACAAGTTCATTGCCTACGAGAAAAAGAATTCAGGCACCAGGAGAACTGGTAAGGTAAAAGAATACAATATCGATTCAATGGAAAATATCCACTTTGAATATCCTGTAACAATAGTAAATTTTGATTATCAAAATAAAAAGGCAGTATACAGTTTCAATGAAAAAAATTATAACTCTTTAAAAGAGTTAATGATAAAAATAGGACTATACGATCCTAATAAGGTTGTAAAAGAGGAAAAAATAGATAGAAATGCTGCTTTAAAGGAAGTTATTAACAAAATAGGTTCCTATCTCAAGAGATGAAATAAACTTTTATACTAAATATTCTGGTGATATGATATGATATTGGATAATGAAAACAATGATGGAATTTCCTTTGATAAGATATGTCCAAAATGCGGTGTTGGAAACCCTGATGATGCAGATAATTGTATTGTGTGTGATAAGGATCTGGAAGAAACAGTTCTTTTTTTTGAAGATGAATTTTACGATATAGAGTTAACCAATGATTCATTCATAGAGTATAGGAAAAATTTTTACAAAACCCGCAGAACTGGTAAGGTTAGGGTATTCAGTATCGATAAGATGGAAAAAATTCGTTTCGGACATCCCATTACACGTTTCACCTTTAATTATAATGGTAAAAAAGAGGTATATGCCCTTAAAGCAGAAAATTACAGGTCTTTAAAGTATTTAATGGTAAAAATTGGAAATTTCGAGGAATAATCATTCCCTAATTTTTACTTTTTCTGTGTCTTAAATGTTCTGAGTCTATTTAAAGCAGCTATAAATTCGAATATTCTTGGTCTTGCCAGGTTATGTGGATATCTACGCCCCTTTGGAGCCAGGGTATCCAGTTCATCTATGTCTACTTCCATCATTTCCATAACATCCCTAATTGAATGTTTTCCATCCATATAGGTCTGTGCATGGTTAATTGCATATGCTATTGCACGGGTTTGGCTTGTGTCCATTAACTGCTCAACCTGGGAAAGATCTATACTCTCAATACCCAGAAGTATAGTGTGTTTTCCACGAACATCAAGCTTGAGTTTACGGCCTTTAAATGGTTTGATACTTTCAGCCTCAGGATATCGTTTTTTAAATTTGAATTTAAAATTTACTTCCCTTGTCCTGTTAATTGGTAGCTCATCTCTAATTCTCATTGCATCTTCTGTTGCATCTTCAGGTTTGTAATTGTCCATCATCACCACAGTGTCTGCAACTTCAAAGTAATCACCCGAACCCCCCATCACTATCACAGTTGATGTATCATATTCTGTAAATATCTCCCGAACCCTGTCAATAAAGGGTGTTATTGGTTCTTTTTCTTTTGAAACCAGACGCTGCATTCTTTCATCCCTGATCATGAAGTTGGTTGCAGATGTGTCCTCATCAAAGAGTAATAGTTTTGTTCCAACTTCGAGTGACTCAACAATATTTGCTGCCTGGGAAGTTGAACCCGAAGCATTCTCGGTTTTAAACTCAACTGTATTCTTACCCATTGGAGGATTATGAATAAATGAACTGATATCCACATTCTCAATTCTACGACCATCCTCCGCACGGATCTTAACAGCAGTAGGGTCTGTTACAACCCATTCCCTACCATCCCCATATATGTGATTGTAAACACCCCTCTCAACTGCATGGAGCAGTGTTGACTTGCCATGATACCCCCCACCAACAATTAATGTAACCCCAACTGGAATCCCCATACCTGTAACAGGACCATTATTATGAGTATCAATAGTGACTGAAAGTGATTCGGGTGTTTCAAAATGAACAGCATTTTTCATGGGTTTTTCTGATACTCCACTTTCCCTTGGAAGTACAGAACCGTCTCTAATAAATGAAACCAACCCTAATTTTTTGAGTTTTTGTCTTAAAAAGTTGGCATCTTCGTATAGTT
>OBLU010003170.1_pt1 | contig 14924 bp, 8 predicted proteins | sample 1518681 | NCBI WGS metagenome assembly OBLU01 (sample SAMEA3539304, study PRJEB22396) | soil metagenome | biome: tundra; feature: field; material: soil | place: USA | collected 2010-05 | depth 0.15 m
CCCTGAGCCGCTTCAGCGCGTCATCAATCGTCTTGCGCCGCTTCTCTTCCGGCAATTGCTCGAATGAGGTCAGCATCTGCTTAAAGCCGGTCGGCATAGTCGCGTCGATGAACGCCGCCTTCTCCTCCTCCGTCATCTTATCGAACCAGCTCCACGCCTCGCGATCTAGCCGCGCCTTGCGCCGTTCCTCCAGCGATAACGCGTTGAGCTTGTCCGCCAGCTCGCGAAGCGCCTTAACCCGGGCGTCACCCGACAGCTTGCTGATGTCCACCGACTCCGCATAGGCCTTCACCTTCTCGGCGGTCATCTTGGAATTGCGGGCGATCCGATACCCCGCCAATGCGACCAGCCATATCCCGCACACCGCAATCGCGGAAAAGACCACAGGGCGCCAACGATGACTTATCATGCCCCGAGTTTATCGTGACGCCTGCATTCCGCCAAGAGAAACTAATCCCAGAACACCACCGCTACCTCGAAGCGCCGCCCTTGATGCACCATTCATCGCATCCCTCCTACTCCTTGCCTTTAGCCCGCCCTCTCACTACCCTATCCCCGATGACCGATCCAACCCACTCCGAAGGCTCCGGCGCGCCTCCCGGGCCCAAACCCAGCCTCGACCACCTGCGCGACCAGATCGACGGCATCGACAAGCAACTGGTGGAACTGCTGGCCCAGCGCCGCCGCGTCGTCCAGCAAGTCACCGAAGTCAAACAGCAGCATGACCTCCCGACCTTCCACCCGGCACGCGAGGAGAACCTCATCTCCACCCGCCGTGCCCAAGCCAGCGCGGCTGGGTTGGACCCTGACTATATTGAGGACTTGTTCCGCACGGTGCTACGGCATTCGCGCGTGGGGCAACTGAACACCCTCGGGCGACGCGGCGTCCGGCCGGGAGCCAAGGTCCTCATCGTTGGCGGACGGGGTAACATGGGCCGTTTCCTCTCCAACTGGTTCCGGCAATCGGACTACGATGTCCGCATCCTTGACCGCGACGATTGGCCCCAGGTCCGCTCGCTGGCCTCGGGCATTGATCTATGCATCCTGGCCGTGCCGATTGACATCACCCCAGACGTGGCAGTGCAGATTGGTCCACATCTGCCGCACGCCTGTGTCCTGGCGGACATCACGAGCCTTAAGCTCAAGCCGCTCGAAGCGATGCTCCAAGGCCACGCCGGACCCGTCGTGGGTCTGCACCCTCTGTTCGGCCCGGCGACCGTCACGATGGACAAGCAAATCGTTGTCGTCACCCCCGGGCGAGACCGGGAGCAGTGCCAATGGCTGCTCGATCAACTCACCCTCTGGGGCAACGTACTCGTGGAAACCGCGGCGGCGGAGCACGACGAGATCATGGGCATTGTGCAGGCCCTGCGCCACTTCGCGACGTTTACCTTTGGCCAATTCCTCCACTCCCGCGGCGTGCCTATTTACCGCACGCTTGAGCTTTCCAGCCCGATCTACCGCCTCGAACTGGCCATGGTGGGCCGTCTCTTTGCCCAGGACCCGGCTATGTATGCGGAGATAGTGTTCGCCACGCCTGAGCGCATAGCCCTCTTAAAGGACTATATCCAATCCCTCCAGCAGAACCTCAGCCTGGTAGAGCGCGGCGACAAGGCGGAGTTCGTGAGCCGCTTTCGCAAGGTCGCCGAGTGGTTCGGCCCCTTCAGCGAACAGGCCATGCGCGAGAGCACGTTCCTGGTCGAGAAGCTGGTGCACCGTTTCTGAGCCGATAACGGAAAAGCGACGCTCCGACACCCTGGCATCGCCTTTGGCGCGAGCCTGTTGTCAGCGTGCTGCAAGCGCGGGGGTGTGGTATTGCCACGGTGTTGCTCCGATGTGGGTCGCGCAACCCATTGATTTTACATAACTTGCAAGAGGATACAAAGGCCGTCCGGCACCGCTCCCTTTTCGATGCCCTCTCTCCTAAGTGCGCAACCCAATGTACCACAGCAGGTTGCGAAGAATGGTGGTTCTTGACCACTTCACTGCCAGGCTGGTCGGATGTCTGGCGCCACCCCTTGGGGCCCTAACCATGCAGTTAGCGGAAGCCCCACCAAACCGCAGAGACAGCCCATTCTCAGTCGCCTGAAGATCTGTTGCTATTAGCCATGGCCAAGAAGTTCCACGCTGCGCGCGCTCACACGGCACTCTTTCACGGCCTTCGATAATTCTATTGCCGCGCCCACTGCCCCGCCCGAAACTTGGCAGGTGGCATCGGCCTCCAAACCAGTCCTCTCGGTCCAGGTGCGCGAGTTGGTCGAGTTCGCTTTGCGGCAAGGCGACCTGGGCGGCGCGCGCGATTTCGTGGGGCCAAACCGGGCACTGGCAGGGACCCGTGGCCATCAACGGCTCCAGCGCTCCCGCCCAGCCGGCTATGAGAAAGAGGTGCGCATCTGCCATGAAATCGAGGCAGCCGAGTTCATCCTGCGCGTCCAGGGGCGGATTGATGGTCTGCTGGCCACCGCGCAGGAAACGCTGTTGGAGGAGATCAAGACCGTCCAGGGAGGGTGGGACCGTGCAGCCGACCCGCTGCATTGGGCCCAGGCCAAAATCTACGGCTTTATCTACGCCTACGACCACACCCTGGAACACATCACCATCCAGTTGACCTATCTGGACCTGGATACCGGTGAGCTGACTGAGTTTCGCAGCCTCTTCGCCCGGGTGGAGTTGTCGGACTTCTTCGAAGAGGCAACCGCCATCTATCTCGACTGGCTCCGCGCCCATCACCATTGGTGCCAACAGCGCGACCAATCCATCCGCGCGCTCACTTTCCCCTTTGCGCGCTACCGTCCCGGTCAGCGACAACTCGCGGTAGCTGCCTATCGCGTGCTGGCTAGCGGCGGGCGGCTCTTCCTCGAAGCCCCCACGGGCATCGGCAAGACCATCTCCGTGCTCTTCCCGGCGGTCAAGGCCCTGGGCGAAGGCAAGCTAGAGCGTATCTTCTACTTGACCGCCCGCACTGTGGGACGCGCGGTGGCCCAAAAGGCATGCGCCGACTTGCGCCAGGCTGGGCTCCGCTTGCGCACGCTGACACTCACGGCTAAGGAAAAAGTCTGTGTTCAGGAAGGCCAGCCCTGCGACCCGCTGACCTGTCCCTTCGCTCTCGGCTATTACGACCGCCGCAGACCCGCCATGCGCGCCGCCCTGGAGCGTGAGGAAATCACCCGCCCGGTGCTTGAAGCCGTCAGCCGTGAGCACCAGGTCTGCCCGTTCGAGCTTTCCCTCGACCTCTCGTCCTGGGTCGATGTCATCGTGTGCGATTACAACTACGTGTTCGACCCCAAAGTTTATCTGCGCCGTCACTTTGCCGAGGAGCCGGGCGATTACGCCTTCCTCGTGGACGAAGCCCACAACCTGGTGGACCGCGCCCGGGAAATGTTCTCCGCCGACCTCGACACTCGGGAGATACAAGACGTCCGCCGCGCGCTCAAGCAAGCCGTGCCCCGCTGCGCCAAAGCGCTCACGCGGTTGACCTCGGCTATGCGCAAGCTCGCCGGGCCGGGCACACTGCCCTCCGATCCCTCCACCGAACTCAACCTCTTCCCCTCCCAAAGTAGGGCAGGCGTCTCGCCTGCCCCTGCCCCTGCCAGCCTCACGGCTCAAAATGCGGAGCGCACACCTCGACCTCTTGACGCGCAGTGCGCCCGTGAATCCCCGGACAAAGACGGACCCCTCTCCCCGACCCTCTCCCCTTCGGAAGGGGAGAGGGAGAAGCGCCGCCAAGTCTCTGGCGCAGCAAGGCTGGTCGATAGGGCACCCTTTAGGGCGGGTCAGGGGTTATCTGCAAGCCCACCCCAAACCACCCGCGAGTTTCCCGCAGACCTGCTGCCTCCGCTCGACGAGGCCCTCAAGCAGGCGGAAACCTGGCTCGCTCGGAATCAGCCCGCGGATTTCCGCGAGGCCCTCCTCGAACTCTATTTCCGCTTGCACTCCTTCCGTCGCACCGCAGAGCTCTACGACGAACGCTTCGTCACCCTCACGGAGTCTGACCGATCGGTCCGAGTCAGACTATTCTGCCTGGACCCTTCCTTCCTGTTGCGGCAGGCGCTGGCACGGGGCAAGGCCGCCGTCTTCTTCTCCGCCACGCTGACGCCGATTGACTATTACCGCGCACTGCTGGGTGGCAGTCCTGAGGACCCTTTGTTGCAATTGGCGTCGCCCTTCCCGTCCGAGCATCTGGCCGTGCTGGTGCAGGACCGCATCCGCACACATTTCAAGGCCCGCGCCGACAGCCTGCTCGACGTGGTGCAGGCTATCGCCTCACTGGTGGAAGGACGCCCCGGCAACTATCTCGCGTATTTCCCCTCATATCAGTACCTGACGGCAGTGCAGGAACAGTTCCACACCCTGCACCCGGCGGTTCCTATCCTAGTCCAGCGTCCCGGCATGAGCGAACCCGAACGCGATGCGTTCCTGGCAGCGTTCGCCGTCGAGCATGGCGAGACCCTGGTCGGATTTGCGGTGATGGGCGGAATTTTCGGCGAAGGCATCGACCTGGTGGGCGACCGGCTGATCGGGGCGATCATAGTAGGCGTTGGCCTGCCCCAGCTATGTGTCGAGCGCGACCTGATCCGCGACTACTTCCAGGAACAGACAGGGGCCGGCTTCGACTACGCCTACACCTTTCCCGGCATGAACCGCGTCCTGCAGGCCATCGGCCGGGTGATCCGCTCCGAGACCGACCGTGGCGTGGTGCTGCTCATCGACGCCCGTTTCGCGGAGCAGCGCTACCGCCGACTATTCCCCGCCTGGTGGCAGCCGGCGCGCGCCAGAAACACCGATGAAATCAGGGATGCCCTTGTTAAATTCTGGCAGCCTGCGTCGCAGGGGTAACAATCCAAACCGGGAGGAGGGCAATTAACGCAAAGACGCCAAGGAGCAAAGGCGCAGAGCTACTCACCAGTCACTAATCACAAGCCCCTATTCACTTTCCTTGCGACTTTGCACCTTTGCGCCTTTGCGTTGAATTGGCATCGCAGGTTACTTTTTCACCGCCAGCAGGGTGAGCCGCGGCCACCACCATACGATCTTGCCGGCCTCGTTTCGGAGGCGGAGCGTCGTCCGCACCCGCTTGGTTGCGCCTCCCACTGCCGCTAGAACCTGCTCGCGGTTCAGGGGCGGAGTCGCAGCCGTCTCGAAATACCATTGCAAATCCGGCTGTTTGTAGGGCTCCAATTCGGAACGCTCAACCGTCAGGCCGGCTCCGAGAACCAGCGCTTCCCAGGACTTCGGCGAGAGAAAGCGGACATGGCTTGGGTCGCGCAACTTCTCAACGTGATGCAGCCATTCCGCTGTCTGCTTGTCGTCGTCGGGCACGCTGCCATCAATGAGCAGGAAATGTCCTCTCGGCTTGAGGACGCGGGCGACTTCGCCGATGAACTGTTCCGGCGAACTGAAGTGATGCGGCGCCACGCGCGCAGTGACGAGTTCGAACGAACCCGCCGCAAAGGGCATCTTCTCCGCCGGGAACAGCCGCGTTTCGATGCTCATGCCCGCTTCGGCGCATAACTTGGCTGTGTTCTTCAGCATCCGTGGCGCAATGTCCCCCGCAGTGACCTTCCAGCCCTGGCGGGCCAGCCAGAGGGCCGTATGCCCTCCGCCAGTCGCCACATCTAGCGCCACCCCGCCAACAGGGACGGTAATGCCTTTCAATGCCGCCGCCACGTCCTCGGTGTTCGCCAGGATGTGCGATTTACCATAACGGTCACTCTGCCGCTCGAACTGCTTGGCCGATGCGGCCTGCTTGGGATCCAATATATGCTCGGTCACTCTCAACCTTATATCTCCCGCGGGTCGTCTTCACAAGCTTCCGTTGAACAGACCGCGATTGACGCACAGGGCCAGTGCCGAAGTAGTAGCGCGGGCGTCTCGCCTGCGAGTCTTGGCGGCGTCCCGCCCCCAAGACGATGGAGACCATGAGGCAGGACGCCCTCGCTAACTCGCAGGCGAGACGCCCGCGCTACTTTGTCGCTGGGCCAGTATTGACGCGCTGGATGGCCGCGCATAATCTTGCGCCATGACCGCTCCAACTGGCCGTATCCGGCAGGCGGCTTTGAACCCGCCGCAGCTCGCCCGCAAGGCGATCCGGAATCCTCGTTTGTTCCTCGAAATCGCCGAGGGCCTGAAGTCAGACAAGCCGCGCGTCAAATATGGGTGCGCCAAAGCCCTCCGCCTCATCAGCGAGCAACGCCCGGACCGGCTCTTCCCCTATTTCGATTTCTTCGTAGGCCTGCTGGACGACGAGAACAAGATCCTGCAATGGGCTGGCATCTTCGTGCTATCGCACCTGGCACGCGCGGACGATGACGACAAGTTCGCTGCCATCTTTGCCAGGTATTTCTCCGCCATCCCCGGCCCGGTGCTGATCACCGCCGCCAACGTCATTCAGGGCGGCGCTCGGATTGCACAAGCCAAGCCGCACCTGGCCGATCGGATAGCTGCCGAGATACTGAAGGTTGGCTCTGCTCGCTATCGCACTCCCGAGTGTCGCAACGTGGCCATCGGCCATGCGATCCTTGCGCTGAGCGCCATTGTGCGCCTGCTGCGCAACCCGGCCCCGACGATGCTGTTCGTCCGAAAGCAGCTCAAAAGCCCCCGGCCCGCCAACCGGAAGAAGGCGGAACAGTTCTTGAAATCTTATGCTTGCGCCTTAGCCACATCAATGCAGTTGCCTTCGGGGACCGCGCCCGCCTCGGGCGCTGCCACCCGGCGCCCTCGCCGGGTGGCCGTGGCGCGCGCGGTGTCACTACAGGGTGTGTCGTCTCGGCCAACTCCAAAGGTGGCTGGCGAGGGCGCCAGCCACAGCGCCCGAGGCGGGCGCGCTCCCCTGCCACTGAATCGTTACGGTTTAGCGCCTTTGCGTTGACGCGTAACCTTCCCGGCTCGACCGGACGCCGACGCCGCATCCGCTGAGCCACCCTCAGCCAAGGGGACGTTGCCGCCGCCCTTTAAACTAGTGGCCCGCCCCAGACGTCGATTTCACCACAAAGCTGTCGGCACTGTTGGGGTCACCGCTGCCCTTGTAGATGGCTGTTTGAGGGTAGGGATAGAGCGGGCGGGTGATGGCGGTTGTGCCCGGTCCGCTCTTGGAGGCGATGAGTTTGTCGGGCGCTTTGGCGTGCTCGACCCAATCCACGATGGCTGAGAGCCAATCCACGTCAGTTGCGCCAGGGCCACCGCCGCAGTGGAGGCAGCCGGGAACCATGAAGAGGCGGCAGTAATCGGCGGCATTGGGGTCGTGAGCCTGGATCTGGTGGTAGTAATCTACCGTTGCCTGGGCCGGGAGTGCAGGATCAGCCCATCCGTGCCAGATGATGAGTTTGCCTTTGCGCGCCTTTAAGGGGTCCAGGTTGGAGTTGGTTGCGTTGAGATAGGAAGCGGCCAAGTGGGTGTCACGCTCGAAATTGGAGAGGTTGTAGGTAGAATAATCCCAATCAGGCTGGTTGAAGATGAGGTACTTGAAGATCTGGGTGCCGAAGGCAAACATCAGAGTGGGGGCGTGGTCTTTGGCGAGGAGCGCGGGTGCGGGGCCGGTGAGCCAGAAGCGCCATTGCTCCGGGTCGCATTCCGCGACGGAGAATCCGGGATAGAGGGGGCCTTTGTCGTTGCGCGCGCCCTGGTAGATGGCGTTGATGGCCTGGCGCTGTTCGTCGGTGAGGCCCGGGACTTTGGAGAGGTCAAAGTGGGCCGAGGGCGGATCCTGGATGATCCCGTCCTTAAGACCATCCTGCGCATCACACTGTTCGAGAATGGCCTTCTGAAGGTTCTGGAGCGCTTCCGTGGGCAACACGGTGCGGTCGAGATGGGCGGGATCGGGGTAGAGCGCCTTGACGATGGCGATGGCGTTGGCAGCAATGCCGGTCCAGTTAAAGGCGGGCGCGCCGGCCACGACGCCGTCGAAGTCCTGCGGAAAGCGCTGTGCCTCCATCATGGCCTGACCGCCGCCGCGCGAGCAGCCGGTGAAGTAGGAATAGGCGGCATCCTTGCCGTAGTAAGCGTGGAGGAGCGCTTTGGCCACTTCCGCCGTCCGATGCACGGCGAGATAGCCGAAGTTCACTTGCGCCTCGAGGTTGTCGAGCGCCCAACTGGCCGAATAGACCGGTTGGCACTCGTGGCCGGTATCGGTGCCAACGGTGGCGTAGCCGCGCTTGACGGAATCGCGAGCGCTGTTCTGCACCGTGCCGACAAAACCACCGCCGCCGCCCATCACGAATCGCTCGTTCCAGGCCTCGGGCAGCAACAGCTCAAAGCGGATGTTGCCGCCAATGACGCCCTTCACCTCGACATAGGCTGCGGCATGGGGATCTTTCAGCAGGTCAGGAGCCACAGTGGTTGCCGACTCCAGGACCACATCCAGCACTTGCACGCGGCGAAGGTTTTCGGGGCTGAGGTGCTTGGGTAGCTCAGCCAAGGCTGAAATGGCGGCGCAACAGGCGGCAAAGCCGACCAGAAGACATCGTTTTTGCATGTGTTGGTTTGGAGCATAGTGGAAGGCATACCGTTTAGCTAGCGTCCAGTCGTCGCGTTAATACCGAGTTAGCACCTTGACCGGGCGCCGGTGCCGCACCACCATCCGACTGCTATGGAAATCAAACTGACCGCGATCCAGATCGAGAAGCCTGAGCCCATCAACTTCATCCTCGGGCAGGCGCATTTCATCAAGTCGGCGGGGGTTTATCCAAACAGTCGCGCACGATCTTGGCGAGCTTGGGGCGGGTATAGGGCTTCTGCAAAAACACCGCCCCGCCCCGGCGGAAGAAATCAGTGTTCGTCTCCTCGTCGTTATATCCGCTGGTGAAAATGATTTTAAGCTCCGGCTGACTGGCCCGGAGTTTCCCCGCCAATTCCCGCCCCGACATTCCCCCCGGCATGACGACGTCGGTAAGTACCAGGTCGATCCCTCCCGGATGGCGTTCCCAAACTTGCAAAGCCTCCGCCCCGGATCCCGCTTCCAACACCTGATAGCCGCAATCCTCCAGAATCAGGCGCGCCATGTCGCGCAGCAGCTCCTCATCCTCCACCACCAGAATAGTCTCCTGGCCGCCCCCCACCTCGCCGCCGAGGGCGACGTCCGGCGGCGGCGCTTTGACTCGCTCACTGCTGGCCGGAAAGAAGACGCTAAAAGTGGTGCCCTGCCCGACTTCGCTGCTGACTTCAACCCAGCCCTCGTGCTGTTTGACGATGCCATAGACTGTGGCCAGGCCCAGGCCAGTACCCTTGCCGACTTCTTTGGTGGTAAAGAATGGCTCGAAAATGCGGGCCATCGTGGCGGAGTCCATGCCGCACCCGCTATCGCTGACGCGCAAGCAAACGAACGCGCCGAGGCGCGCTTCGGGATGGGTTTGGACGTAGGCGTCATTCATCTCGATCGGGCTGATGCTGATCGTCAGCGTGCCGCCTTTCGGCATGGCGTCGCGGGCGTTGACAGCGAGGTTCATGAGAACCTGCTCGACCATGCCGGCATCCGCCTGCACCAGGGGGAGTTCGGGCGATGGATTGAATTCGAGCGCGACAGTCTCACCGAGCAAGCGCTTGAGCATTTTCGACACGTCGCCGACCACCTTGCGCAAGTCGAGTGGCTCGGACTTCATCACGTTCTTGCGGCTGAACATGAGCAACTGACGGGTCAGAAGGGCCGCGCGGTCGGCGGAAAAGTAGATGGCTTGGGTGCTGTCGAGCAAGTCGGCCGGCAGATCGGTCCGGGCCAGCAGCATACCGGAGTGGCCCTGGATCACCGTGAGCATGTTGTTGAAGTCGTGCGCTACGCCGGCGGCCAGTTGGCCGATGGACTCCATCTTCTGCGCCTGGCGCAACTGGGCTTCCAAGTTGAGCCGATCGGTGATGTCTTCCACGTAACAGTGCAAGACCTGGCTGGCGGCCATGGGATGGAACGACCAGGAAAGGGTGCGCCCCCCGACGACCGTTTGCAGGTTCGGCTTGCTTTGGCGCGTCTCCAGGCACTGGTGGACGATGGCCTGGACATTGGCCGGCAGGATAGCGCGCGGATGGTCTTGCCCGACCGACTGGGCCAGTTTAAGCGCGGAGTCGTTGAAATAGGTGATGGTGGCGTCGTCGGCGAGTTCCATCGCCGGGTTGGGATTGAGCTGGGTAAAAGTCGCCAGCTTTTGCAATTCGGCCTGAGTCCGAATCCTCTCCACCGCCATCGCGAGCACGGTCGCCACGGAGAAGATGAAATGGATCTCGTCCTCCGTGAATTTCCGCTGGCGCGCGGTGTGGGCCCCGAGGACACCGAATGCCTGCCCGTGTCCGGCGATCGCCACCGTGATTCCACTGACGACACCGTGGTCCGCCAATAGGGACGACCCGCGGAAGCGGGTCTCGCTGGCCAGATCACCGAACACCACCGCCTCCCCCGCAGTCAGCGCGAAGCCTGCCTCCGTCCGCGCGTCGGTCGGAATGACCGCCTTGCCGACACAGCCATCCTTCCAGCCGACGCCAGCCCGTAACAACAGGAACTTGCCACCCGATTGCAGTTCCAGGACGTGGCAGTACTCGACCTCCAGGGTCTGAGCGATGAGCATCACGGCCTGGTTCAGCAGCGCGTCAATATCGTCGCTCACCATGGCAAACTGGCCCAGCGCCGCCACGACGGTTTGTTGAAAGGAACGGTTGAGCAGGGTCTTTTCGGCCTGCTCACGTTCTTTGACGCGTTCCTCCAGCGAGACCGCCATTGCATCGAAGGTCTGCGCCAGCTCCCCCAGCTCGCCCCGCTCCTGCGACAACCCGGTGCGGCTGGCCAAGTCGCCGGCACCCAACTGTTGGGCCGCATTGGACAGAATGCGGACCTGGCGGAGAATGAAGCGCTCGCCGCCGAACCACGCAGCCCCCAAGGCCACCAACCCTACGACGAACCCCGTCCAGGGAAGGTCAGAGCCGTAATGAGCGGCGTAGTACTTGTCCGCGAGGTACATCAGCACCGAAGCAGGCACAATGGCCAGGAAGACGGTTCCCACCAGGCGGAATCGCAAGCCGGAGAACCTGGTCATAGCATATTTAGGTGTTTGTTGCCTGATAACACTAGCCGACCGGCTCGCTGCAGGCAAAGAGATTTCTGTAGCCGGGAGACCCGTCGCGACCGCGGGAATTTGCGCGGCATGAAAGTTCCTGATTGTTAGGCTTGCCAAAAGCGCTGGTTTCCCTAGATTGAGCGGCTCATTTATGAATCTACTTAGTCCTTACGCCTTCCTCGCGCTGGCGCCCCCCTCGCAGCCGGGGCAGCAAGCGCCGCCGGCGTGGGTGAACATGGTGCCGCTGGCACTGCTCGTCGTGGTGTTCTATTTTGCACTCATCCGCCCCCAGCAGAAAAAGGCCAAAGAGCACGCCGCCTTGCTGAAGGCGGTGCGCGCGGGCGACAAAATCGTCACCAGCAGCGGCATTGTCGCCGTTATCGTGACCGTGAAAGAGAAAACCCTGACCATCCGCTCCGCAGACTCCAAGTTCGAGATCACCAAAGCCGCTATTGCCGAGATTACCGAGCGCAGCGGCGAACCCAGCGAATCCTGATTAGCCCCCATGAACCGCAATAACTTCTGGAGATTCATCCTCGTTGTCCTTGTCATCCTCTGGTCGCTCTACGAGCTTTATCCACCCGAGGGACGGGACCTCCTCCTGGTGTTTCGCGAGAAGGCCGCGAACCGTGACCCCGCCTTTACCAGCATTTTCCAGAAGGCTCAGGCCCTCGAAAAGGCCATGCCGGAGAAGCCCTACGACAACCTGGTCGAGGCTATCGGCACCAATGACATCATCCGGTATTTCCCGGCGTTCGGAGCGAGGGAGGAACTGCACCCGACAACTTTCATCCTGAATCGTTTGCAGCGTGAAGCCGCTGGCCGCATCCGGCTGGGCCTCGACCTTCAAGGCGGCACCTCCTTCCTGGTGGAAATGGACACCAACCGACTGGCACAAGCCACCGATGCCGATACCGCCCTCTCTCACGCGGTCGAAGTGCTGCGCAAACGCGTCGATAAGTTTGGCGTAGCCGAGCCGCTCATTCAGCCGGAGGGCAACAACCGCATTCTGGTCCAATTGCCCGGCCTTTCTGCTGCCGTCCAGGAACAAGCCAAAGTGGCCATTCAGAAAGCCGCTTTCCTCGAATTCCGCATGGTGAGCCCCACCAGTGACCAGGACATCAAAGATGGCGTGGTGCAGCCTGGCTACGAAATCCTTAAGCGCAAGGAGCGGATGCGCAACGGCCGCGAGCGCACGGAAGAGGTTGAAGTCAAGAAGCACGCCGAAATGACCGGCAGCGGCATCAAGAGCGCCATGGTCGTGCGTGGCAACCTGGGCGAGCCGGAGATTCACTTCACCCTTGATACCGCGGGAGCCGAGCGCTTTGCTGAAATCACCCGCGAGAATGTCCACCAGCGCATGGCCATCGTGCTCGACGGGGAGCTCTACTCCGCGCCGGTCATCCAAACACCCATCGAAACGGGCAGTGGCCAGATCACCGGCCAGTTCGACAACAAGGAGGCCTTCGAGTTGGCCAACGTCCTGGAGAATCCGCTCCGGGCACCGCTGCACATTGTCCAGTCGCGGGAAGTGAATCCGACCCTCGGCAGGGATTCCATCCGCAGCGGCATCAACGCCGCGATCTACGGCACGCTAGCCGTCTCGGCCTTCATGCTCGTCTATTACCTCATCGCCGGCATGGTGGCCAACGTGGCGCTCATCGCCAACATCATCATCCTGCTGGGCGTGATGTGCTCGGTCGGCACCACCCTTACCTTGCCCGGTATCGCCGGCATCGTCCTGACCGTTGGTATGGCCGTGGATGCCAACGTCCTCATCTACGAACGCATCCGGGAGGAGACGGCCAAAGGCAAATCCTTGAGGGGAGCCATCGCCGCCGGTTACGCCCGCGCCTTCAGCACGATCTTTGACTCGCACGTTACGACACTCATCTCGTCGGTCATCCTGATGTACATGGGCACCGGCTCGATCAAGGGCTTCGGTGTGGCCCTCACCATCGGTGTCGCCGCCAGCTTGTTCACCGCCCTGGTCGTCACCCGGCTGATTTTCGACTTCCTGCTCGACCGTGGTTGGATTAAGTCGCTGCCGATGTTCCACCTGATCCGAGCGACCAAGCTGGATTTCATGAAGCTCGCCAAGCCCGCTTTCGTGATGTCCTGGATCTTAATCGCCATCGGCGTGGGCTATGGCATTCACCGCGGCAGGAGCGCCTTTGGCGTGGATTTCCTCGGCGGTGATACCACCATGTTCGCCTTCGAGCATAAGGCGGATGAAGCCGTACTGCGATCCGCCCTCACCAAAGCCGACATCAAAGACCCCCTCATTCAGTATCAGAAGGACTTGGTCAGCGGACATGAGACGCTCCGCGTGGACTCCGCCACTGGGACGGGTGACAAAGTCAAGGCGGTGCTGTCTGAGATTCCGGGCGCTGGTTTCCACCTGCAACTCCAAGACCACATCGGCGCCTCTGTCGGTCAGGAAATCCGGAAGTCGGCTGTGGTCGCGGGCATGCTGTCCTTGTTCGGCATCTTGATCTATGTGGCCATTCGGTATGAGTTCTCGTTTGCCGTCGGCGCGGTGCTGGCGGTAATCCATGACGTGCTAATGACCATTGGCTGGTACTGCCTCTCGGGGCGCGAGTTCAATGCCACCACCGTGGCAGCCATTCTGACGATTATCGGCTTCTCCACCAACGACACCATCGTCATCTTTGACCGTATCCGCGAAAATCTGAAGCTGGGCCTCCGCGGCACGTTCCGTGAAGTGATGAACCAGGCGCTCAATCAAACCCTGAGCCGAACCATGATCACCTCCGGCACGGTGTTCCTGGCCACCCTCTCGCTGTTTATCTTCGGCGGTGGCGCGATCAACGACTTCGCGTTCACCTTCCTCATCGGCATCATCACCGGCACCTACTCCAGCATCTACATCGCCAGCGCCCTGGTCCTCTGGTGGCATAAAGGCCAGCGCCCGCAACTTGGCGCAGGGGCGCAGGTGGCCGTCGTCGAAAGCGTGGCGGCTCCCGTGCGGAGTTAGCCGCGTTCGCGGTGACATGTTCGCCGTGGTTGAAATCACCGGTTGGCACTGGGTTGGTTTCATCGCGTGCGTCCTGATCTTCCTGGCGCTCGACCTTGGCGTCTTCCATCGCCACGCCCACGCGGTCAAGTTCAAGGAAGCGCTGGTCTGGAGCATCATCTGGTTCTCCCTGGCGATGCTCTTTGCCCTGGCTCTCAAGCCCCTGCGCGGCAAGCAGGAGGCACTCCAATTCGTCACCGGCTATCTGATCGAGCTGTCACTCTCGATGGACAACGTCTTTGTCATCGCCCTCATCTTTGCCTACTTCCGCGTCCCCCAGGAACACCAGCATCGCGTCCTCTACTGGGGCATTCTCGGCGCTCTCATCATGCGTGGCCTGATGATCGGCCTCGGGCTTGCCCTCATCACCCTGGTGGATTGGGTCCTCTACATCTTCGGCGCTTTCCTCCTCTACAGTGGCGCCAGGATGCTCTTCGTGCAGACTGAGGTCCACCCGGAGAATAATCGCGTAGTCCAATGGGTGCGAAAACTCTATCCCGTCACGCCGGAGCTCCACGGTCAGAGGTTCATGACCCAATGGGAAGGCCGGAGAGCGCTCACCCCTCTGGCGCTGGTGCTCCTAATGATTGAAACCACTGACCTGCTCTTTGCCGTGGATTCGATACCGGCAGTCTTCGCGGTGACGCGGAAACCCTTCATCGTCTTCACCTCGAACGTCTTTGCCATTCTCGGCCTGCGTTCGCTCTACTTCCTCCTGGCGGGCGCCATTGGCTATTTCCGCTATTTGAAATATGGGCTGCCCGCCGTGCTGGTGTTCATGGGCGTGGAGATGCTGCTCGATCCCCACGACCGGCCGCCGCGCTGGATTCAGGTCGATATTCCCACATCCGTGTCAT
>OBLU010003173.1_pt1 | contig 14919 bp, 13 predicted proteins | sample 1518681 | NCBI WGS metagenome assembly OBLU01 (sample SAMEA3539304, study PRJEB22396) | soil metagenome | biome: tundra; feature: field; material: soil | place: USA | collected 2010-05 | depth 0.15 m
AAGCACCGGTTTCCAGCCATGGGCTCTGAGACCCACCATCGCGCCCGCGCCGAGCGCAACGTAGAGAGTCGCGAAGACGGACGACGCGGACGACGCCAGGAGCACGGCCTCGCGCGGCGACGCGAACATGACGAGCGTCGGCAGCGCGAAAAGCGCGACGCCCGCGAGGGCGACGAGCATGAGCAGAGAGGCCAGATACGCCGCCGCGACGAGCGCGAGAAAGAGGCCGACACCCGCCGATTTCGGCACGATCCATCCCGCGGCCTCGATGAGCCGGTAGAACTCGAGGAGCGCCAGCGTCGTCGCCGCGGCCACGAGCAGTGCCCAGGCCCACGGCGGAGCCGCCACGAGCACCGCGAGGACCGCGGGGATGAGGATCGCGGCCGTGACCTCCCTCTGGAATCTCATCGCGACGCGGCCGCCGGATGCGCCGCTGGCGCCGCGACCTCGTTCCGCCTTTCTTCCGCCTCCGAGACGCCGCCGTACCGGCGCTCGCGCTTCTGGAACTCGGCGAGCGCCTCGAGGAAGTGCCCGGCCCGGAAATCGGGCCAGAGCACGGGCGTCACGTGGATCTCGGCGTACGCGATCTGCCAGAGCAGGTAGTTCGAGATGCGCATCTCGCCGCTCGTGCGGATGAGGAGATCCGGGTCGGGCAGCCCGGCCGTGTAGAGCTCCGATTCGATCGCGGCCTCGTCGATGTCCTCGGGACAGAGCACGCCCGCCTTCACCTTCTTCGCGAGCGCCCTCATCGCGTCGGCGAGCTCGGCGCGGCCCGAGTAGTTGAGGGCGATGTTGAAGATCATGCCCTTTCCGTGCACCGTCGCGGCGAGCGCGTGCTCGAGCTCGCGCTGGACGGAGGAATCGAGGCCGTCCATGCGTCCCACCACGCGGAAGACGATGTCGTTGTCGAGGAGCGTCTTCAGCTCGCGCCTCAGGTACTCCTTCAGAAGAGCCATGAGCGTCGCGACCTCGAGGTGCGGGCGCTTCCAGTTCTCCGTGGAGAACGCATAGAGCGTCAGCGCCGTGAGCTCGAGGCGCGCGGCCGTCTCGACCGTCGCGCGCACGGAAACGATCCCGGCGCGATGACCTTCGACGCGCGGCAGGCGGCGCTGCCGCGCCCAACGCCCGTTGCCGTCCATGATGACGGCCACGTGCCGCGGCAGGCGACCGAGGTCGAGAGCGTCGAGAAGCGTCCGGTCGGGCGTGCCCGGCGCGGCAATGGAGTCCTTGTCGATCATTGACATCGGGGGCGAAACACGCCCCCGAGCGTGCATTCTATCCCGACGAAACGGGCGCGACGGCGGTGGCCAGGAAGTTCCCGGGAAGCGTCTCCGGGGGATACAGAACCTTCGCGAGCGTGAGGCCGCGCGCTTCCGCCGTAGGCCCGGGCTTCGCGAGGGCGTCCTCGGGACGAATGCGGCCCCGGCCCGCGTCGCGAAGGGTTCCCACGAGCCGGCGCACCATGCCGCGGAGGAAGCCGTCCCCGGCCGCCGTGATGAGGAGGAGAGAGTCCTCCTCTTCAACGTCCAGCCGCGCGAGCGTACGCACGGTCGTTCCGGGGTCGGAGCCCGTGAGAGAAAACGGAGCGAAGTCGCGCCGCCCGACGAGGACCGTTGCGGCGGCGCGCATCGCCGCCACGTCGAGCGGCTCGGAGGCGAGGGACTCGACGAGGCCGCGATAGGGGTGGAGGAACTCGCCGCGCCTCAGGCGGTAAACGTAGACCTTGCCGATCGCCGAGTAGCGGGAGTGGAAGTCAGGGGCGGCTTCGGAGGCGGCGAGGACCCGCACGTCTTCGGGCAGCTTCGAGTTGAGAGCACGAGAGAGATTCTTAGAAGGTATGAGCGGCGATCCTTCGGGCACCTCGACGTGAGCGACCTGGCCATCCGCGTGAACGCCTGAGTCCGTGCGCCCCGCGCCGTGGGCGCGGACCTCCGACCCGAAGAGGTCCTTCAAGGCTTTCTCCAATTCGCCTTGGACCGTGCGTGCGCCCGTCCCATTCGCGCGGGGCGCCTGCACCTGCCACCCTTCGAAGAGTTTCCCCAGATACGCCAGGTCGAGCTTCAGCCTCACGGACGGATTATGGCCGCGCTCCGCGCGGCCCCCGCGCTATCGTGCGCGTCATGCCCGCCCCCACCCTCGTCGTCACCGAAATCTTCCGCAGCCTCCAGGGAGAATCGTCGTTTGCGGGGCTGCCCTGCACGTTCGTCCGTCTGACGGGGTGCGCGCTCCGGTGCGTCTGGTGCGACAGCTCCTATGCGTTTTCCGGCGGGAACACGCACACACTCGACGACGTCCTCGCCGAGGTCACGCGCCTCGGAGCACCGCTCGTCGAGCTGACCGGAGGCGAGCCGCTCGAGCAGGAGGGCGTCTACCCGCTCGCCGCGGCGCTCTGCGATCGCGGCTACACGGTTCTCCTCGAGACGGGCGGCCACGTTCCACTCGACCGCGTGGACCCACGGGTCGTGAAGATATTCGACGTGAAGTGCCCCGGCTCCGGCATGCAGTCCCGCAACGATCTCGGCAACCTGAAGCGTCTCGGCCCGCGCGACGAGATCAAGTTCGTCGTCAAAGACCGCCGCGACTTCGACTGGGCTCTCGACCTTGTCGCGAGGCACGACCTCGACCGGAAAAACACCATCCTGATCTCGCCGGTCTTCGAGGGGAGTTCGTCGCCGGTCGCCGCGGATGTCGCGGAGTGGGTCCGCGACACGACGAGAAAACTGCGTCTGAATCTCCAGGTCCACAAGATCCTTTGGGGAGACGTGCCCGGGAGATGAGCCGCCCCCTTCACCTTCCAAGAAAATCCTCTTCTGCCGCGATCCCGGCAGCACCGGCGAAAGGACGAAAGACCGCGGTGGTTCTCCTGTCCGGCGGCCTCGACAGCGCCACGTGTCTCGCGCTCGTCTCCCGCTGGGGCTGGACGGTGCACGCACTTTCTTTCGATTACGGACAGCGGCATCGCGTCGAGCTTTCGGCGGCGCGCGTCCTCGCGCGGCGGTATTGCGTCGCCTCGCACCGCGTGATCCCGATCCCGGCGTTCGGTGCGCTCGGAGGCTCCGCGCTCACGGACCGCGGGATCCGCGTCCCGAAATCAGCGCTCGGCGCTGAAAAGATCCCCGTCACGTACGTTCCCGCACGCAACACGCTTTTTCTCGCGTTCGCGCTCGGCGTCGCCGAAACGAGCGGCGCGACGGAGATCGTCATCGGTACGAACGCGCTCGATTACTCCGGCTACCCCGACTGCCGCCCCGCATTCCTCCGAGCTTTTGCGCGCGTCGCGAAGCTCGGGACGAAGGCCGGCGCCGAGGGCCGGAGTCTCGTGATCCGCGCCCCGCTCCTCCGTTTCTCGAAGGCGGACATCGTCCGTCTTGCCCGCGTTCTCGGGCTCGATACGAGCCTCACGACATCCTGCTACGACCCCGGCCGGAGAGGCGCGCCTTGTGGGTTGTGCGACTCCTGCCTGCTCCGGGCCAAGGGATTTGCGGAAGCTGGAGAAGTCGATGCTAAATCAGGTGTTTAGATTATCTACTAACGATACGTTAGATATTACTTGACAATGATGTAGGCAGATCCTATTCTTAGGTTTGATGAACGTTGAGCGGTTCACTCACAAGGCCCAGGAAGCCCTCCAGAAGACGGCCCAGGCCGCCCGGGCCGAGGGACATCCCGAGGTCACGCCAGAGCACCTCGCAGAAGCGCTCCTGACGCAGGAAGAGGGCGTCGTGCCCGCGCTCCTCGAGCGTGTCGGCGTTGCGCCCGGCCTTGCGCGGGAGGACGTCACAAAGGAGCTCGCGAAGCTCTCGAAGGTGCAGGGAGAGGGCGCCGAACCGCGCTTTTCCCCCGCGCTCGTGAAACTGATCGACCTCGCCGAGAAAATCGCCGGCGAGTTCAAGGACGACTACATCGCGAGCGAGCATCTCTTTCTCGCGCTGCTGCGCGACGGCAGGTCGAAGGCCGCGAAGGCCCTCCTCGCTCGAGGTCTCTCGGAGTCCTCCCTTCTCGCGGCCCTCAAAGACGTGCGCGGCTCGAGCCGCGTCGCCGACCCCGACGCCGAGGACAAGTACCAGGCGCTCAAGCGCTACGCGAAGGACCTCACCGAGCTCGCGAAGAAGGGCAAGCTCGACCCGGTCATCGGCCGCGACGAGGAGATCCGGCGCGTCATGCAGGTGCTGACGCGCCGCACGAAGAACAACCCGGTCCTCATCGGCGAGCCGGGCGTCGGCAAGACGGCCATCGTGGAGGGCCTTGCCCGCCGCATCGTCGCCGGCGACGTGCCCGAGACGCTCAAGAACAAGCGCGTCGTCTCGCTCGATCTCGGCTCCATGGTCGCCGGCGCGAAGTTCCGCGGCGAGTTTGAGGAGCGCCTGAAGGCGGTTATCAAGGAGGTCGAGGAGTCCGACGGGAAGGTCATCCTGTTCATCGACGAGCTGCACACCCTCGTCGGCGCGGGCGCGGCCGAAGGCGCGATGGACGCGGGCAACATGCTCAAGCCCGCGCTGGCCCGGGGCGAGCTGCGCGCGATCGGCGCGACGACCATCGGGGAATACCGTAAGCACATCGAGAAAGACCCCGCGCTCGAGCGGCGCTTCCAGCCGGTGCTCGTGGGCGAGCCCTCCGTCGAGGACACGATCGCGATCCTCCGCGGCCTTGCGGAGCGCTACGAGGTCCACCACGGCGTGAAGATCACGGACGCGGCGCTCATCGCGGCCGCGACGCTCTCGGACCGCTACATCGCCGATCGCTTCCTGCCCGACAAGGCGATCGACCTCATCGACGAGGCCGCGTCGAGGCTCCGGATGGAGATCGACTCGCTGCCGACGGAGATCGACGAGGTCGAACGCCGCGTCCTCCAGCTCGAGATTGAGAAGAAGGCGCTCCAGAAAGACGACGCTCGTTCCGCCAAGGAGCGCCTCAAGACTCTCGAGCGGACGCTCGCCGAGCTGAAGGAGCGCTCGAACGGGATGAAGGCGCGCTGGAAGTCCGAGAAGGACGCCATCGCGGTCATTCGCGACCTGAAGAAGAAACTCGACGACACGAAGGTTGCCGCCGAGGCCGCGGAGCGGCAGGGCGATCTGAACAAGGCCGCCGAGCTGCGCTACGGAACGCTCACGAAGCTCCAGAAGGACCTCGAGGGCGCATCCGCGCACCTCGCGGACCTGCAGAAGGGCGGAGCCTTCCTGCGCGAGAAGGTGGATGAGGACGACATCGCGGCCATCGTCTCGAAGTGGACGGGTGTTCCCGTCTCGAAGATGGTCGAGGGCGAAACGCAGAAGCTCCTGAAGATGGACGAGCGGCTGAAGCTGCGCGTCATCGGGCAGGACGAGGCCGTGCAGGCGGTTTCCGCGGCCGTTCGCCGGGCTCGTGCCGGCATGAAAGACCCGAAGCGACCGATCGGCTCGTTCCTCTTTCTCGGCCCCACGGGTGTCGGCAAGACCGAGCTCGCCCGGGCTCTCGCGGAATTCCTCTTCGACGATGAGACGGCGATGGTCCGGCTCGACATGTCGGAATACCAGGAGAAGCACACGGTCTCCCGCATGATCGGGGCGCCTCCCGGGTACATCGGTCACGACGAGGGCGGACAGCTCACCGAGGCCGTGCGCCGGCGGCCCTATTCCGTCGTTCTCTTCGACGAGATCGAGAAGGCTCACCCCGACGTCTGGTCCGTTCTGCTGCAGGTGCTCGACGATGGCCGCCTGACAGATGGAAAAGGCCGCACCGTGGATTTCAAGAACGTCGTCATCGTCATGACGTCGAACGTCGGCAGTCCGATCATCCAGGAGCTTCAAGGCGTCGATGACAAGGCGCTCAAGACGCGCATCGAGGCCGAGCTCCGCAGCCACTTCCGCCCCGAGTTCCTGAACCGGATCGACGACATCGTCGTCTTCCGGCGCCTCGAGCTCGTCGACATCGAGAAGATCGTCGGCCTGCAGCTCCGTCACGTCGCCGAGCTCGTTGCCGCGCGCGGCGTGAAGCTCTCGTGGACGGATGCCGTGAAAACGTGGCTGGCGCGCGAGGCCTACGACGCCGTGTATGGGGCAAGACCCCTCAAGCGAAGAATCCAGAAGCTCGTCCAGGACCCGCTGGCGCTGAGGCTCCTCGCGGGCGAAATCCACGAGGGCTCCACGGTCACCCTCGCGCTCGCCCCGGGCGGCTCGGCGCTGGATTTCCGAACCCACCCGGCCGAACGGGCCGCCGTCAAGGCCCGGTGATCCCACCCAGGAGGAAAGAACCATGAACATCATCCGCTGGAACGACCCCTTCCGTGAGCTCGCCACGCTTCAGAGTCGTCTGAATCAGGCCTTCGACACAACGCTCTCCCGCCCGGCTCGGAACGAGGAGGAGCTGCTCACCGGCGCGTGGGCCCCGCCCGTCGACATCCTCGAGACGAAGGAAAAGACGGTCCTCAAGGCCGAGCTGCCGGGCTTCGACGAAGACCAGATTCATCTTCATTTCGAGGACGGCATCTTGTCGCTCGAGGGCGAGCGCAAGTTCGAGAAGGAGAACGCCGACGAGAACTACCACCGCGTCGAGCGCAGCTATGGCAGGTTCGTCCGCTCCTTCACGATTCCCTCGAACGTCGACAACGAGAAGATCTCAGCGGCGTTCCACAACGGCATCCTCACCGTCGAGTTGCCGAAGCGCGAGGAGACGAAGCCCAAGCAGATCAAGATCCAGGCGAAGTCGCCCGCAATCGACGTCAAGAAGGGCTGATTTCGGACCGGGGCGGCTAGATCGCGACCGCCCCCGCCGCCACTTCCTCTTCCTTGAAGAGGTCGGTCGAGACGTAGCGCTCCGACGTGTCCGGGATGATGAAGACGATGAGCTTTCCCGCGCTATCGGGGCGCTTGGCGATCTCGACGGCCGCGTGTGCCGCCGCGCCCGACGAGATGCCGCCCAGGATTCCTTCCTCCTTCGCGAGGCGCCTGGCCATCGCGAACGCCTGGTCGTTCGAGACCTGGAAGGACGCGTCCACGAATGAGGTGTCGAGGTTCTTCGGGATGAATCCGGCACCGAGCCCCTGGATCTTGTGCGGGCCTGGAGCGCCGCCGGAGATCACGGGCGAGTGCGACGGCTCGACGGCGACCATCTTCAGCGAGGGTTTCCTGGGCTTCCAAAATCGCCCGACGCCCGTCAACGTGCCGCCCGTACCCACGCCCACCACGAAGATGTCCATCTTCCCGTCCGTATCGTTCCACAGCTCGGGGCCCGTCGTGGCCTCGTGGATCGCCGGGTTTGCGGGGTTCTCGAACTGCTGCGGCTGAACGCCGTTCGACCCGTACTCGGCCAGGAGCTCCTGCGCCTTCGCGATCGCGCCCTTCATCCCCATCGGGCCGGGCGTCAGTACGACCTCGGCGCCCAGGAGCTTGAGCACCTTGCGACGTTCGATCGACATCGTCTCGGGCATCGTGAGGATGAGCCGGTAACCGCGGGCCGCCGCGACGAACGCGAGGCCGATGCCCGTGTTCCCCGACGTGGGCTCGATGAGTACGGTCTTGCCCGGCAAGATTTTCCCGGCCGTCTCGAGCGCCTCTATCATCGCGACCCCGATGCGGTCCTTGACCGAATGCGCGGGGTTGAAGAACTCCAGTTTCGCCGCGACGGTCGCGCCTGGCGCGATACCGGCGGTCACGCGGTTGAGCTGAACGAGCGGCGTGTTCCCGATGAGCTTCGTGATGTCGGCGGCGATCTTCATTGGTCCTCCCTCGGCGCGCGCCGGATTGGCCGGCGCGCGGCTTGCACCCAGGCGTCCGGTGTGCGTGCCTTCAGATCGAGTACGTCAGCTCCTCGCGCTCCGCTTTCACCTCGGCGACGAGATGGCCGACCGTGACGGCGGAGAGAAAACGGCGATAGGTTTCGGCAAGCTGCCGGTCGAGCCTCAGAATGGCGACGGGCGTCGTCAACTGCTCGGGCGCCGGCTCGCGTCCTTCGCGCGAGTAGAGCGAAACGACCGAGAGGATGGTCGTGGAGGCGGTGAGCGGCGTAGGCCGGTATCCACCGTTGCGGCCGCGGCCGGCGGCAACCCAACCGCTCCTGACGAGAGGAAGAAGAAGCTGGTGCACAGAGTCGCGGGACAAGTCGAGCCACTCCGCGAGCTGCGTCGACGTGACGTCCGGACCCGCTCGATAGACGAGCTCGACAAGCGCTTGAATCGCCTTTTTTTGTCTGGTGTTCAGAATGATTAAAATCCCTTTCGACTTTATCGAGTAACAATCATGCAAACCCGAAGAGAAATGTCAAGCTCCATTCTTTTTCTCGCTCTCGCCATATGGCCGCCGTCCGCTTTTTCTCAGCGTTCCGTTCCGCCGCCCGCGCCCGCTCCGCCGGTCCGGCGCGCCGAGCGCCGCACCCCGATCGTCGAGGCCGTGGAGAAAATCGGGCCGGCCGTCGTCAACATCTCCGCGGAGAAGCTGGTCCAGCAGCGGCGAAATTCTCTCGACGCTTTCCTCGGCTTCGACGCGCGCCCGCGCGGCTACAAGACGGAGTCCCTCGGCTCCGGTGTGATCCTCGACTCTTCGGGCATCGTCGTCACGAACGACCACGTGATCTCTGGCGCCTCGCGCATCTGGGTGACGACGGCCGACGGACGGGAGCTGGAGGCGAAGCTGGAGGGCGCGGACGCGGACAACGACCTCGCCGTGCTGGCCGTGAACGCGAAAAACCTCACGGCCGTGAAGATCGGCACGACCGCGGATCTCATGATCGGCGAGACGGTCATCGCGATCGGAAACCCCTTCGGCCTCTCGAACACGGTCACGACGGGTATCGTCTCGGCGGTGCACCGCACCGTGACGGGCGAGTCCGGGCGCAACTACTCGGACTTCCTGCAGACAGACGCCGCGATCAACCCCGGGAACTCCGGCGGGGCGCTCGTGAATATCCTCGGCGAGCTGATCGGCATCAATACGGCCATCGTGGGCGGCGCGAACACGATCGGCTTCGCGATCCCGATCGATCGGGCGCGCCGCGTCGTGGACGAGCTTCTTCATTACGGCGAAGTCAAGTCCGTCTGGCTCGGCCTGAGGGGTACGAGCGTCGCGCTCGGAACCCTGCGCTCGGGCGCCCGCGGGCAGGGGCTCCGCGTGCGCTCGGTCTACCCCAACTCGCCGGCGGCGCGCGCGGGCCTGAAGCCAGGCGACGTCGTCATCTCCATCGACGGCCGCTCCATCGAGGGACGCGAGGACTTCGACACCGCCCTCGCTTCCGCCGGCACGGGGCGCACGCTCATCGTCGCCTTTCGGCGCGAGGGCGAGGAGCGAACGGCGCGCCTCACGACCGAGCGCACGCCTGACGACCTCGGTCTCGAGATCCTGCGACGCGAGCTCGGCGTCGTCGTGCGCGACACGCGCAACGGGCCGATGATCGTCTCCGTGACGCGCAACTCGCTCGCCGACGGCAAGGGCCTCGACCGAGGCGACCTGCTGCTCGCGGTGAACAACCGAAAAGTGAAGACCGTGGAGGAGCTCGCAAAATCGGTCGAAGGCGGGTTCTCGCGTTCGAGCCTTGTCCTCTCGGTTCTGCGCGAGCCGTACGTCTATAACGTCACGTTCGGGCTGGAGTAGAAAACTTCAATTCCGAGGCGACGATGCCGGCCAGGACGAGGGCCGCGCCGCTCCAGTCGCGGCCCGTCAACCGCTCGCCGAGGAAGAGCGCCGCGAAAAGCGCCGTGAAGACGGGTTCGAGCGCAAAAAGGATCGCCGCGTGCGTCGCGGGCATGCGCTGCTGCGCCCACGTCTGGGCGAGGAATGTGACGACCGTCGCCACGAGCGCCATCCAGAGGATCGAGGCGATCACACGCGGCGTCAGGACGAGCGAACGCGCCTCCGCCACGACGAACGTGCCGCGCCCGGAGAGGAACGGCACGAGCGCGAGCCGCGCCACGCCCACGGCGACCGCCGCCGCCGCGATTTGTCCGAACGAGTACCACCGCACATCGTGATTCGGCGCAGTCTCCGCCATCACCACGATGAGGATCGCGTAGGAGACGGCCGTCGCGACGATCAGAAGGTCTCCCCGATTCCACCCGGCCGCGCCCTCAGGCCAGGTGAGCACCGCGAAGCCCACGGCGGCCAGGACGAGGCCGGCAAGGTTCTCCGTCGAGGGCTTCTTGCGGGTCATGAGGTAGCCCGCGATCGGGGTCAGGGGGACCGAGAGGCCCGTCACGAAGGCGGCCTTGCTCGCGGTCGTGAAGAGCTGACCCACGACTTGACACCCGATGCCGATGGCGAGAAGGACGCCGATGACCACGCTGTCCCGTGCGAGGTTCGGCGTAAGGGGGCGGCCGAGCGCGAGAGGGAAGAGGATGAGGCTCGCGAGCGCGAAGCGCACGAGGACGAACACGAGCGGCGGTGCCGTCTCGAGGGCGAGCCGGTTCACGATGAACGTCGATCCCCAGATCGCCGTGACGAGGATGAGCACGAGGTCGGCTCGGAGAGCCTCGGAGCGGGGCACGAAAATGGCGGCCGGTGAGGTCATGAGCCGCGCATCATGCCTGAGAGCGCGGCTGCTATCCTCGCCGCCCGATGACGGCCCCACGCGTCCGTTTCGCGCCCTCCCCGACGGGCTCCCTTCACGTCGGCGGGGCGCGCACGGCCCTCTACAACTGGCTCTTCGCGCGCCGCCACGAAGGCGCGTTCATCCTTCGCATCGAGGACACCGACGTCGAGAGGAGCCGCCGCGACCTGACGGACCAGATCCTCCACGCCATGCGCTGGCTCGGCCTCGACTGGGACGAGGGCCCGTTTTTCCAGAGCGAACGGGGCTCGCTCTATCGCGAAGCCGCGGACCGCCTCCTCGCCGAGGGCAAGGCGTATCGCGCGTTCGAGACGCCCGAGGAGCTCGACGCGATGAAAAGCGCCGCGGAAGCGATCGGGAGCGCCTTTCGATACGACGGGAGCGCACGTGCGATCCCGAGGGAGGAGTCCGATCGCCGCGCGGCCTCCGGCGAGAAGTTCGTTCTGCGCCTCAGCATGCCGAACGAGCCCCTCGTCGTGAACGACGTCGTGCAGGGACGCACCGAGTTTCCGGCGGGAGCGCTCGATGATTTCGTCCTCGTGCGCTCCGACGGCCACCCGCTTTACCACTTCACCGTCTGTGTGGACGACGTCGCCATGGGAATCACGCACGTCATCCGGGGCGTCGACCACCTGCCGAATGCGCCCAAGCACGTGGCGCTCTTCCGGGCGCTCGGCGCCCCGGCGCCGGTCTTCGCGCACCTCGGGATGATCCTCGGCGCCGACGGGAAGAAGCTGAGCAAGCGCCACGGTGCGGCGGGCGTGGAAGAGTTTCAGGCGCAGGGGGTTCTGCCCGACGCGCTCGACAACTTCCTCGCGCTCCTTGGCTGGTCGCCTGGAGACGACAAAGAGAGGATGACGCTCACCGAGATGGTCTCGCTCTTCTCGCTCGAGCGCATCGGACCGTCTCCCTCGCGCTTTGACCACGAGAAGCTCCTCTGGTTGAACGGGCAGTATCTTCAGGAGATCCCCGCGGCGCGGCTCGTCGAGATGCTGAAACCGTTCCGCCTTCCAAACTGCGACGCGGTGCTTCTCAACCGCGCGATCATGCTGCACCGCTCGCGCGCGCGAACGCTCGTCGAGCTCGCCCACGCGCTTGCGATCTACGGCGACGATCCGCGCGTTTTCGAGCCGGCCGGATTGAAGAAGTTCGGCAGGCCGGAAGCAGCGCCCCTGCTGCGCACGCTCGCCGGGCGTCTGTCGGTCACCGAGCCATTTTCCCATTCGGCGCTTGAAGAGTCCGTGCGCGCGCTCGCTGCCGAAAAAGGCAGGGAGCTCGGAGACCTTGCGCAGCCCGCGCGCCTCGCCCTCACCGGTGTCCTCGCGTCTCCCCCGCTCTTCGAGATGATCGAGGTGCTGGGCAAGGAGACGACCCGGCGGCGCCTTCTGGCGTTCGCGGACCTGATCGCGAGAGAGCCTGAGGCACACTGAGGAGACCCATGGACGACGCCCACGCACCCATGCCCGGGGTCCCCGGGAAGGACTTCATCCGCGAGATTCTCGACGAGGACAGGCGCACGGGAAAGCACGCGGGGCGCGTCGCGACGCGCTTCCCCCCCGAGCCGAACGGCTACCTCCACATCGGCCACGCCAAGTCGATCTGCCTGAACTTCGGCGTCGCGAGCGAGTACGGCGGAACGTGCAACCTCCGATTTGACGACACGAACCCGCTCAAGGAAGAGACCGAGTACGTGGATTCGATCCAGGAGGACGTGCACTGGCTCGGGTTCGACTGGCAAGACCGGCTCTTCTACGCCTCGGACTATTTCGGGAAGCTCTACGACTTCGGCGAGACCCTGATCCGCTCGAGCAAGGCCTACGTCTGCGACCTCACGGCCGACGACGTGCGCGCGTATCGCGGCACGCTCAAGGAGCCCGGCCGCAACAGCCCGTGGCGTGACCGCCCCGCCGGCGAAAGTCTCGAACTGTTCCGGCGCATGCGCGCCGGCGAGTTCCCGGACGGCTCGCGCACCTTGCGCGCGAAGATCGACATGGCATCGCCCAACATCAACTTGCGCGATCCCGCGCTCTTCCGCATCCGCAAGGCCGCGCATCACCGAACGGGCGACGCCTGGTGCATCTATCCGATGTACGACTACGCGCACGCGCTGTCGGACTGGATCGAGGGCATCACGCATTCAATCTGCACGCTGGAATTCGAGGACCACCGGCCGCTCTACGACTGGTGTCTCGAAGCGCTCGACCTTCCGAACCGCCCGCGACAGATCGAGTTCGCGCGGCTGAACCTCACCTACACGCTCCTCTCCAAGAGAAAGCTGCTCCAGCTCGTGACGGGCGGCCACGTGACAGGCTGGAACGATCCACGCATGCCCACTCTCGCGGGCCTGAGGCGCCGCGGCTTCACGCCCGAGGCCCTTCGCGATTTCTGCAACCGCATCGGCCTCGCCAAGCGCGACGGCGTGGTCGAGGTCGAGCTGCTCGAGCATTGCCTCAGGGAAGACCTGAACCGGCGCGCGCAGCGCGTGATGGCCGTCCTCGATCCCGTGCGCGTCGTCCTCACGAACTACCCGGAAGGAAAGGTCGAGGAGCTGGACGCCGTCAACAACCCCGAAGACGCCGCGCAGGGCACGCGGAAAGTGCCTTTCTCCCGGGAGCTGTTCATCGACCGCGACGATTTCCGCGAGGTCCCGCCTCCGAAGTTCCACCGGCTCTCCCCCGGGCAGGATGTCCGCCTCCGATGGGGCTACATCATCCGGTGCGAAGAGGTCGTGAAGGATCCGGCCACCGGCGCGATCGTGGAGCTGAGGTGCACGTACGATCCGGCCACGCGCGGTGGCGACGCGCCCGCCGGCCGGAAAGTGAAGGGGACGATTCACTGGGTGTCGGCAGCGCAGGCGCTTGCCGTCGAGGTCCGCCTCTACGACCGGCTCTTCTCGGCGCCGAACCCGGACGAGGCGCCCGAGGGAAACGGCTTCCTTGCCAACCTCAACCCGGGTTCTCTCGTCGTGAAGGCCGGGTGCCGTGTCGAGCCGTCTCTGGGCTCTGCGAAAAGGGGCGAGGTCTTCCAGTTCGAACGCGTCGGCTACTTCATCGTCGACCCGGACAGCGGGACGGATTCCTCGTCTGGGAGGCTCGTCTTCAACCGGTCCGTCTCGCTGCGTGACACGTGGGGCAGGATCGAAAAGAAGGCCCGAGGCGCGTGACGGCGCGTCGCCCGGCTCTGCCGGGCGAGCGAGTGGCTGGGGGGCAGGGATTCGAACCCCGATAGCCAGAGTCAGAGTCTGGAGTCCTACCGTTGGACGACCCCCCAGTGCACGCGGGGCGGCGGATTATGCGGGCCCCCCCGCGCGCGGTCAAACCGCGGCGTTACTGCCCCGCGAGCCCGCGAAAGAAGGCCGCGAGATCCTCGGGCCTCCCATTGCCCTGGTACGTCACCGAGATCGCGCTGCCGGAGCGCACGACTTTCGGGGGACGCCCGGGCCTGCCGCGCCGGATGGGAATGGCGCCCGCGTTCCTGGCACGCGCGCTCGTGGCACCCGATCTCGCACCACCCGCCGTGCGCGCCGCGCGCTGCCGCTTCGAGCCGGCGGGACGAAGGCGCGAGACGTCGGGCGGTCCGAGTCGGACCCCGAACTTCGAGGCGACCGCGCCAATGACCTTCTTGGCCTCGAGCACGGGGTCCTTCTTGAGCATCGCTTTCGCGAACGCAATCGCCCCCGGACGGTCGATTCCGAGGCGCTTGCGGACGTCGCGAATGATCCCGGCGCTGATCGTCTTGGGATTCAGTTTGAATGCCTTGCCGATCGCGCCTTTCACTTCGCGCTCCGTGAGCGCCTTGTTCTTCTTGAGCAGATCCGTGACGAACGTGCGAATACCCGCCGTATTCTTATCCATCTTAAGGTTCCTCCCCAACCCGCAATTGTGTCACAAGGGAGAGCACAAGATCAATATTGGGGAGTCCCGCTGCCGACCTGGCGTTCCCACGCCAGGATTCCACCGTCGAGGTTGACGGCATCGAATGCCTGTTTGCGAAGGATATGGAGCACCGATAGAATCCCCTTCCCATGCTGGAAGACTTTCGAAACGAGCCGTTCACCGACTTTTCGCAGGCCGAGTCCCGTTCGGCGTTCGAGTCCGCGCTCACTCGGCTCGACCGCCAGAAGGGTGCCGAGATCCCCGTTGTCGCCGGCGGCCGGCGCCTCAAGACCGGGCACCTCCTCGAGAACCGGAACCCGGCCGACCGCGCCGAGATCCTCTCGCGCCATCACCTCGCCGATCGCAAAGTCGCGGCGAAAGCGCTCGAAGCCGCCGTGAAGGCCCAGAGGGCCTGGGGCGACGTCGCGCCCCGCGAGCGAGCGTCCGTGCTTCTCCGCGCCGCCGCGCGGATGCGCGAGAAGAAGCACGAGTTCTCCGCGACGATGGTGCTCGAGATCGGCAAGTCCTGGCC
>OBLU010003176.1_pt1 | contig 14911 bp, 15 predicted proteins | sample 1518681 | NCBI WGS metagenome assembly OBLU01 (sample SAMEA3539304, study PRJEB22396) | soil metagenome | biome: tundra; feature: field; material: soil | place: USA | collected 2010-05 | depth 0.15 m
ATGATGCCCGTGGAAAAGCTCGCCGAGCTCGTTGCGCTGACTCCTTGACTCCGCCTGTCCCCACCCCGCGTCATGGATCGAACGATTCAGTCCGGCCTTTCCACTGGCACCATTGGGCAGATACGCTCCCGGTTGCCCCGGATCGGGTCTTCCTTTCGGTGCACGCACCATGTTGTTGATCTTGAGATCCTCAATGGCGATGAAGTCGTAGTCGTTCACGAGTTGTCGGCTCAGTTTGTGCGCTGCATCGCTTCGCTGATTCTTGATCTTGCGATGTAGTCGCACGAACTCATCAACCTGGCGTCGACGACGGTTCGATCCGCGCTGTTTGGTCGCGAGATGACGCTGAGCTCGAGCGAGATTCTTCTGTGCATTTGCGCCGAAGTGCTTGCCTTTCCTCATTTCACCGTCACTGGTGGCGATCTGGTTCACGACGCCGAGATCGATGCCAATCTCGCAGCTGGTCGGTTCCAACGGCATCGCGGGCACCTTCACGCAACGCACACTGAGCCACCACTTGGCTCCTTCGCGCTTCACGGTGATGGCCTTCGCATCGCCTATTAGAGATCGGTGATAATTGACCTTGATCTCGCCAATACCCTTCAGGTAGAGCCGTCGTTGCTGAATATTCAGTTTCCAGCCGCTACGATCTTGCCATTCGAGGGAGTCAAATCGACTCGTCGGCTTGAATCGCGGGAACCCTGGGGTCTCGCCACGCTCCACTCGCCGAAAGAAAGCCCCGTAGGCTCGATCGAGCCTCTTGAGCGTGCCTCTACAGAGGGTGATTCCCGAAGCGACGACCTCGGGTCGACACTCTCTCAGACCTGTGAGAGTCCTACACTGGTCAAAGTAACTGACGGAGCGACGTTCCCAATTCCAGGCGCCGATCCGCTCTTCGAGTGCCGCGTTATACAACTCGCATTGATATCTCTGCTGACGAAGCAGTGCAAGGGTTTGAAGTTTGGTTGGGTGAAGGCGGTAGAGAAGTGTGCGACAGCGGGAGCTGACTCGTGACATATCCGAACACAATGGTCGGCCTAATGCATCTCCAGACAGCAAGATTATTGAAGAATTGGAACTGGGCCACTCCCAGTTCTAACGACCCTCAAAGTCGTCCGCGGGGACCAATCAAGTAGTGTTGCTCCTGCGCCTGGGTAGCTCAGTCGGTAGAGCAACGCATTCGTAATGCGTAGGTCGTGGGTTCGATTCCCACCCCAGGCTCTCTTCACGTGTAAAAGTTCGGCACTTACTTATCGAAACAGTTCCGGGACATCCTTTACACAACATCAGCTGATCCTTGACATCCGTCGGGCCGAAATTAGATGCCACGCAGAACCGCGCTACTTACCCACCATTTCGTGGACGATCGCCGTGAAGTCCTCCGATCGCTCTTCCCAGTTTCTGTACAGGTCGAAGCTCGGGGCACCCGGAGAGAGCAAGATGACGCCATCATTGCTCAACGATTGGCGGGCTTCGGTGACCGCGTCGCGCATTGTTGACACCTCAATTTGAAGTAATCCAGGCGATAGTCGAGTCAGTTCTGCGCCAATTCGTCGACCGGCCTCGCCCATCGTGATGAGTACCGTCGACGCGCGTCGGGCCACGATTGCTTCAGCCAAGGGCGCGTAGTCAACACCGCGGTCGAATCCGCCAGCGATGAGGGCGACCGAATCGTCGGCGAAGACCTCGAGGGCGGCGACCACTGGCAGGGCAGACGTCGCGAGTCCGTCGTCGACGTAACGACGAGTCACGCCATCGACGTCCTCGATCACCACCAACGTGAGTCGACCTCGAAGAGGTTCGAACGTGGAGGCCGAGTCGAGTGCTCGCGCTCGCACCTCGTCGACGCTCCGGTGCGTGAGGAGAGCAACACCGTGGAGAGCGAGGGCGACATTTGAGTTGCTGTGCGCCCCGAGGAGACCCAGGGCAGCGGCGAGCTTCGTCTCGTCGGGGGCGATGAACGACACATCGCCGCCGAGTTCGGCGGCCAGCTCGCGAAAGCTTGGAATGTCCGGCACCAGGGTGTGATGGTCCCCAATCGCTCGCGTGAATGAGAGTTTGTCGCGTCGGTAGTCCTCGAGCGTGCCGTGCCAATCGAGATGGTCCGCGCCGAGCGAGGTCACGATCACGAGGCCTGGGGCCACGTCGATATCGACGCACTGAAAGCTCGAGACCTCGAGGACCAACCATCCGTGTGCGACGTCGATGTCGGGGTCGTAGGGCGGTTGCCCGAAGTTGCCGAGGCGCGACGCCGATTCGCCCAGACACTCGAGGAAGAAGGTCGCGAGGGCGGTCGTGGTCGACTTTCCCTTCGTACCGGTAATCGCCATCACTCTCGTGCGTTCGATGTCGTGAAGCCAGAGGTTGAGCGCCGAAGTGACGGTGACCCCGTGCTCCTCCAAGTCGAGGACGTCCGCGCGTCGGCGCGGTATCCCCGGGCTCTTCAAAACGACGTCGCATTCGAGTAGTGCGTCGAGTCCGCCCTCGTGCGAGGCGATCACCTCCGGGTCTACGCCCGACGCGTCGTCAACGAGCACGATGGACTCGGCCACGTCCTCCAACCGTCGTCGAGTCGCGCGACCTTCGACGCCGTAGCCGAAGATGCCTACGCGTTTGCCGGCGAGGTCAGCGAAGCCAGTTAGCCGGGACACGACTAGTTCCTTGTGGTTCGAGCAGGTCGGAGAGTTCTCGCTCGGTGCGTAACTCGTGCGCCAGTACAATGAGGGCCGTCACGTCGCTCCATTCCTCGTGGTGGCTCACTTCGGTCAGCGCGACGGCGCTCTCGTCGGGGTCGCCCACGCACTCGAACGGTTTGTGTTCGGCGCCCAGTCCCACGAGCGTGCGAAGTTGTGCGTCGCGCGCCGGATCGCTCAACGGCTCGCTCGAGAAGATGGCGCGCAAGGCCGAGCGCGACATGAACGGAGCCAAGACCAGGTTGACGAAGAGGCACTTGTCGCATTCGCCGCACCACTGCGGCGAGCGCTGATCCAGAACTTGAGTGAAGGCGCGATTGCAGCTCCGAAAGACGTGATGGTATTGCTCGAGTTGGCTGAACACTTGGGCGACCCACAGTTCACTGCGGTCGCGCAAGTAGCTGGCCACCACGAGTTCGTCGCCGACGCGTTCGGCGATCGCGCGACCGATCAGATTCTCCGCGTTCCAGGACTTGCTCCACTGGTGGTTGATGTCCGAGTTGTACCAGCGAAGGTTCGCCACCGATGACGAGTGTTCGTTGCTGAGCGCGACGCCGCCGCGACCCGAAGCGACGGCCGCCACCGCGGCCAATAAGGTCACCATCGCCGTCACCGGCACGTGACCATTGAAGAAGGTTTCGTCGCCACGCACGATCTGGGGGTCGAGAGTGCGCGATGCGCGAACGACGTCGAGCCCAGTGACGGCGGCGGTCTCCTCGAGCGGCGTGAAACGGCCCGTCGAAGGACTGACGACGAAGAGCGTCTGATCGACGTGCTCGCGCATCTTTTCGGTCGTCACCACCGAGTCGATGCCGCCCCCGAAGGGCGTGAGAACCCGGTTCGTGTCGACGAACGGTTCGAACGGTTCGACACCGGTTCGCCCCTCGATCGTGACATCACTGAGTGGAATCTGATTGCGAAACGCGAACTCGCCCAGTCCATCGGAGAGCGCGGCCTTGAGGAGTCGGCGACCCTGGGTTCCGAGGGGCGTCGTGCCCACGTCGATCCGCCGCGCCGCCCCGGCCTTGTAGTACGAAAGCCCGGCGACGAGGTACCAGAGTTGGGCCAGCGCGACCACCGCCGGCGCTTCGAGGGACTTCACCCCCTCGAACGTGACCGATTCGACGAAGGTCCGACCGTCGAGGTCGTAGGTACCCGTAAGCGTGTCCGCCGAGACGTCGAGACCGACGTAACGAAACAGTTCGGCGCGTTCTCTCACGCGACGACCCGTCGCGCGACCAGTGCGAATCGACCGCACGGGCGCGCCGCGCGGTCACTGAAGAAGGTCGCTCCGCCGTCGGTCGATTGGCTGGCGACCGTGATGTGGTTCTCCGTGACCTTGAGCGCGAGGAGTTGGGCGACGGCCACGCAGCGCAGATCGAGCCGGGAGCGATCGCCGGTGTCGGGCGTCACCGCTCCAGGGACCGTCGTGAAGTGCTCGGCCACCTCCGGGCCGACTTGATAGGACGCGGCGGAGATGCACGGTCCTAGAAATGCGTGCACCGCGTCGTGATGCTCAAAGTTCTCCAGCGCGCTCTCGAGCACGTTGTTCTCGAGCCCTCGCCATCCGGCGTGGACGACCGCGAGGGTCGGCGAGTCCTCGTCGACCAAGAGGATCGGCAGGCAGTCCGCGACCAACATCGCGACCGCGAAGCCGTCGCCGTAGTCGATGATGACGTCTCCGGAGCTGGCGGCGGTCGCCTGATTCGCGTTCACCACGTCGCGGCCGTGGACCTGGCTGATGATGATGAGGCGATTGGTGTCAACCCCGATGGCCTCGGCCACGCGACGGCGATTCTCCAGAACGCTCGTGGGATCATCGTCGACGTGGTCGCCGAGATTCAGCGACTCGTACGGGGCCGGACTCACGCCGCCGGAGCGGCCGGTGACGAATGCCCGGACGCCAAAATGACGTGCGAATTCAATCGGGTAGACGTTGAGCTCTCCGTGGGTTTCCGCCGAGAGAGTTAGTTCGACGGGCACGATTGGCGGATTCCGTTCGAATTATCGGCGTGCCAATACTCACGGCGGCTGAATCGACCCTGATTAAAGACACCCGGGTCGTGTCGGTGACGGTCGATGCATAGCGAGGCACTCACCCTCGAAAGCCTATGGCCGAAGTGTCGACTCGTCGTTCCCGCCGCACCTCGGCGCCGGGGTTGGCACTTGCTCCCGAGAGCCGGAGCCGGGTCATGGCTTGGTGTGTACGTCGGTGGGACAGCGGGTTTCTGGATCACGGCCTTCACCTCATCAGCTATCTCGTGACGAGGCTCATTGGACCAAACCGTGTCCGACACGCGCGAGGAGGACTTGCGTAACCTCTTGAAAATGACCACCGGACTTTTGGCGCAGTGCCACTTCGCCGACGCGGGAACGCCGGTCGATCTCGCGGTCTCCGGAGGTCCTGATTCTCTCGGGCTCCTCCTCCTCGCTCTCGAGGCCGGGCTCGTCATCACCGTGCACCACGTCGATCACCACGCTCGTGCGACCAGCGGTGAGGACGGCGATTACGTGGAGGGAATCTGTCAGCAACTGAACGTTGGTTTCCTTCGCCACGACGTCGTCGTGGAACCGGGTGGGAACTTTGAAGCACGTGCCCGTTCAGCCCGGCGTGCGTCGATGCCCTACGGAGTCCTCACCGGTCACACGATGGACGACCTCGCCGAAACGGTGCTGCTCAATATGCTTCGCGGCGCCGGGCTGGACGGACTTTCTCCGATGGTGAACGACGCGACCAAACCGCTTCGCGACGTACGAAGAAGGGCACTTCACGAGTTGGTCGCCGAGTCGCCGTACGTCGCGATCCACGACGAGACCAACGAAAGCCCGGCTTTTCGACGCAATCGAGTGCGTCACGAATTGATGACCATGCTCGACGACGTTGCTGGTCGCGATGTCGTGCCGATCCTGGCCCGACAGGCCGCGCTCTTGTTTGATGAGCGCACGTGGCTCGACGAACTCGGCCGGGACGATGCAGCGGTAACGCTCGAAGACGCCGACTGTCGTGTGTTGCGAACGTGGCCGCGCGCTCGCCTTCGACGATGGTTGCGGGCACGACTCCGTGCGCCCGATCTAGGTGACGGAAGCCATCCACCGAGCGCCGACGAAGTCGAACGAGCCATCGACGTCGTGGTGGGCGACGTCGTCGCCATGGAGTTGAGCGGTGGGCGCCGACTGTCTCGACGTGACCAACACCTGTCGTTGCAGTAGCGACACCAGGTACGCTGGCCAGGCATGGGTAGCCAATCTTCCAACGACTTCACCGCTCGATGGGCGCAACACGACCTCGGTGAGGTCGTGGTCTCGGCCAAAGAGGTGCACGACCGCGTGCTCGAACTGGGTCGCCAGATCACCAGTGACTACTCCGAGAGTCCGCCGCTGCTGGTGGGCGTTTTGAAGGGCGCGATCAACTTCATGTCCGATCTCATGCGCGCCATAGAACTGCCGGTCGAGGTCGATTTCATGGCCGTCTCGTCCTACGGGGCGGCGACCAAGACCAGCGGCGTCGTGCGCATCGTGAAAGACCTCGACGTCGACCTGCTCGATCGCGAGGTGCTGATCGTCGAAGACGTCGTCGACTCTGGCCTCACGCTCAATTACCTGCGTCAGTACCTCGGCGCGCGCAATCCCCGGAGTCTGGAGGTCTGCGCGCTCCTCTTGAAAGAGGGCGAGCAACGCGTCGAACAGTCATTGAAGTACGTCGGCTTCACCATCCCTTCGGACTTCGTCGTGGGCTACGGCCTCGACGTCAACGAGCGCTACCGCAACCTCGACGCGATTTACACCTTCACCGGCGAGGTCTAGACGTGGTCGATCAGGCGCGCGTGCAGCGTCTCGTGCGCGAGCTTCTCGAAGCCATTGGGGAAGACCCCACCCGAGCGGGGCTTCTGGAGACGCCGCGACGGGTGGCCGACATGTACGTCGAGTTGTTCGAAGGGATTGAGGCCGACCCCGGCGAACACCTTCGAGTGACCTTCGAAGCTGGTCACGACGAGATGGTGATGGTTCGCGACATTTCCTTCACGTCGCTCTGCGAGCACCACCTCGTGCCTTTCGTCGGTTTCGCGCACGTGGCTTACCTACCCGGTCCCGAGGGGCACATCACCGGAGTATCCAAACTGGCGCGAATGGTCGAGGGATACGCGCGTCGCTTGCAGGTCCAAGAGCGCATGACGACCGAGATCGTCGAAGCGATGGAACGCGAGCTGCAGCCCCGTGGCTCCATCGTGGTCATCGAGGCCGAGCACTTCTGCATGTCGATGCGCGGCGTCAAGAAGGCCGGCGCGAGCACGGTCACCTCGGCCGTTCGAGGATCGTTTCGCTCCGATGCGGCGAGCCGCGCCGAGGCGTTGCAGTTCATCCATCAACGTCGGTCTGCATGGCGTTGAGCCCCAGCGTCATGGGCATCGTCAACGTCACGCCGGACTCGTTCTTTGCCGAATCGCGCACGTTCTTAACGGCCGACGCCGTGGCGCGGGGACGGGCGCACTTCGACGCCGGCTGTGACATCGTCGACGTTGGCGGGGAGTCGACGCGACCGGGCGCGACGCCGGTCGCGGCCGACGAAGAGATCGCCCGCGTGGTGCCGGTGATCGAGCAGCTGCGCGCTTACGGACCGGTCTCGGTCGATACGCAAAAGGAGTCAGTGGCGCGCGCGGCCATCGCCGCCGGCGCGAACGTCCTCAACGACGTGTCGAGCACCCTGGTCGACGTAGCCGGTGAACTGGTGGTGGGCTACGTGGCCATGCACCGACAGGGCGATTCGACGACGATGCAACTGAAGCCGACCTACGACGACGTGGTCGCTGAGATCGGCGAGTTTCTGGCTGGCGTGGCCGAGCGAGCACGAATGGCTGGCGTGAAATCACTCTGGCTCGATCCGGGCATTGGATTCGGCAAGACGACGGAGCACAACATCTCGCTGCTGGCCCACGTGTCGCACTTCGTGGACCTCGCGAACCGGTATCACGCCGGGGTACTGATTGGGACCAGTCGCAAGCGCTTCCTCGGTGACTTTCGAGGTGATCCGCTCGACGCGGACCAGCGATTGGAGGGTTCGATCGCCACCGAGGCGTGGGCGCTCTTGCAAGGTGTCAGTATGGTACGAGTACACGACGCCACGGCCGCCGTTCAGCTCCGTGAGCTGCTCGCCCGTCCCGTCGAGGAGGTAGTCGCGTGAGGGGCAAGTGGGCTGCGGGTATCGAGCCGCGAAGTTTCACCTGGGTCTACAAGGGGATTCTGGCGGTCTCGGAACGTCCGGGCGGTTCCACCACCGTTCACCGCCGCGTTCGACGCGACGAAGAGTTGCTCTGGCTGAAGCACCAGGGCTTCGGTCGCGTGATATCGATCCTGCCGGTGATGCAGAACCTCAGCGCCTATTTTGAACACGGCCTCACGGCGAGTCACTACGCCCTGCGCGGCGGACCGCAACAACGCGAGGTCCTGGAAGCCTGTTACCTGGACCTGGCGCATTCGATGTCCAACAAGACCGTGGTCCTGTTGCACAGTGACGAAGTATCGGATCGACTGCTCGGCGTGATCGCCGGCTATCTGGTGTGGAGCCAGCGCGTTCCAACCGTGCCGCTCGCGATCGCTTACGTGGAGCGTCTCTTCAAGCGTTCGGTCGGACCGGACGGTCGAACGGTGCTCTTCGACCTGCCCGAGGTGAGCGCGTGAACGACGTGATCGAACTGCGCGAACTTCGCTGCAGCGCGATCGTCGGCGTGCTCGCCGAGGAACGCGAACGGGCGCAGCCGCTCGTCTTTGACCTCGAGCTGGTGCGCCCCTTCGAAGAGGCCACCCTCAACGACGACATTGCCGAAACCACGAACTACGCCGACGTCCTGACCCTTACCTGTCGCACCGCGACCGAAGGCCGCTACCTCCTGCTCGAAACGTTGGCTTACCGCGTCGCCTACGAAGTCCTGGCGCTCGACGAAGAGATCGCCTCGGTCACGATCGCGGTGCGCAAGGTCCGCCCGCTGGTCGTCGAAGACGTCGCGTCGGTCGGCGTGCGCTGCACCGTTCATCGTCCGTAGTGCGCCGGGCCTACCTCTCGTTGGGCTCGAACCTCGGTGATCGACGTGAACATCTGGCCGTGGGCGTCGACCTCGTGGTGAAGAACGAGGCGCATCGCGCCTCGTCGGTGTACGAAACCGAGCCGGTCGGCGGCGTCGTCCAGGACCCGTACTGGAACATCGTGATCGAAGTCGTCACCGACGCCACCGCGCACGAACTACTCGCGCGAGCCCACCTCGCCGAGGAGGCGCGCGGACGAGTCCGGGACGTGCGGTGGGGACCGCGCACCCTCGACGTGGACGTACTCCTCGTGGGCGACGAGCGCAGCGACGACCCCGAACTCACGTTGCCCCACCCACGAATGAACGAACGGTCCTTCGTGCTGGTTCCGTTGCACGAATTGGCTCCGGAGTTGGTCACTCGCGAACAATTGGACGCTGGCGCCGGAGCGGTCGCGCGACTGGGTACACTCGATTCGTTGCGCTAAACACCGAACGGCACCCGCGAGGGGCTGGAACGGACAGGAGCAGTGATGAATATCTCAATTGTTGGGGCCGGTCGAGCGGGCTCGTCGTTCGCCACCGCCCTGGAACGCGTGGGCCACGTGGTGGATGTGATCCATCACGACGACGTGTCGTCGCTCGGTGACTCGGCGCTGATCATCCTGTGCGTGCCCGACGACGCCATTTCGAATGTCGCCGCGACGATCCCTCCACGCGACGATCGCGTGGTGGCCCACGTCGCCGGCTCGCGGAACCTCGACGTGCTCGCTCCACATCCTCGGGTCGGGTCGCTTCATCCCCTCACGGCGCTGCCGTCGGGGAGTGAGGCCGATCGCCTGATCGGTGCCACCTACTGCGTGGCCGGTGACGATCTCGTGCGAACGGTCGCGCTCTCGTTGGCGGGTCGCGTCATCACCTTGCGCGACGAGCAGCGCACGATCTATCATGCGGCCGCGGTAGTGGCGTCGAATCACCTGGTGGCGCTGATGGGTCAGGTTCGAACGCTCGCCGAATCGATTGGACTCAATCTGGAGGACTTCTTGCCTTTGGCGCAACAGTCGCTAGTCGACGTCGCGCGCTTCGGACCGGACGACGCCTTGACGGGACCGGCCTCGAGGGGCGACATGGCGACGATCGACGCTCACCTGGCGGCGATTCCGGAATCGGAACGCTCGACGTACGTGGCGCTCGCCAACGCCGCCTTCGAACTCTCGGAACTGCGCCGCTCACAAACTCCGGCCTGATGCGCCTGATCAGTGGGGTGGAGGAGTGGCGCTCTTTCGCCGACGCTCAGCGTCGAGCCGACCGCCGTGTGGGCTTGGTACCGACGATGGGGGCCCTGCACGCCGGCCACACGTCACTTTTCGAGGTGGCCAAGAAACACGGTGACGTCGTGATCGCCACGAGGTTCGTGAATCCCCGACAGTTCGACGACCCGAGCGACCTCGATCGTTATCCGCGCACGCCCGAGGTCGATCGCGCGCTCGCCGAAGCGCACGGCGTGGACTGCCTCGTTGAGCCGACGCTCGCCGCGATGGGGCCCGCCTACCCGGGCCCCACGCCCACGACGGTTACGGTGCGCGGATTGAGCGACGTCCTCGAGGGCGCCGCGCGACCGGGACACTTCGACGGGGTGGCGAGCGTCGTGGCGAAACTGTTGACCGTGACGGGACCGTGCCGGGTCTACTTCGGTGAGAAGGATTTCCAACAACTGGCCGTGATCCGTCAAATGGTGTCCGACCTTTCCTTCGCCGTCGAGGTCGTCGGGTGCGCAATCGTGCGCGACGCGGACGGCCTCGCGCTCTCGAGTCGCAACGTTCAGCTGAGTGACGTCGCGCGTCGCCGCGCCCTCGCGCTGTCGCGGGCCGTGGCCGCCGTCGCCGAAGCGCCCGCTTCCGCGTCGGAGCATCGACGCCGCCTGCGCGCGACGCTCAAAAGCGCCGACCTCGACGTGGTGTACGCCGAAGTCGTGAACCCCGTGACGTTCGTTTCCTCGGTCGACACCGACTCGGGTGACGCCCGCGCGCTCGTCGCGGCGAAAGTTGACGGTGTACGACTCATTGACAACGGACCGGTCGTCCTCAAAGGAGAACAGTGATGCTGCTGGCCATGGATGTGGGCAACACCGAGACCGTCATCGGTCTCTTCGGTCCGGAGACACCGGAAACCCCGGACGCGATGGGCTTCGCGCGCGCCACCGACGAACGGGGACTGGCGTTTCACTGGCGGATCTCGACGGTCGCCGATCGCACGCCCGACGAACACGCGATGGTGCTCACCCAACTGCTCGACCTCGAGGGCCTGGACCTGCGCACGGCGGTGACGGCGATCGCGATCTCCTCGTCCTCGCCGATGGCCAACACCCAACTGCGTCGCATGGCCAACCGCTGGTTTTCGGCGCTCGACTTCACGGTGATCGGTCCGGGGACCAAATCGGGCATGCCGATTCTCTACGACAATCCCCGCGAGGTGGGACCGGACCGCATCGCCAACGCCGTCGGCGCCTACGACCTCTACCCCGGGGCGTCCATCGTGGTCGACCTCGGGACCGCGACGGTCTTTGACGTGATCAGTGCGAAGGGCGAGTACCTGGGCGGCGCCATCTCCCCGGGCGTGGCCATTTCACTGGACGCGCTCTACTCGCACGCCGCGGCGCTGCGCTCGGTCGAGCTGGTCCGTCCCCGTTCGGTCATCGGCCGTTCGATGATCGAATCGATCCAGTCCGGTGTCCTGTACGGCTTCGCCGCCCAGGTCGACGGCATGGTGGAACGGATCCTCGAAGAGCTCGGCGAGGCGACCGTCATCGCGACCGGGGGCCTGGCCGGACTCATCGCGCCGCACACCAAACACGTGCAACACGTCGAACCCTGGCTTACCCTCCACGGATTGCGTATCGTGCATGAACGGAATCATTCGGGAGAGTAATCGTGACAGTGCCGTACTCATTTGCTCATAACGCGTTCGCCGCGGCGCTTCAGAGCAGCTACGACCACCTCGCCGACGGCGAGGAATCGGGCGATTCGGTCAACGTCGCGGGACGCTTGATGCTCCTGCGTCGCCAAGGGAAATTGGCCTTCGCCACGATGCGCGACTCGAGTGGGGAGATCCAACTCTTCGCGCTCGAGTCGGTGACGACGGACTTCGAGGAGTTCACGAAACTCCATCTGGGGGACTGGGTGGGCGTGGGCGGTGAGGTGGTGCGCACCAAGCGCGGTGAACTGTCGGTCAAGGTGGCGACCTGGGTGACGCTCGCGGCCGCCCAGCGCAACTTCGGGGACAAGTGGGCCGGCATCGCGGACTTCGACCTGCGCTATCGCCATCGCGAGGCCGACCTCTGGGCCAACCCGATGTCGCGCACCACGATCAAGCGTCGCAACGACGTGATGCGCGCGGTACGCGAACGGTGCTGGGCGGCCGACTTCATGGAAGTCGAGACGCCGATTCTCAACGCGATTGCTTCGGGCTCGGACGCGCGACCCTTCGCCACGCACCACAACGCCCTCGACACGGACTTCTTTCTGCGGATTGCCCCCGAGCTGTGGTTGAAGCGACTGGTGGTCGGCGGTTTCGAACGCGTCTTCGAGATTGGACGGGTCTTTCGCAACGAGGGCGTCAGTCCGCGCCACAATCCCGAGTTCACGATGCTGGAGATCTACGCGGCCTACTGGAACTACGAGGACATGATGAACTTCACCGAGGAGTTGACCGCGGGCGTGGCCATGGACGTGCTGGGCACCACCGAAGTCGAATACCAGGGTCGGCCCTTCTCCTTCGCCACGCCCTGGCCCCGTCGCACCATGGCCGAGCTGGCGAGCGAAGCGGTCGGTGAGGACGTGTCGGTCCACACGCCGCGCGAACATCTCGCCCAGATGCTCCGAGACCGTGGCGTCGACGTGCACCGCGCCTGGGGCGCGGGACGCTGTCTGGCCGAACTGTTCGAAGCCACGTGCGAGACCTCACTGTGGAACCCGATCTTCGTGACGGATTTTCCGGTCGAGATCTCGCCGCTGGCGCGCCGCCACCAGAGCGACCCCGACCTGGTGGAGCGCTTCGAGTCCTACGCCGTCGGTCGAGAACTCTCCAACGGGTTCTCGGAACTGGTCGATCCCCTGGACCAGCGCGCTCGTTTCGAGGATCAGGCGCGACTGGCCGCCGAGGGCGAGCCGGAGACGATGCACATCGACGAGGACTACATCAAGGCGCTGGAGTGGGGACTGCCGCCGACGGCCGGTCTCGGTCTTGGCATCGATCGGTTGGCGATGCTGATCGCCGACGAGTCGAACATCCGAGAGGTGATCGCCTTTCCGACGCTCAAGCCCCTCGCCGACTAGTAACTCGGCAGGTCCTCGAGCAGTGACTCGATCAGCGAAGCGAAGCCGTCGCGCAACGCCGCGCTCGGCAGGCTCTTCAACGTGACGTGCGCCTGAGCGAGGTAGGTCTGGGCCGAGGCGATGGTGCGCTCGATGCCGTCGGTGGCGACGACCAGCTTGCGCGCTCGCTCCCGGTCTTCGTCATCCAGGATCCCTCCGAGGACCCCACGCAGTTCCTCGCCCACCAGGGTGTCGCGCAACGCGAAGATCGTCGGCAGGTTATAGATCCCCTCGGCCAGGTCCTGGCCGGCCGGTTTGCCCAACTCGTTTTCCGTGGCGATGACGTCCAAGATGTCGTCACGCAACTGGTAGATCATGCCGAAACAGCGGCCGAATTCGGTCAGCGCCTCTCGCTCTTCGACGGGCAGGCGCGCCGTGAGCGCGCCCACGCGACAACTGGACGCCATCAACGCGGCGGTCTTTCCCTCGATGGCGGCGAAATAGTCCTCTTCGGTGCGCTCCACGGAGAAAGCCGTGCGCACCTCGGAGACCTGGCCCCGGGTCAACGCCGCCAGGGTTCGCGCCAACAATCCCGCGACGTCGGTGCCGAGTTCGGCCGCGATCGCGGCCGAACGGGCCATGAGGTAGTCACCGGCCACGATGGCGATGAGATTGCCGTAGCGCGCGTTGACGCTGTCGACGTTGCGGCGCACTTCCGCCTCGTCCATGACGTCGTCGTGGTACAGCGAGGCGAGGTGCATCAACTCGATGGCCACGCCGCCCAGCAGGTCCTCCGGGGAGCCGGCCCGCTCGCCGCTGGTCGCCGAGGCGACCGCGAGCAGTGGGCGCAGACGCTTGCCACCGGCGTAAATGAGGTGCGTGGTGACCGAATCGAGGTACGGGTCGCCGAAGATGACCGAATCGGCGAGTAAGGTCTCCAAACTTGCGAGGTCGCGTTGGACCGATGCCAGCTGCAGTCGCTCGTGAGGGTTCACTTTCCCACACTAATTGAGGGTCCGTTGGCCATTCTCTGTGGTCCGAGGGGTGGGGCGTAACTGCCACACCTCACCGGTACACTTTTAGGTATTGACGCACAAAGGATGACAATTGTTCGAACGATTTACTGACCGTGCCCGCCGAGTACTGGTGCTCGCGCAGGAAGAAGCACGTGACCTCAACCACGCCTTCATCGGCACCGAGCACATCCTGCTCGGACTGATCCGCGAGGGTGAGGGCGTTGCGGCCAAGGCGCTGGACGCCCTGGGGGTCACCTTCGACGTCGTGCGCGAGAAGGTGGAAGAGGCCATCGGCGCCAACACCAATCCCTCGCCGGGATCGCCGCCCTTCACGCCACGCGCGAAAAAGGTCTTAGAGCTCTCGCTGCGCGAAGCCCTGCAACTGGGCCACTCCTACATCGGCACCGAGCACATGCTGCTCGGGTTGGTGCGCGAGGGCGACGGCGTCGCGGCCCAGGTCCTGAGCGACCTCGGGGCCGACATGGCGCGAGTCCGCACGCAGGTAATCCAGATGATGTCCGGTCAGGCCGGCAAGGAGTCCGGCGGCCAGAGTTCATCCGGCAGTCAAAAGAGTGACCCCGAGGGCGCGGGCGGTTCGGCCGTCCTCGACCAGTTCGGTCGCAACCTCACCCAGTTCGCCCGCGAGGGCAAGCTCGACCCGCTCGTGGGTCGCGAGAAGGAAGTCGAGCGCGTGATGCAGGTGCTGTCACGTCGCACCAAGAACAACCCGGTGTTGATTGGCGAGCCCGGCGTCGGCAAGACCGCGATCGTCGAGGGCCTGGCCCAGAAGATCGTGGCCAACCAGGTGCCGGTCACGCTCGCCGACAAGCAGCTCTACACCCTCGACCTCGGCGCGCTCGTCGCCGGTAGTC
>OBLU010003177.1_pt1 | contig 14909 bp, 11 predicted proteins | sample 1518681 | NCBI WGS metagenome assembly OBLU01 (sample SAMEA3539304, study PRJEB22396) | soil metagenome | biome: tundra; feature: field; material: soil | place: USA | collected 2010-05 | depth 0.15 m
TTGACCTTCTCGTCAAGTGTGCGTATAAAACCGGAACAAGACCAGTCGATAGAGTGTGGATGCTGGCTAATAATTTCCCACGCGAAATCAATGCATAAGGAGTGCCGCACGCAACCGGTACAAGACATTCGCCCGTAGCCTATTCGGACTTCCTAACAACCCACCATGCAGACAGGAACAGCAACTCGATGAAGACCGCTTCTGCCGCAAAAGCCAAACGTCCGCGCACGCTCGCCGGGGTCGCACCCGCATCGACCGATGCAGCCCGTGCCCATACCCTCACGCAATACGAGACCGCCCTGCGCCTGATGCAGGAGGGCAAGTACGAGAAAGCGCACACCGCCTTCAACCACATGCTCGCCACCAGCCCGGCCGACCTCGCGGAGCGTATCCGCATGTACATCAACGCATGCCTCCAGCAGATATCCAAAGGGAAGACGCAATTCCTCTCGCACGAAGAGCGGTACGACTACGCCATCTCGCTGCTCAACGACGGCAACTACGAGGACGCGCGCACCGAACTCAAGAAAATCCTCGCCGAGAATAACCAGGCAGACTACGCCTTCTATGGCCTCGCCGTGCTCGCCGGCATGACCGGGGACGCGCACGCCTGCCTCGAACACCTCACCGAGGCCATTCACCTGAACGCGAAGAACCGCATCCAGGCCCGCGCCGACTCCGACTTTCAGGACATGGCCGACGACCCCCGCTTCACCGAGCTCCTCTACCCCGAGGTCTGACGGCGCGATCCGCGCGGATTGCACGATACGGAATTGGGTGCTCCTTGATTGCGCTTCTGTCTCGTGCGATGAGCAGTAATTCGCGTGAATGCGCGAACCATCTCCCGTGCCCATAGACCGCATCGAACCTGATACCCTCGGTACCAACCGATGACCCATGTCTCCACGTTGAATCCGATCTTGGCGCCCGAATCCAATCCACCCTCGGCTGCCAAAGCTAATCAGCCCTCCCTCCGCGTCGTCGCCATCGGAGGAGGCACGGGCCTGTCTACCCTGCTCCGGGGACTTAAACGCTACGTTCCGGCTCCCGCCGCCTTCCGACGCTCCACCGACGCGCCCTCCCACCTTCCATCCGGAGCCATGGCCGAACCTGCGCCCAACCCAATCTCACAGCCTCCCTCCGATACCGATCGCCGCACTAAACGCGCCGTCCCCGATCTTCCCTGCATCATTCGCGACCTCGCCGCCATCGTCACCGTCACCGACGACGGTGGCTCCTCAGGCCGCCTCCGCGAGGACTACAAGATGTTGCCGCCCGGAGACGTGCGCAATTGCCTGGTCGCCCTCTCCGAAGACGAGCACCTGCTCGCCAAGCTCTTCCAATACCGCTTCGACCAGGGCGATCTCGACGGCCACAGCTTCGGCAACCTCTTCGTCGCCGCCCTCTCCGAGATCACCGGCGACTTCGCCCAGGCCGTGCAGATGTCCTCGCAGATTCTCGCCACCCGAGGCCGCATTTATCCCGCCACCAACACCAACGTCAACCTCGCAGCGCGCATGGACGACGGTTCGCTCGTCCGCGGCGAGACGAGCATCACTGCCAGCCCGCACCGCATCCTCGAGTTGATGCTCGAGCCCGCCGACGCCGAACCTCTCCTCGGCACCCTCGACGCCATCGCCAGCGCCGACCTCATTACCCTCGGTCCCGGTTCGCTCTACACGTCGCTCATTACTAACCTGCTCGTCCGCGGCATTCCTGAAGCCATCGCCGCGTCCAAGGCCACCCGCGTCTACGTCGGCAACCTGATGACCCAGGCCAACGAGTCGCTCGGCCTCACCGCCTCCCAGCACATCGAAAGAATCCTTCAGCACTGCGGATTATCGGCCGGCCCTATCTTCGACTACGCCCTGATCAACACCGCGCCCATCTCGCCCACGCTGCTCGAGCAATACGCCCGCGAAGGCCAGACGCCCATCGAACCCGATCTTGACCGCATCCGAGCCCTCGGCGTCGAACCCATCCCGGGCAACTTTGTTCACGAAGGCGACGTCCTCCGCCACGACCCCGACCGCGTCACCGAAGCCCTGCTCAAACTCGCCCTCGCCCAAAGCCAGCGCGATCCCGGCCCCACGGATCACGTATAGGCACACCATACTCCTACTTCCCCAGCGAAATGACCCGAACCGCTACAACCGCGCCGCAATACCCACTCCAGGGCGATCGCTCTCGAACCCGTCTCCAGCAACTTCGACCAGGAAGGCATCGTCCTCAGCCACGACTCTAATGTCGTCGCGCTTACCCCCCTGACCCTTGCCCTTGCCCGCACCAATTGAGGGAGCGGCATCAACGCTGGCGCCAAGGTACCAGGGGATATTGACGACGATAATGCGCTGCTTGCCCTTCAGCAGCAGCAGCACCTTCAGCAATTGAACCCGTTGATTGTGAAGAAAATACTCCCACCAGTGACGAACTACGAGTTCCGGCAAGAGAACCGCAATCTTGATGTCGGGATTCTCTGCCTCCAGCCTGAGAACAACATCCATCAACGGTGACAGAATCGTGCGGTAGCTGCTCTTCACGCTGATCAGTTCAGGCTCAGGCATATTGTTCTGACGCAGCGGTCTCAGCACCATGTCGTGCCACATCTCTCCCAGGTGGCCGGTATCGTCGTCTACATGCACTACTTTCAACACCGGACTCAAGGTCATGCCAAAGCGCAGGGCCTTCTCGGTCAGTTTGTCCCAGCGCGCCATCGGAATGACCACCATGGGTGGCTCCAGCCCCGTCACGCGCAGCGGTGTTGGTTCGGCGACTTCGACTGCAACTCGCTCATAATGCTTCTTGATGCCCAGCATCATCAGGATAAGCAGCGGGACCAGAATGGCAGTGACCCACGCTCCGGACATGAACTTGGCCACTAGCACTACGACCAGGGTGATCCCGGTTGCAACCGCTCCAAGGCCGTTCAGGAACATCTTTATGTGGCGGTGCTTCTCGTCCTTGTACTTCAACCAATGCTTGACCATGCCGGCCTGGCTCAGGGTGAACGCCAGGAACGCGCCAATGGCATACAGCGGAATCAGGCGATTGGTTTGGCCGTCGAAGATGATCAGCAGGATGCCCGTCAGGCCCGCAAGTGCATAGATGCCGTACGAGAACAACAGGCGCCGCCCCTTCACGAGGAAGACATGGGGCATGTAGTCGCGAAGAGCAATGGCGCGGGCCATGCGCGGGAAGTCGGCAAACGCGGTATTCGCGCTAAAGGAGAGAGCGGCAAGGACACTGCCCATCGTGACCAGGTAAAACCAACCACGCCCGAACACGGCTGCAACTTCAATCGAAAGCACACTCTGGTAGTCGGCTGCGTTTGGATCCGCCATAGCCGACACGCCATACACCCGCGCTACGTACGACAACCCAAAGAGCAGTATGATCAGCACGCCAATGATCACCGTCAGCGCCCGATTCGCCCGAACCGACTTCGGCTCCTTGAATGCCGTTACCCCGTTCGAAACCGCCTCCACGCCCGTCATCGCGGCGCATCCACTCGCGAAGGCTTTCATCAGCAGCCAGAGCGTCAGATACTGCATGGTCGCAGGCATGGCCGGCGGCGGCGTGGCTACCGGGGTCGGATGTCCTCCCGCCAGATAAGCGTGGTAGACCCCGAAGCCGATGGTTGCCAGCAGCGTCCCGACGAACATGAAAGTTGGGAGCATGAACGCGAATCCCGACTCTTTCACGCCGCGCATGTTCACGATCACGATGACGAGCAGGATCAAGAGGCAAAGACTGAGCTGGTGCGGATGCAATCGCGGAACCGCGCTGACGAGTGCTGTAACGCCCGCCGAAATGCCGACCGCCGCGGTCAGAATGTAGTCGATCATCAGGGCCGCGGCAGCGAGCAGGCCGGCCGCGTCTCCCAGGTTTTCGCTGGCAACGGTATACGACCCGCCCCCGTTCGGATAGGCCGTGATCGTCTGTCTGTAACTGAAGTAGAGAATGACGAGCAGCGTCAGGATCGCCGTGAAAATGGGCAAGATGTGGCGCTGCATCCCAATAAGGCCAAGCGGGATAAGCAGCGACATCGCCTGCTCTGGGCCGTAGGCCGCACTGGTTAAGCCATCCAGGCCAAAGATTGGGATTCCTGACGCAACCCCAATGTGATGGTCGTGCTCCGCGCTAGTTGCGAGTGGTCTGCCAAATAGAAAATTTAGAAGCTGCATAACCTTCCGGATAAAAGATTTCCGAGTCCAGACCTGAGTTACAGCCCACTCTCCATTTCAATGCCAAAAGATGTAAAAACGGGCAGGGCTGTTAAGAGGCCGTAAGTCCATGCTCTGGCCGTTTTCCCAAAACTTCTGCGTCCGGACGAACTCTTCCCTTCATTGCTCACTGGCAGAGCATTGCCCATTGACCATGTGAGATATTCCCGCCCGCCACAGATCCACTGCCCAGCAAGTGATGCGGGCAACCCGCTGAGTGAGGGGAGTTATCTGCGTCCGCCAGCCGTTGCAATCTCGACCAGGGCCGGCGCATCCACCGTCCGCTTCAACTGCCCGCACGCCGCATAGATATCCCGCCCCCGCGGCCGGCGCGTGAACGTCGGAATCCCGCCATCGATCAGCATCCGGTGAAACACCGCAACATCCTCCGGCTTGGGCTGGTGGTAGTCAATCCCCGGCCCCGGATTCCATACAATCAGATTCACCTTCGCCTTCATCCCCGCCAGTAGCGCCAGCACCTCGCGCGCGTGCTCCGGCTGGTCGTTCACGCCACCCAGCAGCACGTACTCAAACGTCACATACTCGCGCTTGCCCAGCGGAATCGACCCTACCGCCGCCAACAGGGCCGCGATGTCCCACTTCTTCGTGATCGGCATGATCTCGCGCCGCACCGCATCGTTCGACGCATTCAGGCTCAGCGCCAGCTTCGGCCGCACCGGCTCCTCCGCGAACCGCCGGATCGACGGCTCAATCCCGCTCGTCGACACCGTCATCCGCGACTCGGGAATCCCCATCGCCCGCAGCACATGCACGCTGCGCATAAACGCGTCGTAGTTCAGGAACGGCTCGCCCATCCCCATAAACACCAGGTTGATCCGCGACGGTGTCTCCACGCCCTTGCCGCTGCCGATCCTCACCCTCTGCCGGTTCAGCACCGCCGCCACCTGCCCGGCGATCTCTCCCGCCGTCAGATTGCGCTTGATTCCCAGCTTCGCCGTCAGGCAGAACTGACAGTTCACCGCGCACCCCACCTGGCTTGAAATACAAATCGTCGCCCGCTTATACCCATCCTGGGCGCCGATGTCCCCTTTGTTTGTCATTCCGTAGCGCAGCGGAGGAATCGGCTTCTCGCCGACCTCCACCGGGTCCTCCGGGTCACCCTCCTGACCCTCCTCTTCAACCGCAGCCTCGCTCCCATCCCCACGCTCGCCGCCATCCCCACCCGGCATCCAAACCGTCTCTACCGTCTCGCCATCGGCCAGCCGCACCAGGTACCGCTCCGTCCCATCCACCGACTTCGCGGCCTGCACAATCTCCGGCAGCCCTACATCGAACCCCTGCGCCAGCAACGACTCCCGCACTCCCACCGGCAGCGTCGTAATTTCCTCCAGCGAGTTCACCCGCTGCTTATAGAGCGCATCCCCCAACTGCACCGCGCGATACTTCGGCAGCCCCAGCTCCTCCACAACCGCGCGCAACTCCTCCGGCCCCATCCCAAACAGCGCCTTCACGCCGCCTTTCGGGCGGTCATCCTGCAAGTCCAAAATCGGAGTTTCAACATCGACCGGCCGCATAAATCCCCTCAGTTTCCCCATCCGCGTTCATCCGTGCAAATCCGCGGTCGTCTTTGTCTAGTCTACCCGCCCGACGTGCGCCGGGGCCCTCTCCAACATCCAATCGGCTGTGACACAATAAAGGTCTCAAGGAGTCGCATGTCCGCAACCCTCGCCGCCAAGGCCACCACATCCCCCGCCCGCAACATCCGCCGCACTCGTCTGCCCAATGGCTTGCTGGTCCTCACCGAGAGCATTCCCCACGTCCGTTCCGTCTCCATGGGCGTCTGGATCGATTCCGGCTCGCGCGACGAGTCCCTCGCCCTCAATGGCATATCCCATTTCGTCGAACACATGGTCTTCAAGGGCACCACGTCGCGCTCGGCCCACCAGTTCGCGCGAGAGGTCGACTCCATCGGCGGCAACCTCGACGCTTTCACCGGCAAAGAGAGCATCTGCTTCAATATCAAGGTTCTGGATGAGAATATTGCACCAGCACTTGATCTTTTGACCGATCTGGTCCTCCACCCCACCTTCACCCCCGAAGACATCGCCCGCGAGCAGGGAGTCATCCTCGAAGAGATCAAGATGGACGAGGACAACCCCGACTACCTCGTCCACGAGACCTTCACCCAGAACTTCTGGAAGGGCCATTCTCTTGGCCGCCCGATCCTCGGAACGGTGAAGACCGTCGCCAGCTTCAACCAGCAAATCGTTTTCGACTTTTACGCCGGCCGCTTCACCCCGCGCAACATGGTCTTCTCCGCCGCCGGGCATTTAGATCACGATGTATTCGTGGCGCAAGTTGCCCAGCACTTCAGCGGCCTCGCCGCCAGCAGCGACAGCCCGCTGGCGCATGTCCCCGCCCCGGCGACCTACCCCCACATCACCCTCAAGCGCAAGAAGTCCCTCGAGCAGGTCCAGTTCTGCCTTGGTGTCCCTGCTCCGCCGGTCGATTCGCCCGCCCGTTACGCCGTCTACCTGCTCAACACCATGCTCGGCGGCGGCATGAGCTCGCGCCTCTTCCAGTCGATACGCGAGGACAAGGGCCTGGCCTACTCCATCTACTCCGAGACCAACCCCTTCCGCGACACCGGGTGTCTCGCCATCTACGCCGGAACCTCCGCCGAGAAGACCCCCGAGGTCCTCCGCCTTACCATCGAAGAATTGCGGCGGCTCAAAGAGAACCCCGTTCCGAAGGCAGAGTTGAAGCGAGCGAAAGATCAGCTCAAGAGCAACATCGTGCTCGGCCTCGAAAGCTCCTCCAGCCGCATGGCTAATCTCGCCCGCCAGGAGATGTACTTCGGCCGCTTTTTCTCCGTCGACGAGATCATCGCCGAAGTCGACACTGTGGCCTCCGCCGACGTCCAGGCTCTTGCCCAGCAACTCTTCCGCCCCGAGGCCATCGCCCTCACTATCCTGGGCAACCTCGGCAATCTCACCGTCGAGCGCGCCGCCCTCGCCTGCTAAGATGCCGCCGAAACGGTCTTTTCGGATTAGCGTGGGGTTTCAACAACCCCACGAATCAACCCGCCTGAAATCGGTCCGGGCTTCAGCCCCGGGCCTTTAGTCCCCCACACTCTTCTTCGGACCCAGCGTACGCCGCCAGTTCAGCACCACGTCCGTCGCCAGCAGCGGAACCAACGTCAGTGCCATCCGCAAACTCAAAACGTCTATACTCTATAGCTGTCAACCTGTTGAGGTATCCGTAGCTCATGAAGACCACGCCCCGCACGCTCCTGTTCCACAGCCCCGCGATCCAGCACCTCGCACCGCGAACCTCGAACCGCGAACCTGATTCCGGCTTCACCCTCATCGAACTCCTCATCGTCATGTCCATCATGCTGATCATCATGGCGTTTGCGGTCCCCCAGATGCTGAAGGTCAAAAAGACGGCTGACGAGACGTCCGCAATTCAGACCATGCGCACCATTGGATCGGCCGAGGCGAGTTTCAACGGCGCCTACCAGGGAACCGGATACGGCTGCCCACTCTCTGTGCTCGGCGGCGATCCCAAGTCAGGCGCGCCCACCGCTCAGGCCGCGCAGCTCATCGATTCGACGCTGGCCGCCTCGGGACAGAAGTCCGGATACACCTTCACCGTCACCTGCGGCAGCAAGGTCACGGTCAGCAATCAGGACGTCTATAACTCGTACGAGGTCACCGGCGTGCCTCAGACGGTCGGCAAAACCGGCGACCGAGGCTTCTGCTCCGACGAGAACAACATCATCAAGTACGACCCCGCCGGCGGCACCAACTGCACCATGCCCATCCAGTAGATGGCGTAGGTTTCACCTATGACGGAAGACAGCCCGACCCCGCCGCCACCCCCGCCGCCTGTGGGGACTCCTCCACCTTATCCCGCATATGGACCGCCTCAGCCGGCCCGACGCCCAGCCTGGTTCTGGATCGCCATCATTGGCGGCTGCTTCGTGCTGCTCATTCCCGTGCTGCTCATCGTTGCGGCGCTCGCCATTCCCCAGATGTTGAAGGCCAGGAAAACGGCTGACGAGACGTCCGCGATCCAGACCATTCGCTCCATCGGATCGGCGGAGATCAGCTACAACGCGTCCTACCCCGGCAACGGATACGCATGCTCGCTCGCAATCCTCGGTGGCGATCCCAGTTCCGGAGCCCCCACGGCACAGGCCGCCCAGTTGATCGACCCGGCGCTAGCAGCCAGCGGCCAGAAAGCCGGATACACCTTCACCGTCACCTGCGGCGGCAAGATGACCGTCAACAACCACGACACCTACACCTCGTACGAGATCACCGCCGTACCCCAGGCAGTCGGCAAGACCGGCGACAGAGGCTTCTGCTCCGACGAGAACGGCGACATCAAGTTCGACCCCGCCGGCGGCACCAACTGCACCCAGCCCATCGAGTGACTCGCCACCATCCTTCGAATCTGTCATTCTGAACGTAGTGAAGAACCCCCGCATTTCGCTCCTTACGCCTTTACTGCTCGCGCTCCTCTGCCTCTGCACCGCGCTGGCCCCCGCTCAGCCCCAGCAGGACCTCGTCCGTCGAGTCGACGATCATTACAACCACCTCCGCACCCTGCGCGCCCACTACACCGAGCACTACACCGGCATGGGCCTCGACCGCACCGAGTCCGGAACCCTCACCCTCAAAAGGCCCGGCCTCATGCGCTGGTCTTACGACAAGCCCACCGGCAAGGTCTTCGTTCTGGACGGTAAATTCGCGTGGTTCTACACCCCCGGCGACGCCCAGGTCTCGCGCACACCCGCCAAACAGCTCGACGATCTGCGCTCGCCTCTGCGATTCCTCCTCGGCCACACGCAGCTCGCCAAAGAGCTCGACCACATCACCACCGCCCCTGAAGGTGCAAACTTCAAGATCGCCGGCGTCCCCAAAGGCATGGCCCAACGGGTCCACCAACTGACTCTCGTCGTCTCCCAAACCGGTGTCATCCAAAACATGAAGATCGAGGAGACCGATGGCTCCACAACCGACTTCACCTTTACCGGAATCGAGGAGAACGCCGCGGTCAACCCCGCCGACTTCGTCTTCAACCCTCCCCCCGGCATCTCCATCGTCGACGGCCAATCTCCCATCTAGCCGGGCACGCTTCATCGTTTAGAATTGCCGCAGCATCGGATATCGGAAACGTTCGCTGCACCCTTGAGGAGTTTCGTGAGACGCGTTGTTCCATTGGCGGTGGCCCTATTTTTGCTTTTGTCTGGGTGCTCGACGCCGGCTGCTTGGGTGCAGACGATTACCAGTGTGACCCCGTCGAGTTCGGGAACCCCCAATTCCGTCGCGACGCTCGGGAATTACGAATTTGTGTCCGTGCAAGGCACTGGGCAAATCTTCACCTACAACATCGCCGGCGGATCCCAACTGCTCGCGGCCCCGCCCTACGCGACACCATGCAAAGATCCGAGCGGCATGGTGCTTACGACGATTGCCGGCAACAACGTGATGGCTGTGGTTTGTTACGACACCTCCACGCTGCTGACGCTCACGGTTCACAGCGACGGCTCCCTGAGCGCGCTGGGGGCGGCGAGTGGATTGACCATGCCATATCCCGGCATCGCGCTCGACGGAACAAATGTGCTGGTCCCGCTGTTTGGCCAGAACCTGGTGGCGAATGGCGCGGTTGCGAAGGTGAACATTGCATCGCCCACACAGCCGGTGATTACGGGCACGGCGACGCTGGCTAGCCCCGTGTCCGGCGGATTCGTAAATCCGGGATACCTGGCCGTGGCGGGCGGATACGTCTTCGTGGCGGCAGGCTCTGAGAATGCGCCACTGGGCACGTCCAGCACAATCCAGGTGGTGAACGAATCGACGATGGCGCTGCTGGGAACTCCTCTGGTTGTTGCGCATTCGCCTCAGCAGATCGCGCTGCACGGAACGGTGGCTTACGTGACGTTCTTCGATACACCCCAGTTGGAGTCGATCGATATTTCAACCCCGGCGAATCTGCATCCGCTTGAGGTAGCTTCGCTGGCTTCGTCGAATTCGAACTGCCATGCGATCCCCATCATCGTGCGCGACAACTTCGCGTACATCGGCTGCTATTCGGAGGGCGTCATCGATCAGTTCGACATCACCAACCCATCCAACATGCGGCTGGCGCAGAGCATCGTGGGCATCGACTCTCCGCAGCGGCTGGACTTCGCGGGGAATTATCTATTGGTGTCCGGCTCCGAGAGCGGCGGTCGTGTCTATCAGATCAATACTGGCGCGCCTTAGCAACTCTTTGCGCCGAACCGCGGCATCGCTGCGCCCACGATGATGAGCGTGCAACCGTAGTGCGATAAAATCGACCTGATCGCATATTCGCTCAATCGCATAATCAAAAGGTTCAACTCGTGTCGAACGCCGTATCCGCAACCCTCCTGACCACCGCCGAGTTCCACGCGGCCGTCCACGCTCTCTCCCCGCGCGTCGCCGTCTTCGATTGCGACGGAACCCTGTGGTCGGGCGACGCCGGCTCCGGCTTCATGCGCTGGACCATTGATCAGGGCTTGCTTTCCCAAGATGCAATCGCCTGGCTCGACCAGCGCTACAAGGGCTACCTGGCAGGCCAGGTCTCCGAGCTCGCCATCTGCGGCGAGATGGTGCAGGTCTACCGGGGCCTCCGCGAATCCGACATGCGCGCCGCCGCCGCCGAATTCTTCTCCACCCAGATCGAGCGCAACATCTTTCCCGAGATGCTCACCCTCATCCGCCAACTTCAGGCCGCCGGCACCGAAATCTGGGCCGTCAGCTCCACCTGCGACTGGGTCATCGACGAAGGCGTCCGCCGCTTCGACATCCCTGCCAAACGCGTCCTCGCCGCCCGCGTCGCCATCGCCAACGGCCTCGTCACAAACACCATCCTCGACGTTCCGACCGATGAGGGCAAAGTAACGGCCCTCGCCCGCGTCGGCCTCACTGCGCCCGACGCCGTCTTCGGCAACTCGGTCCACGACGCACACATGCTCGCCATCGCCCGCCGCGCTTTCCCGGTCAACCCTTCACCAGCCCTGCTCCAAGGCAGCGCATCGGAAGGATGGCCCGTCTACTACCCCGCCAGCGTCGCCCCCGCGTAGGCTCAACCGTTTTTCGCCGTTATCCTGAACGCAGTGAAGGACCCCTGTATTTCGTCGTTAGAAAGTTAGAACGGACCACCAATGCTTTTAGAAGGCCTGCACATCCCGCTGACCACCCCGTTCCACCCGGATGGCCGCCTCAACTCCCACAAACTCGCCTCCAACATCTCCCGCTATTCGAAGACGCCGGCCGCCGGTCTTATCGCCCTCGGCCCCAGCGCCGAGCCAACTCTACTCTCCGACGACGAGACTCGCGAGGTCCTGCGCACCGCCGCCCAGGCCGCCGCGCCAGAAAAGGTCCTCATCGCCGGCGTCTCCCGCGACAGCGTCCACGCCGCGCTTGCCCTCGCCGACTTCGCCGCAGAACTGAGCTACGACGCCGCACTCATCGGCATACCCTCGATCACAATCGATAAAACTGAACTCCTCACCTACTTTCGAACCATCGCCGATCGCTCGCCGCTCCCCATCATCCTCATCAGCTTCGACGGTCGCAGCATCCCCGTTGACGCAATCGTCGAACTCGCCGCCCACTCCAACGTCATCGGGCTTCTGAACGTCGAATGCAACTCAGATGCGATCACTGAAATCCTCGCGCGCGCCGCCGCAATCAAGCGTGAAGTCACCGTCACCCCGACCTTCGCCGCCGTCACTTCGCGAATGAAAAGGTCCGCCGCGAGCCATGCGCCAGCAACGCTCATCTCCACCGGCAGCCTTACCGGGGCCACAACCGCAGTAGCCGAGCCGCCGCCGCACCAAGCCCTCCGCACTCGCAGCAAGACCGTCGGCTTCCAGGTCATCGCCGGCGCCACCACGAACCTGCTAACGTCCCTTCGCGCCGGCGCAACAGGCATCGCTCCCGCCTTCGCAGCGTGCGCACCACAGGCTTGCTACGAGGTCTTCGCCGCATGGAAGGACGACGACCAGCCCCTCGCCGAAGAAAAACAAATCCGCCTTATCGAAGCGGCTTGCCTCACCGAAAACGCCCCCGGCAACCTGAAGTTCGCCTGCGACCTCAACGGCTACTTCGGAGGACTGCCTCGCCTTCCGTATCTACCGCCCACAGGCGAGCAGCGCACCGACCTCGAGATTCAGATGAAGGGCCTTCGCAACTAGCCGACAAAACTGGGTGCCCCACATCTGGATTTTCAGATGCGGGTTTCCACTTAAGCCAGTGCCGCAACCCGCGTAGCATGCAGTTCCTGCAGCGCGAACACGCTCAGCGTTCCCTGTTGCAGCGCCGCGATTCCCTCAGCCGCAGCCCGTGCTGCCGCAAGCGTCGTAATCGTCGGAATCCTCGCCAGCACCGCCGCCCGCCGGATCGCCTTCTCATCGAAGAATGTCTCCTGCCCGCGCGGCGTATTCACGATCAACTGAATCCGATCGCCCTTGATCAGATCAACCACATTTGGCCGTCCTTCCTTCACCTTGTAAACGCGTTCGGGCTGCAGCCCAGCTGCTTCCAGCACCTCAGCCGTTCCGTGAGTAGCGACGAGATGGAAGCCCATCTCCACAAACGTCCGCGCCAGCGACACAAGAGAGTCTTTGTCGTGGTCATTCACGCTCATGAAGATCGTCCCCTTCACGGGCAGCACCTGCCCCGCCGCAATCTGCGCCTTGGCAAACGCTTCGCCGAAGTTGTCCGCGACGCCCATCACCTCGCCGGTCGACTTCATCTCCGGCCCAAGCACAGTGTCCACACCCGGGAACTTGCCCCACGGGAATACCGGCGACTTCACGTAGTAGTGCGACCCGGTCTCGAGGTCCGCACCGCTCTCCACCTGCTCCGGCAGCAACTCCTTCAGCTTGCGTCCCACCATCAGCCGCGATGCAATCTTCGCCAGCGGCAGCCCCGTCGCCTTCGACACATACGGAACCGTGCGCGACGCCCGCGGATTCACCTCGATCACGAACACCTTGCCGCGCTGGATCGCAAACTGAATATTCACCAGCCCAATCACGCTCAGCGCCATCGCCAACTCGCGGGTGTGCTTCCGAATCGTCCGCAGCACATCCTCGCTTAGGTCCACCGCCGGCAGCACGCACGACGAGTCGCCGGAGTGGATGCCCGCCTCCTCGATGTGCTGCATAATGCCCGCGATCACGACGTCGTCACCATCGCACAGAGCGTCCACATCACACTCAATCGCGTCTTCCAGGAAGTGGTCGATCAGCACCGGCCGCTCCTGCGAATACTCAATCGCCGTGCTCATGTACTTGATCACCGCGTCATCGTCGTATGCGATCACCATCGCACGCCCGCCCAGCACATAGCTCGGCCGCACCAGCACCGGATAGCCCAGCCGGGCCGCCGTCTCGGTGGCCTCCTCCACGCTCGTCGCCGTGCCCCATTCCGGCGACGGAACGCCCAACTCCGCCAGCAATCGTCCGAACAGCTTGCGGTCCTCGGCCAGGTCGATATTCGCCGGATCGGTGCCGATCGTCGGCACCCCCGCCCGCTTCAGCGGCAGCGCCAGATTCAGCGGCGTCTGCCCGCCGAACTGCACAATCACCCCGTCCGGCTTTTCCGTGTCGTAAATGTTCAGCACTTCTTCCAGCGTCAGCGGCTCGAAGTACAGCCGGTCGCTGGTGTCGTAATCCGTCGACACCGTCTCGGGATTGCAGTTCACCATGATCGACTCAATCCCGAACTCCTGCAGCGCGAAACTGGCGTGGCAGCAGCAGTAGTCGAACTCGATCCCCTGCCCGATCCGGTTCGGACCGCTGCCCAGGATCATTACCTTCTTGCGCGCCGACGGCTGCGCCTCGCACTCGCTTTCGTAACTCGAATACAGGTACGGCGTGAAGCTTTCGAACTCCGCCGCGCACGTGTCGACGCGGTTGAAAACCGCCCGGATGCCCATCTCTTTTCTGCGCGCCCGCACGTCCAGCGGCTGGCTCTGCCACAGCCGTGCCAGCGTCGTGTCCGACAGCCCCTCGCGCTTGGCCCGCCGCATCTGCTCCGTCGTGATGCTCTCCAGCGCCTGCCCCGCCAGATCCTGCTCGAACGCCACACCGTCCCGCACCTGCCGCAGAAACCACGGGTCGATCCGCGTCCGCTCGTAAATGTCCTCCACGCTCCACCCGCGCTCGAACGCGTACCGGACGTAGCCCAGCCGCTCCGGGTTGGGTGTCGTCAGCCGCTGCGGAATCAGCCGTTCTTCATACTTCGCTTCCGACGTCCGCCCCGTCTCCAGGCTCCGCAGTCCCTTGTTCAAAGCCTGCCGGAACGTCCGGCCGATCGACATCACCTCGCCCACCGATTTCATCTGCGTCGTCAGTACCGGCTCCGCACCCGGGAATTTCTCGAATTGCCAGCGCGGGATCTTCACCACCACATAATCGATCGTCGGCTCGAAGCACGCCGGCGTCTTGCGCGTGATGTCGTTCGGAATCTCATCCAGCCGGTAGCCCACCGCCAGCTTGGCCGCGATCTTGGCGATTGGAAAACCCGTCGCCTTCGACGCCAGCGCCGAGCTGCGCGACACGCGCGGGTTCATCTCCACGATCACCATCCGCCCGCTCTCCGGGTCGATCGCGAATTGTACATTCGACCCGCCCGTATCCACCCCGATCTCCCGCAGGCAGGCGATCGAGGCGTCGCGCAT
>OBLU010003178.1_pt1 | contig 14908 bp, 14 predicted proteins | sample 1518681 | NCBI WGS metagenome assembly OBLU01 (sample SAMEA3539304, study PRJEB22396) | soil metagenome | biome: tundra; feature: field; material: soil | place: USA | collected 2010-05 | depth 0.15 m
ACCTATCGGCATTCCCGCAGGCGTGTCACCGACCTACTCGCGGAATCGGGTCTGAGCTCCCGCTTATACGGGCTTGTCGGCTTGATCAGCGTGACCAGCTTTACGATCGCGCGCCACACCCGGAAGCCGAGGGGAAGCGTAAGCGCCTGCTCAAGGCGGCGCTTCATTATGTCGAACGCGTAACTGCCGAGCGTGCCCAACATGATGAGGGCTTCGACGTTCTGCGGCGTGGGCGGGGCCTCTCCTATCAGGATCAGTTGGTGGACCACTTGGAGGATTTCGCTGCGGTACTGCTCGCGCACTGCGCTGACAGCTCTGGAAAGCGGAGCCTTGCTGTCCACGGCATCCGCGGCAAGGAATTTCCCGAGCAACGCCGAGGCGTGGATGAGCACCTCGGATTCTGTGTCGGCCGGGCTCTCCAAGATCTCTCGGCTCCAAATCGACGGCACTCGTCCAGCTAGGCTGTCCCGGTCATGCAAGCCGCGCAGCAATATGGCCAGGGAACTGAGAGACCCTATGTGTCCGGTATCCCGTGGTGCCAGGGCGGCCACAACCTCGTCTAGCTTCTGCAGCTTCTCGTCGGAGAGGGTGCCGCCGGACAGCGCGTGCGCGAGATTCGCTCCAGCGATCGCGCGGTTACGGCCCATGCCGATCGCCCAGGCCACAGTGTTATGGCTCGCCTGAAGGCGGACCAGCGCTAACTGCCCACGCGCGGCATAACTTATCAGCTGCTTGCTCGAGCTGATGTCATCGATCTCCCAGACCACTGTGAAACGCTAGCACACCGCTGTGTAATGAACAGTCATCGCTGTGCGCCGACGTCGCTGGCAAGAAGTGGTCACACTGCTAGCGGACAGATCTTCAACGGTGCGCTTCAGGCATTGCGCCTGCGTTATTGACGCGACTGGCGACCGGCGCTCACGCTGGGAAATCCAAGCGGGGCCACCCACGATCCGGACAAGATCACGAGAGACCCCAGCTCGGAGAACAAGGGGTCGGAATCGATCTGCACTCGATCCGATCCCTGGCACGGACGCCTGATAGGAGGCCCCACATGCCTGTCCTGCTTTCGGACGATACCTCAGCGGATCGTCCTCGACTAGAGCCTCTATGCGCCAGCCGAGGCAGATCGGACACGAGCCTTCGGCCTTGGCCGGCCGGTGGGTCGATCACGGCCAGAATTGCAATACGGGGGGCTGGGTCCGCCGATCTCACCAGAAACCTTGCCGCGTGGCTGGTCGAGGAACCTGAACTGCGCGGCCGGACACGCATCGTCGAGTGCGGGCCGCCGACCCGTGCTCTGGGAACGACGGCAGTGGCCCTGGAAGCGGCCCTTGGGCCAGGCGGCGCTGTCACGGTCTTGGCCTCTGTCGCCATCACCTGGCTGCGCTGCCGCACCGGCAAGGTGACTATTACCTTTTCTGCTAGCAATGGCCGCACGGTGGCGATGAGGCATGAGCGCGTCAGGAATCTCGATTCCAAAGGTATTCAAGACCTGACCACGCAGATCCTGAACGTGCTCGGCGACGGACAACCCGTACAGGACGCCCCCGACCGCGACGGTGACAGACATGCAGCCGCGTGAAGGCGGCATCCTGGACCGGCCCGGGGCGCGCGTCCTGCTGGTGTCCTCCGGCACCCACGCGCCTGGGTCCAGGCTGACGCCGGTGCCCGCCGCCGGGCCCAGCGTGATGGATCTCGGCAGACGCCTCGTGGAATGCGCCGGATTGGACCCCGACCATCTGACAATGGCCGTCGACGCCGCGAGTCCGGAGGATCTCGCCGCAGTTCTGAGCGAGACGGCGGAGCGGGCCCAAGATGTCCTGCTGTTCTGGTACGTCGGGCACGGACTGGTCAGCCCGGCCAACGAGTTGCACCTTGCGACCCGCGCCACCATCGACCTCACCCAAGGGGTGCCGGGGTTCCAGGCACTGCCGTACTCGACCGTGAAGGACATCATCAAGCAGTGCCCCGCGGAACGCGTCGTGATCGTTCTCGACTGCTGCTTCTCGGCACGGGCCGAGGCCTGGGTCCCCGCAAACGGCGACAATCCGTTCGATTCCGTGCGGCAACAAGGTGTCTACGTGCTGGCATCGGCGGGTCGAGATGAGGAGGCGTGGGCACCGCCCGGGCGGCACACAGCCTTCACCGGCGAACTGATCCGCTTGCTGACTGAAGGCGATCCCACGGCTCCGTACCAGCTGACGCTCGATAACTTGTACCGCTGCCTCACTCGCACCATGCCCAAGCTCGGGCTGCCGCGTCCGCACCGGTACGTGGCCGACGAGGGCGATCTGCTGCCCCTGGCGACCAACCCGGCCTACCAGCCGCCTTCGTCGGCTTCTGCGGACCCGCCACGCCCCGAGCCGGGCTTCAGCCCTTACCCGGGCCTGGCGCCCTTCGAGCCTGAGGACGCCCGGTTCTTCTTCGGAAGAGAAGACCTGACACGTACCTTGCTGGAGTTCCTCGCCGAACGGCTTTCAAGGAAATGCCCCCTGGTGGTGACTGGTCCCTCCGGATCAGGCAAGTCCTCGCTACTGCGCGCGGGACTTGTTCCGGCGCTGCGGCAGATGCGGCAACCGGGCCCCGGCCGGTCCCGTCCCCCGCTCTGCTACCTCACCCCGGGTACGGATCCGGTGCGAAACTTGGTCAAATGCGTCGCTGATGCGAGCCGGACGTCCGCCGCGAAGCTGCGCGACCAAGTCACGGCAGACCCGGACAGCTTCGTCGCTGCCCTGGATGAGGCGAGATGCGCGTACGCCGCCGAGCATGGGCGGGCCAGCGAACCGGTCGTCATCGTGGTCGATCAGTTCGAGGAGGTATTCGCCCCGGATATTGGCGAAGCCCAACGCGCGGCGTTCATTGACGCCCTCTGCGCAGCCTGCGGCACGCAGGACACACCAGGCCCGCCAACCCTGGTCGTCCTCGGTGTACGCGCCGACTTCTTCGGCCACTGCGCCAGCTACCCGCAGCTCGTCCGTGCCCTTGAGCACCCCGTGGTCGTTGGGCCCATGTCTGAAGATCAATTACGCGCGGTCATCACCAAGCCGGCCGCAGCGGCCGACCTCGTCCTCGAGGACGGGCTCGTGGACCTGCTACTTCAAGACCTCAAGACGACCGGCCGGTCGGCCGACGGGGCAGGCGGCACCCTTCCCCTGCTGGCCCACGCGCTGATGGTCACCTGGCAGCAACGCCAAGGATCACTACTGACCTTGGCTGGCTACCGCGCTAGCGGCGGCATCGCCCGGTCACTCGCACGGACGGCCGACAACACGCTTCGGCCACTGAACCTGGCCAGCCAGCAGATCGCCCGCCGGCTCCTGCTCCGGCTCGTCCAGCTCGGCGACGGCACCGAGGACACCCGTCGGTACGCACGACTCACTGAGCTTCTGCCCACGCACGGCACTCCCGACCGGGCTGCCGCCAGTCACGTCTTGGAGGTGTTCGCGCACGCGCGGCTGCTCACCATCGACGCCGATACGGTCGAGATCACCCACGAGGCACTCATCCGGGAGTGGCCGCAGCTCCGTGCCTGGATCAATGCCGACCGCGCCAAGCTGCTGGCCCGCCAGCAGCTCAGCCAAGACGCTGTCGCATGGGACCGCAGTGGCCGTGAACCCGCCTACCTGTACTCCGGCAGCCGACTCACAACGGCTCAGGCCGCTGCGGAGGAATACAGACGTGAATTCACGCCGCTGGAGCAGGCTTTCGTTGACGCCAGCTTGCGGCGCTCACGTCGGCGGACCATGCGCACTCGGCAGCTCATCGCCGTACTCAGCGTGCTGCTCATGTTCGCCGCTTCCGCTGGCATCGTCGCCCTCCAGCAGCGGCTCTCCGCGGATCATGAGCGCAACCTCGCACTGTCGCGGCTTGTCGCCGCCGAGGCGGCTCAGCTTGGCAGCACCGACCCGGCACTCGCGATGCAGCTCAGCGTCGCCGCCTATCACCTCTCCGCCACGACCCAGGCCGTCTCTGGCCTCATCGACTCGACAGCCAGGCCGACCGCGACTCGTGTGCTCGGTCCCGCCGGTACCGAGCTGCACGCCGTAGCGTTCAACCCCGGCGAGACCATACTGGCCACCGGAAGCGCGAACATGACGGTGCAGATGTGGAGTGTCCGCCACGCCGGCCGCCCGATGGCCCTAGGTCCACCGCTTACCGGGCTGTCGGGCGGCGTCACGTCCGTCGCGTTCAGCCCGAACGGCTCGATGCTGGCGGCGGGAAGCACAGGCAACGCCGTGTGTCTGTGGAACATCCGCAATCCGCGCCGCCCCGTCGTGCTCAGCCGGACCTTCATCGCGCCGACCGGGGTTGTGAACTCCATCGCCCTCAGCGCCAACGGCCGCGTCGTGGCCGCTGCGAGCTCAGATGGGATGGTCTACCTGTGGAGCGTGGCCGATCCGCGCCGTATCGTGCCGCTCGGCCCGCCATTGAAGGCGGGCGTCGGCGGCGTCAACGCGGTCGCATTCAGCCGGACAGGCGAACTCCTCGCCGCGGGAGGCAGCAATGGTCATGTCCGGCTTTGGGACCTCAATCAATACCGCCCCGCGGGTGAACTGCTCGCCGGTCCGGTCAAGCCAGTCAACGCAGTCGCCTTCAGCCCGGACGGCCGGACCCTGGCCGCCGGGAGCAGTGATGACAAGGTCTGGCTATGGAACACAGCTAACGAGCAGCGACCTGTCCGCGAGGGCCCGCCCTTGACCGGACCAGCTAGCTGGGTCTACTCGGTCGCCTTCAGCCCCGACGGGGAGACCATAGCCGCTGGCAGCGCGGACGATTCGGCTTACGTATGGGACGTGGCGAGCAACGCCCGCGTGGCGACGCTTCCACACCCTGGCCCCGTTCTGTCCGTGACCTACGGGCGCGATGGCCACACCTTGGCAACCGGTGACGCGGACGGCGTGGCGCGCATCTGGGCCCTGCCGGGGCCGGTGCTGACTGGTTTCAGCGGCTCGGTCTTCGCCGTGGCGTACAGCCCAGACGGACGGTACCTCGTGGCAGCCAGCGGAGACGGGCTGCTGCGCAGGTGGAACGTGACCGACCCGACCCGACCGTCGCCGCTCGGGCCACCGCTGACCGCCCCCGGCCTCGACGGAACCGTCGCTTACGGGCCCGGCGGGCGCATTGCGGCCGGCGATGCTGACGGGAGCATTCAGTTGTGGGGCGCGCAGGACCCCGCGCACCCTGTCAGGATCCACTCGCCCTCGTCGGCGCTGAAATCCGCCATACAATATGTGACGTTCGACCGAAGTGGTCACCTCATGGCGGCGGGCGGAACTGCCGGGGACATCGAGCTGTGGAATGTGACCGACTTCGCCAATGCGAAGCCTGTCGCGGTCCTGCCGGCTACCTCCGCCGCAACGAGCCAAGAAGTCCTGGCCGTCGTGTTCAGCCCCGACGATCACCTGCTGGCCGCCGCGAACAGCGACGGCACGGTCCGCCTGTGGGACATCACCGATCCGGGCCACCCCCAGGAGTTCGGCCCGCCGTTGACCAGGCTTGCCAGCGCTGTCTATCAAGTGACCTTCAGCCCGGACGGCCACATCCTGGCCGCGGCAGGCGCAGACGCCAAGGTGCGGTTGTGGGACGTGATTGATCCGAGCCGTCCTCGCTTGCTCAGTACGCTGAGCGGGCCAGAAGGGATCGTCTACGACATGTCATTCAGTCCCGACGGGCACACCCTGTTGACCGCGAACGGAGACCGGACAGTTTCGCTGTGGGACATCACAAACCCGGCTCAGCCGCGCAGCCAGGGGTCCCTCACCGGTCCGTCCGGTACCGTATTCTCTGTCGCGATCAGCCCGGCGGGAGACGCCATAGCCGCAGGCGGCCAAGACGATACGGTCCGGCTATGGCTCGCGACCCCGGCCTCTGCCGCCGATTACATATGCTCTGTCACCGGCGCTCCCATTACCCGCGCTGAGTGGGCGCGATACATACCGGGAGCGCCCTACAACCCGCCGTGCCAAGGTTGAACGCCTCAGCGGCTTCGCCGACCTCCTCGGTCAGCTTGAGCAGGCTTATCTCGACGGCGACTTCCCTATGGCAGGCGTGCAGGTCCCTGATCTGATCCCACATAGCTTTCGCGTCACCTCCGTGTCGGTGAAGGCCGTATAGCCAGGCACCACGTCTGGTCTCTGGGCTTATCAGTTTCGTCCTGTCACCAGCAGAGGCCGCTGCAGTTGCGGATCCCGGTGCTAAGGTCCGGCATCGGCAGCCGAAGGGGTGAGGCAGGCAGATGACTCCCACATGGACGGTGCACGCGTTCCCGGTGTCGGTGAAGGGAGCCGCGGTACAGGACGAGCGTGTGCTGTTGCTGGAGAACGAGCGGGCGGAGTGGGAGCTGCCCGGCGGCAAGCTCGAGCTCGGCGAAGATCCGTCCGCGTGCGTCGTCCGGGAGATCAGCGAGGAAGCCGACTGGCAGGTGACGGCCGGGCCCGTCCTTGACTGCTGGCAGTACCCCATCTGCGAGGGACAGGATGTGGTCATCGTTACCTACGGCTGCTACGTGGCCAGCACCACGCCCCCGATGATCAGCAACGAACACAAACGGGCTGGCCGGTTCACCCATGACGAGGTCCGGACCTGAACATGCCCGACGGTTACAAGCGCTCAATCATGACATGGTTCGCCCATCTCACCGCCGACCTCGAACAGACAAGGCCCTAACCACTGCGATGGCCACGACGGAAACCGGCGATGCCGCAGAACCACGCAGCACACTGCGAGCGGCCCGCGAGGATCACGACTCGGTGGTGAACCTGACCCGCGAGCTGGTCCGCATCCCGAGCAGAGCCGGTACCGACCCCTACAGGCCGGTGCTGGAGTGCATGTCCGCCTGGCTGGCCGGGCACGGGCTGACGCCACGGCTGCTATCGGCGCCTGGCAGGGGAACAGTCGCGATGGTCTGCGAGATAAACGGCAGCCAGCCTGGTCCCCGCTACGTGCTGGACGCATGCCTGGACACCGCCCCGTTCGGCGACGAGGCAGCCTGGACCTACCCGCCAGTCTCTGGCGAGATCGACGACGGCTGGCTGCACGGCCGCGGGGCCTCCGACTCCAAGGCCGGGGCGGCGATCTTCGCCCATGTCGCCGCCCACCACCAGCTGATCAGCGACCAGCTGGCGGGCAGCCTGGTGCTCCTGTTCGACGTGGATGAGCACACTGGACATTTCGGAGGCGCCCGGGCTTACTTCGAAGGCCCTGGCGCGCCGGAAAGAGTCGACGGGGTAATGATCGGCTACCCAGGGCTGGATCATGTGGTGACCGGCGGCCGTGGTGTGCTGCGTGCCCGGCTCCATGTGCACGGCGTCGCGAGCCACTCGGGTGGCCGCACGATCACCCCGAATGCCATCACGAAAGCAGCTTCGCTCGCGTCGGCACTCGCAAGCGCCGAACTGCCCGACAGCGCGGGACCGGACTTCCCGCTACCGCCCAGGCTGACCGTAACTGAGATCACCGGAGGGAGCGGCTATTCCGCCGTCCCCGACTTGTGCACCCTCAACGTTGATGTGCGGCTCACTCCCGCCCTCGACGCCACCGCAGCCGAAGCGCTGCTGCGTTCCCTGGCGGATGCTGTGGACGCCGCGTGGCCGGGCACGCAGCCCACCCGGATGGAGGTCACCACATGCTGGCCGCCGTACCAGTTGCGTGATGACTCCCGGCTGGCGACCGCGCTCCTCGCCGCCGCCCATCAGGCCGGGCTGTCGCCTGCAGCAAAGATCGCCGGGCCGTCGAACATCGGCAACTACCTGGCTGGTCTCGGCATCCCGGCAACCGCCGGGTTCGGTGTCGATTACAAAGGCCTGCACGGCACCAACGAACGCATCCGCATCGACTCGATACCGCCCGTCCAGGCGGCGTACCACCAGGCATGCCTGACCCTTCTGATCCCTTCCTGACCTGCAGGCCGATTCCTACCGTCGACAACGCGACTGCAGCGCGCCGACAACAGGCCGTCAGCTCATGCGCTGGCCGATGTGCCCCTCACCGGGTGAGGGTGTGCTGTAGGCAGCACCCTTCCCTGGGGGCCTGACGAACGTAATCGACATAGACCTCTACTCCGCCCAGTTCGGAGGTTCTTCGGGGCAAACGTGGGGCACGACAGTTTTGTGACGACTCGATCACGACTCGGAGCGGCGCGCGCTAGTCGGCGTCTCCCCCCGGCGATGGAGGTGACTTGGATGGGCACTGTCGCACTGTTGGACTGCTACACCGTCGAGCCGAGCGGGCTCGGCGTCCCGCCCTACTTATCGACCTACGCTCGCGCGGCGTACAGTGCACTGACGAGCGCCAACCCAGGTGCGGATGTCCGCTACCTGACGATCGACGACATTCGGTGGTGCCTCAACGGCGGCAGAGCGTACGTCGAACCACCGCTCTCAGACCCCCTGACATACTCGGCTTCGGCTAGCCGCGACCAGGCGCTGAAGATCCTCGCGGACGCCGAGATGATCGTCGTGATCGCGGGGGACGCGGTTCCCTCGGTTCATCTCCAGGCTCAGAACGGCTCTGTAGAGGAGATAACCCGGGCGCTGGCCTGTACACGGAGCCGCCGGGTGTTGCTCGGCCCGCTCGCCTCCCACGTCCTGGCTGAGCCGACCCGTTTTGCAGGCCTGTTTGACGCCGTGCACACCCACACGATCACCTCCTGCGACGCCGGGATAGGCAGTCGCGCAGCGGCCCCGTACGAGCAACTTGCGGCTGACCGCAGTTCGTATTCGGGCCTGATCAGCCAGTTAGGCTGGCGGCCGGTCGCGGAGATCGAGCTGTACCGGGGCTGCACCCGCCGGAGGTTCTGCTCGTTCTGCAACGAGCCGGTCAAGAGCAGCCAAGTCAGCTTCCGGAACCCCAACGACGTGATTGACGAAATCACCAAGCTGTATGCGGCTGGAGTGCGGAACTTCCGACTCGGCCAGCAGACGTGCTTCTTTTCTTACCTCAACCGCGATGCGACCGAGATCGAGCGACTACTCGCTGGGATCCGTACGGCCTGCCCGGAGCTTGAGGTGCTGCATATCGACAACGCCGATCCGCTCGCCGTTGCCTCCAGCACCGGCGCGAAGATCGCTCGTCTGGTCGCGCAGTACTGCACCGAGGGAAATTGCGCGCCGATGGGGATCGAGAGCTTCGACGCGGCCGTGATCGCGGCCAACATGCTGACATGCACGCCTGACGTCCTGCTACGGGCGGTGGCCAACGTCAATGAGGCGGGCGCGCATGTAGGTCCGCGCGGCCTGCCGGTCCTCCTGCCGGGGCTCAACCTGGTCTACGGCCTGCGCGCGGAAACCCACCGCACGCACTACGAGAATCTTGCCGGGCTGGTGCGGATCCTCGACCAGGGGTACCAATGCCATCGCATCAACGTTCGCCAGGCCCGAGCCTACCCGGGCACTCCGCTGGCGGCCATGCGCGAGGATGATCCACCACCCTCGTCCGAGCATTTCGGCACTTGGAAAGCTGACGTTTCCGCGGTGTTCGATCAGCCGATGAAAGAGCGGGTCTACCCGGCTGGGCGCAAGATCACCGGCCTTCATTCGTTCTTCGTGACAACCCGGGGAACTTGGTACCGGCGCCTTGGCTCCTATTCGATTCAGGTGGTCGAGCGCGGGGCCGTGCGGCCGTTGTCCGAGAACGCCGATCTGGTTGTCACCGGCCATGAGCCGCGCTACATCTACGGGGAACGCTATGCGGCAGAGCCTCAGACCTCCGGAAGTTGCTGTGCGAAAAGACCGGGTGGTTCGTCGAGTTGTTGATCTTCCCTCCGAAAGAAGTTTCCTGATATGGCTCCACAGCAGAAAGTTCTTCGTCATGGAGCACCTCTAGACGAAGAATCTTGATATTACTCATTGGTAGATGGTTCAGTGATTTAACAAGTTTCCGCAAGTGCCTCGATCGCGTTCCCGCAGGTGGTGGCCTTGATCATCACTAACTTCCGGAGGTCTGAGCCTCGGGCTGCCGCCTGATCGCGGCGGCACCAGTCGCCGGGCGCTGCACGCCGGGGTGCTGGTGCCGTGGGCCAATTCAGTCGTGGAGGCTGAACTGCCACGCTGGGCCGGCAACTCGGTGGTGTGGCACTATGCCAGGCTCGTCCCGTCGTCGCGCGTTACCGTTCTCGATGAAGAGTTCCTCGCCGGGCTGCTGGCCGCTGCGCCCGCAGCGTTAGGGGAACTTGCGGCCCTGCCAATATCTCGTGTGTACCTGGCGTGCACGTCGGCCGCGTTCGTGCTCCCGGACCAGGCTGCGGCCGCGCTCGCAGGAGCACAGGTGCCGGTCATCACCGCCTTTGATTCGATTACAGCCGTGCTGCGGCAACGTGGCGTCGACCGGATCGCGCTGCTGACGCCATACCCGGCACGGATCTGCCAGGCTGAGGCTGAGATATTCCATACCTGTGGCATCACTGTCACCGCCCGTGCAAGCCTTGATCTCAGGGACGGTTATGCGGCGATTGACGCGGGGCAGGTCCAGGCGCTGGCCAGGCAGGTCAGCACAGGGGCGATGGAGGAGGCTCAGGCAATCATTCTGTCCTGTACCGGCTGGCCGACCTTCGGCCTCGTTGCGGGGCTCCGGAGACAGTTCGGCAAGGATGTCATCTCCTCCAACCTGGCCATAGTGGCGCACGCGCTGCAACCGGGCAACGAGGAGGGCTGATGAGCATCCACGCCGACGACATGCTGACGCGGTACACACCTGATCTGGCCGAACGGCTGCTCTCGTTCGTCACGCTCGCCGCCGCGCAGCCGGATGTGAAGACAGCAGTCGAGGCCAACCACGATGACAACCGCTGGTGGCCCGACTATGTCAGCGACTGGCGAGTGCGGATGACGGTGGCAGGCTGGAGCGCACGGGTCTCGTACTCCATGATCAGCACCTATGCCGAGGTGGTGGCCCGAACGGACGCCATCGGCTGGAAGAAACTCACGGCGCTGAGTGACAGGTCGCTGAGCCATGTGGTCCAAACGCTCGGGCTTGTCACGGCCCGCGTGCGATACGTGCGGTCCCTGGCCGATTTCATCGACCGGGCGCCCCCAAGCGATCTGGACCTTGCCGCCGCCGATCCGGACGAGCTTGTCGCGTGCATCGCTGCAGGCGTGCGCGGCGCGGGGTATAACACGGCCCAGTGCGCGGTGCTGTACGCGCGGGGCTACCACTGCGGCATCATCCCGGTCGACTCCGGGATGGTCCACGGGCTCGCACCGTGCCTGGGTATCACCCTCCCGGCCGGAGCGGTCGCCCACGAACAGCTACGGAAGCTCCTCGAGTCCTGCGCAGCTGCTCACGCGGATAGCTATCGTGACCTGGCCTCCCGCCTCGGCTATGGCATCAACATCCCAACGGGCTCCGTCCCGACCTGGTTCCTGCACTTGGTGCTCATCTACTTCAAACGGCTCTACCTCAACCGCCCGGACGCGCGGTTGTGCCCACGTCGGCCCACCTGTCCGCGGCTCTTCGGCTGCGCCTGCCAGCCCTCGCAGCTTTGAGTGCGCCCGGTGAGCACGCTAGGGGTAATCGGCAATATCTCCCGTGACGTTGCCCTTTACCCTGACGGCCGCCGCTTCGAACAGCTGGGAGGGGCAGCCTTGTATGTTGCCCGCGCCGCCAACCGGGCCGGCTTATCCTCGGCACCCATCTCGGTCATCGGCGCGGACCTCAGCTGGATCCGTCACGACGTGCGCCTTGCCGACCTTGACCTCAGCCACGTCAAAGTCATGCCCGGGGCTTCCTGCGCCTTCCGCCTCACCTACGCCATTGACGACCGGCTTTGGGATATCGATTGTGCATTCGGCGTTGCCGAGGCTCTGACCGGTCACTGCCTCGCTGTGATCGGCCAGCATGACCGCTACCACGTATGCTGCCGACGGCCCCTCGATGTTGCCGCAGTTCTAAGCTCCCTTGCTGACGCGGGGCTGCCATTCAGCGCCGATTTCCACCTCGCCAGCGCGAGCCAGTTGATCTCCGCCGCAGCCCCGCTGCTGCCGCACGCGCAAGTCGTGTTTGTCAACGCGGCCGAGTTCATCGCCCTGGCATCAGAGATGGACCCACGCCGGCTGGCTGCGGTAGTGGTTTCTGACGGACCCCGCGAAGTCACCTTGCTGCAAGGCGGGCAAGCCTGCGCTGCCGTGCGGCCACAACGGACTGGTGTCGTAGAGGTGACTGGGGCGGGCGACGCTTTGGCGGGGGCCTTCCTTGCGGCTGCCGCACACGGGCTCACCGGCGAGGACGCCCTGCGCACCGCCGTCGCCGCGGCGACGGAGTCGACTCGCCACCCCGGCTTCGCCATACCCCACCAGCAGGACGTGTCATGACGCTGTACTACATCGCCCACCGGTTATTCGCGGCGCATGACCGGGCGCTGGGTGCCTACGTCGCACATCGGCTCGCCAGCCGCACCGGCGCCGACGCAGTGTTCCTGCCGTTCTGCGACACCGGCGAGGAGGACCTGGTCGCTGCGTGCAAGGGCTGGCGGCTGTTCGAACTGGACTCAGCCCGGCTGCGCCGCACCGACGGGATGCTGGCGCTATTGCACGGCCCTAGCCTGGACGATGGCCTCTGCATGGAGATCGGCTTTGCGGTGGCTCTTCGGATCCCTGTTGTCGCTTTCACTACCGACTTCCAGAGCTATGGTCCGGGCGCTGACGGGCCCGCTTCTCCCTTCCCCGATCCGCTCCTTGAAGTCCTGGCTACCAAGATTGTGCGGTCGCACCGGCTCGGCCCAGCCCGGTTAGGCAATGCGGCGGACCGGTTCGAGGTGTTCCTCGACCAGAACCTCCAGTCCCTCGCTGGAGCCACGGACCTCGCCATCGACGCTCTGCTCGACGCCGAGCCCCCTAATAGGCCCGTTCTTGGCCAAGTTACGGCAGCTCAACGCCTCGCATACATCGAGCCGTCGCCCTATTTCGCGGACGGCCTGTGGCACGACGTCGCTGGCTATCTGCGCTCGGAGGGATGGAAGGTGTACGTGGCCACGCGGTTGCGCGCCCGCGGGAAGCCGCGTGAAGCCGCGCGCGCAGATTGGGATGCCTTGACCCGTGCCAGCCTCGCGCTGGTCGACGTGTGCGGCCCTGAAACTCCGCCGGGTGCGGCGCTAGTGATCGGCGCGTGCGTCGCCACCAAACGGCCAGTCCTGGCGGCTGATCCCGGCGGCTGGTGGACCTTCGCTGACGGGCGCGAACCCAACTGGCGCAACCTTATGATCCAATACGCGGTCACCGGCCGGTTCGCCTCCGTCGGGGAACTCGCCGCCTTCACAGCGCCAAGATGAACGCTGAACTGGCGAGGCGGGCGTCAGAGTACGAGGTCGTGGTCCTCGAAGGTTGCGACGGCGTAGGCAAGACCACGTTGGCGGCAGTGCTCGCAACCCGCCATGGCTACGCCGTCGTACACTCCTCCCGAACTCCGGACGGAGTGGACCTGGTCCAGCGATACCGGGCCATCCTCGCCAGGCCTGGACGACTGCTGCTCGACCGCAGCTTCGTTAGCGAACTCGTGTACGGCCCGCTGCGGCACTGCCGGTCGCGCCTCAATTTCGCTGATGCCACCAGGCTTGCTGTCATCGTCGCCGCGCGCGGTGGCGTGCTCATCCATCTCACCGGCCAGCCGGAACGGATCGCCGCTCGCCTGCTGGCCCGTGACGGCAAAGCGCCCGGATTGGAAGCAATACGCACCCTGATCGACTCCTACAGCAGCGTGTTCGCCAGGCTTGCTGAGCACGCGCCGGTTATCACCGTAGACGTTATCGAGACTGCGGCATGAACGATCCTCGCCAACGTTTGCAGGAGCGCAGACGCGACGTCGGTACACCGCGGTCCCGGCCGAGGACGCTAGCGTTCACGACTGTGGCAGTCCGTCCATCGGACCCGTTCGCCTGGCCTTAACCAGCACACCGTTGGGCAACCGCTGATAGGCACGGGCGGCGTTCTTCTCTATCTTGGCCTCAACCTCGTCCTGCAAGTCAATGCCGATCATCTCGGCAAGCCCGAACAGATAGATAACCGTATCGGCGAGTTCCTCTCCCACATCCTGCTTGCCCTTGCGCCAGGCGTCGAAAGCCTCGGCGATCTCACTGTTCAGCAGGCAGAACTCCAACGGGACATCCGTAGTGTTAAACCCTTTAGCTGTCTTGTTATCCCAGGCAAGCTTCTGGGCCGACCGGATGTCCACCGCTCCTCCACCAATGCCGTATCGCGCGTTCCTCGAGAACGCGCTCTCCTTGGCAGCGCGCAGCCTCGTATAAATCCGGACGACCCAGCGAACAGCCGCCCTCCGGCGTTGCACATTACGATCACCAGGACGATTGTCCTGTAGGCCAGAAATACCAGCCACTGGCTCGCATGAACTGGCCAGCCGCACGTTACAGGCGCGAACCTGTGGACCGCCACGTGGACAAGGACTCTGCGGCTGTGGAAAGAGCCCGCCAGGTTGGAGGCTCCTTGTGGATGATGAAAGAGATTTCCGAGCTAGAGCGGCACTTACGACCTGTGGACGCGCAAACAGGCCTGTGGGCAGAACTGCTCAAAGATTTCCTGCCGAGCGATACTGCCCCGCTGCAGGCCCGGGCCGCCGCGGCAATGCGAGGCACTCAGGCATGCCAGTGCGGTGTCCGGCAAGGTTCACCGGTTCGGTGGTAGCTCCATGCCCGGCCGGTGCCGACGGCAACCCAGCGAAGGTCAGGGGGGCTCCGCCGCCGGGGACAAACAGCGGTGTATGACAAGATTCCCGCTCCCGGGTGATCAGTTCGATCCCGGGGTGTCATCGGCAGGCGTTGCGTGGTGATGACACATTGGAATTGCGAGGACCTCGCCAGCATGCTTAGCCTGGCAGTTCCCGGTGAGGAGGCTGATCATGGCGCAAGCGCGGCTGTGCCCGGCGTGCCGCAAGACCCGGCTGTCCCGCTACAACCCAGACC
>OBLU010003180.1_pt1 | contig 14904 bp, 12 predicted proteins | sample 1518681 | NCBI WGS metagenome assembly OBLU01 (sample SAMEA3539304, study PRJEB22396) | soil metagenome | biome: tundra; feature: field; material: soil | place: USA | collected 2010-05 | depth 0.15 m
GGAACGGTCATAGTGTGTGCGGAGGCGTTCGTCTACCGGGAAGATGACAACCTCCATGAAATACCCATGGATTCAGCGTTTTGAAGTCGTCTTATTGCTCTGGTGTTTGGCGCCGATCGCGGCGTTCGCGTGGGCGCCCGGCGGAACCGGGCCGGCGGCCGAGGCTTTTCTTGTGGCTACGGAAATTCATGTGGACCGGCTCGCGGCCGTGGAGCAGGCCGTGGCGGACGCCAAAGGCTCCGCCGACAATTCGTGGATGCTCGCCAGCTCGGCTCTGGTGCTGCTGATGACCGGGCCGGGACTCGCGCTTTTTTATGGCGGCCTGGTGCGCAAGAAAAACGTGCTCAGCACCGTGATGCAGAGCTTCGCGATGATGGCCGTGATCACGGTGGTCTGGGCGATTGTGGGTTACAGCCTGGCCTTTGGATCGGGAAACAGTTTCATCGGCGGGATGCACAATCTGTTCCTGAGCGGTGTGGGCACACAACCGGATCCGAACTATTCGACGACGATCCCGGCGCAGACCTACATGATCTTTCAGCTGATGTTCGCGATCATCACGCCAGCGCTGATCACCGGAGCGTTCGCGGAACGCATGAAGTTCAGCGCGATGCTGCTGTTCCTCACGCTGTGGTCGCTGTTGGTGTACGACCCAATGGCGCACATGGTGTGGGGCAAGGGAGGGTTGCTGAATGCATCGCTCGGCGGGCGGTTTCCGACGCTCGATTTTGCCGGCGGCACGGTGGTGCACATCACGTCCGGAGTTTCGGCGCTGGTTTGCGCGCTATATCTGGGGAAGCGGCTGGGGTACCCAAAGGAACCAATGCCGCCTCACAGCGTGGTGATCAGTTTCATTGGAGCGTGCCTGTTGTGGGTAGGATGGTTCGGATTCAACGCGGGGAGCGCGCTATCGGCGGGCGGGCTCGCGACCAGCGCGTTTGTGGCGACCCATTTTGGAGCGGCTGCGGCCGTGGTCGGATGGAGTGGCGCGGAATGGATACGCAGAGGTAAGCCCAGTGCGCTCGGTGCGATCTCGGGGGCGGTAGCGGGGCTGGTGGCGATCACTCCGGCGTCGGGATTCGTTAGCCCCATGTCGGCATTGGCGATCGGCTTGATCGCGGGCGCCTTTTGCTTTTGGATGACTTCGTCATTCAAGGCGTTGTTCGGCTATGACGATTCGCTCGATGCCTTCGGCGTGCACGGAGCCGGAGGCACAGTTGGGGCGGTGCTGACTGGTGTTTTCGCATCGAGTTTCATCAACCCGATCTTCAAGGACGCGAACGGCAACCCATCGCCTTCTGGCGCGATTCAGGGGAATTTTCACCAGATACTGAACCAACTGGTCGGCGTGGCGATTGCCTGGGTGCTGGCAATCGTGGGCACGCTGATCATTCTCAAATTCGTCGATCTCGTTGTCGGCCTGCGCGTCGCAGAGGAGGACGAGGCGCAAGGACTGGATCTTACTCAGCACGGCGAAGAGGGCTACTCCTAGGATACATCCTCGTAGCAAGGACACGAAATTGGGCGTAATCTCTTTCGGGTCTCGGTGAGTAAATCTCAAGGCTGAGGCAGACTACGATGACAAAAGTGGAAGCAGTGATTCAAACGTCGAAGCTCGATCCGGTCAAGGATGCGCTACACGAGATCGGGGTCGAGGGCATGACCGTCCTCGAGGCTCGCGGGCATGGCCGCCAGAAAGGCCACACGGAGTTTTATCGCGGCCGGGAATACACGGTGGATCTGATTCCCAAGATCAAGATCGAGCTGGTCCTGGCGGACGACATGGTTGAAAAGGCCGTCCAAACCATCGTGACCGCGGCGCGCACCGGGAAAATCGGCGACGGCAAGATTTTCCTGACCAAGATTGACGACGCCATACGCATTCGCAACGACGAGCGCGGCGACAGCGCGCTGTAGCGGTCACCGGGCATGCCCGCGCAGTTGGAGCCGCGCCGGTTCGCGCGGTGATTTGTACCGCTGAAGCATGCCCGGCGCCTGCTAAGAGTCCCGTCGTACACCTATGTCCACGAAACACGCATCGGGAAACGATCTGCGCGAATTCTATGCGGCCGAATCGGCGCGCATTCGCGAGGATTTCTCCGCTAAGGGTGACGGCCGCGCCGCCGTCCACGGGCGTACCGCGCTCGTGGACTCCGTTGCACTTCGCCTGTGGAAACAGCTGATCTCGCCGGAAGCATCTGGCCCGCAGAATTTCGCGCTGGTGGCGCTCGGAGGATACGGCCGGCGATGGCTCTTCCCGTATTCCGACATCGACATTCTCTTCTTGCACGCGGGCAGCGGGGCGGAGAGAGACTTAAAGAGCCGTGTCGCCAGTTTTTCGCAGGAGATCTGGGACCTGCGGCTCAAACTCAGCCCGGCGACGCGTACTCTGGCCGAATGCGAGAAATTCGATCCGAACAACGTGGAATTTGCGATTTCGCTGCTCGATTGCCGTTATCTCGCCGGCGACCGCAGTCTATTCGATCGTTTGCACGATCAGCTCATCCCCAAGCTGGTGGCGCGGGAGTCGCGAACCATCGTCCAGCGCCTGACGGATCTGACCCACAGCCGCTACAACAAATTTGGAAACACCGTCTTCCACCTGGAGCCCAATGTGAAGGACGGCCCGGGCGGGCTGCGCGATTACAACCTCGCTCACTGGCTCGCGCTGATTGCCGCGATGGAGGAACAAGGCGCATGGCCGGACGAAAAGACGCTACTACCGCCGTGGCTCCGTGAAAGATTCGACGCCGCTCTCGATTTTCTGATGTCGGTACGCTGCTTTCTCCACTTCCGACATGGGCGCGACGACAATACGCTTGCATGGGTGGCGCAAGACGAGGCAGCCGCCCACGAGATCGGGGCCCCGGGCGCTGACTCGCTCACCGCGTCGGATTGGATGCGAATCTATTTCAGCCAAGCGCGGCTGATTCATCGCGTCGCCTTGCAGCTTCTGGAGGAGTTTCCGGCGGCGCGCCCGTCGCTCTACCGCCAGTTCCAGAACTTGCGGTCGCGCCTCTCGAATGCCGAGTTCGCGGTTGTGGACGGGCGAATCTTCCTGCAGCGCCAGGAAACATTGAGCGATCCCGAACTGCCGTTGCGCATGTTTCGATTCATGGCGCGCCACGGCCTGAGCCTCAGTTCTTCCGCCGAACACCAGATCGAGGAGGTTCAGCCGGCGCTGGCCGCCTCGCCGCCGAAAGGCGCCGAGCTATGGAACTACTTGCAGGAGATTCTGGTCGCTCCCCATGCCGCAGAGGCACTACGTACGATGCACTCGCTGCGCCTGCTCACGCCCCTCTTGCCGGAATTCCAGGCGATTGACGCGCTCGTCATCCGCGATTATTCCCACCGCTTCACGGTGGATGAACACAGTTTCGTTGCCATTGAGAACTTGCACTCCTTGCGGAAGTCCCAATCCAAATGGGACCAGGGTTACTCCGAGCTTCTCGACGAACTCGAGCAGCCCGACCTGCTCTACCTGGCGTTGCTGCTCCACGACACGGGCAAAGGCACGAGGCCCGAGAACCACATCATTGGTAGCCTCGAGATTGCTGCGGCGTGCCTGGCGCGGCTCGACTTGGATCCGCCCGACCGCGAAACGGTTCTTTTCCTCATCACCCACCATCTGGATATGGGCTCGGCCTTGCGGCGGGACATATTCGATCCCGAAGCGATTCGCCAAATCGCGGAAAAAATGGGAACGCCCGAACGTCTGAAGATGCTCTGCCTGCTCACGTACGCGGATATCAAGGCCGTGAACCCGGAGGCACTGACGCCGTGGAAGGCTGAAAATCTCTGGCAGCTCTATATCGGCGCCGCCAATTACCTGATGCGAAGCGTGGACGAGCGAGTGCATGGCGACGCCAACAACGAAGTCATGAACCACCTGCGCACGCTCACGCCGGCGGCGGGTCAAAAGCTCGACATCTTTCTCGATGGCCTGCCGAAGCGCTATCTCCGCACCCAGTCGGCGAGCGATGTGATTCGCCACCTCGACATGGCCGGCCGTTTGGACGCGGACCCCGTGCAGGTCGAGCTGACGCGCGGGCGCCATTGGTACGAACTGACCGTCGTGACGCTCGATCGCCCGTTCCTATTCGCGCGAATGGCCGGAGCCTTGGCAGCATGGGGTATGAACATCGTGAAGGCGGCGGCGTTCTCGAACCAGGCGGGAATCGTGGTGGATGATTTTTTCTTCACGGACCGATTTCAGACCCTCGAATTGAACCTGCCGGAATGGGAGCGGTTCAAAACGAGTATCCACGACGTCGTGATGGACAAAGCGGACCTCGACCGCATGCTCCGCGACCGGATGAGGTCCGAGAAGAACGCCCCGCCGAAAGTAAAGGTGGAGACGAAGGTCGAAATTGATGACGTCTGCTCCGCACACAGCACCCTGATCGAGGTGATCGCGCAGGATCAGCCGGGCCTTCTTTACCGCATCAGCTCCCAGCTCTCCCGCCTGAACTGCAACATCGAGATTGCGCTCATCGAGACCGAAGGGCAGATGGCGATCGACGCTTTTTATCTTACGTCCGGGGGAAAGAAGCTCGATCCGGCCTATCAGGAGCGCGTTCGAACGGCCCTGCTCGCTGAATTGAAAGGGACTTAGGCCCGTCTTTCCCGCATCCTTTAGAAAGTTCTGACATCCAATTCTTTGCGGGGCGCGTAGTATTATTGGAAATGGGGCGGGAGGATTCCAATGCTCATCAAGCGGCAGCCGGATTTGACCTACGCGGACGTGACACCCAAGGGCCTCTATATGGGCCGCCGAAACTTCTTGCTGGGACTCTTGGCGACGGGCGCAGCAGTCGAAGCATATAAGAAACTCCCCGGATTGGTTTCAGCCTCCGGCATTGGTTCGGTGCCTGTGAAGCTGAATGGCGTGGTCAAATGGCCAGGCAGCACCATGGACACGCTGACCCCCATCGAAAAAGTTACGACCTACAACAATTACTACGAATTCGGTGTCGAGAAGGACGATCCCGCGAAAAATGCCAAGAATTTCGTCACCTCACCATGGACCGTTTCGGTAGAAGGCGAAGTCGCAAAGCCGCGCAAGTTCACTATGGACGAAATCCTGAAGCTTGCGCCGCTCGAGGAGCGCATCTACAGGCACCGTTGCGTCGAGGCATGGTCCATCGTGGTGCCGTGGATCGGCTACTCGTTCAGCACCATCGCGAAATTAGTCCAGCCGACGGAGAAAGCCAAGTTCGTTGCTTTCGAGACGTACTACGATTCGAGACAGATGCCGTTGGGAAGTCAGGCGGGCATTCAGCTCCCGTACGTCGAGGGACTCAGGCTCGACGAGGCTATGAATCCGCTGGCGCTGCTGTGCGTCGGCATGTACGGCGAGACGCTGCCGAATCAGGACGGCGCGCCGGTGCGCATGGTGATCCCGTGGAAGTACGGGTTCAAGAGCATCAAATCGCTGGTGAAGATACGTTTCGTGAAGAGCCAGCCGCCGACCACGTGGAATATGTACGGCGGAGGGACCGAATACGGTTTCTATTCCAACGTGAATCCCAACGTGGACCATCCGCGATGGAGTCAGGCGTCGGAGCGCCGCTTAGGGCCGGGGCTTGGCTTGTTTACGAAGAAGATTCCCACTCTGATGTTTAACGGCTACGGCGACCAGGTGGCGAGCATGTACAACGGCATGGACCTGCGCAAGAATTTCTGACCGGAGCCGCGGTGCTGAACTCAGTCCTGACAAGCAAGTGGACCAAACTTGTTGTGTTTGCGGCTTGCCTCGCGCCGGTCGCGGTGCTGGTTTGGCGGGGAATCCATCAGGACCTGACTGCCGATCCAATCGCCTTCATCACGCACACAACCGGCGATTGGACGATCCGGTTCATCGTCATCACACTAGCGATCACTCCGCTTCGCAAAATACTGCATCTGCCGCAACTGATCCGCTTCCGCAGAATGCTGGGGCTATTTGCATTTTTTTACGTCTGCCTTCACTTCACTACTTGGATTTGGCTGGACAAGGGTTTTGTCTGGTCCGAGATGTGGAAGGATGTGGAGAAGCGCCGGTTCATCACCGTCGGCTTCACGGGTTTCGTACTGCTGATTCCGCTGGCAATCACCTCGACGGCCGGTTGGATTCGGCGTCTGGGCGGAAAGCGCTGGCAGATGCTGCACCGGCTCGTTTATGTCACCGCCGTTCTCGGCGTGATTCACTACTACTGGCTCGTCAAATCCGACGTCCGCAAGCCGCTGTTCTACGGCTTGCTCGTCGCGATCTTGCTGGCGTGGCGGCTCGCGACGTGGCTGACTGGCCGCCGCGGCCGCCCCCCAGCGCGTAGCGTGCGCCGTGAGGCGCCGGTCACGGCCGAAACTGCCTAACTGGCCCGTTGGCCTCGCCTCGGTCCTCCCTCCGAACGCGCTGGCGACCGGGCCGAGGCGAAGACCGAACGAATCCGATCCTAGCTGTCCTGCAACTGGACTACAGTACAGGTGAACGTCTCCCGAATTCCGTGTAGAATTCTGGTTGGCCAAGATCGCACGGGATCGGCCTGTGTCCCCATCCCAGCGGGACACTTCTTGGTCCAGTGTCAAATTTCCACGCGATTTTCGAACAGAGAACCGGGAGGAACCGTACTTGAATCGCCATCCAGCAGCGTTTGTTTTCGCCATGTTCTTTCTGGTGGGACTCATAGGATGTGCTGGTGGAGCACAACCGGGCGATCCCGGCGGCAGCGTCGTCCCTACAATTACCGCGCAACCGTCTAATCAAACCGTTACCTTGGGTCAGCAGGCAACATTCATGGTCGCTGCAGCAGGAACCGCTCCCCTGAGCTACCAATGGCAGAAAAACGGCGCGGCCATTGCGGGTGCGCCGAACTCCGCGAGTTACACGACACCCGCAACAATGGCGGGCGACAATGGATCGGTCTTTCATGTGATCGTCAGCAACGCCGCTGGCAACACGCCGAGCGGCATGGCGACATTGACGGTCAACCCGGCGCCGGTAGCTCCGACAATCTCGAGCCAGCCGGTAGGCATGACGGTGACGGCAGGACAGACAGCGACGTTTTCGGTTACCGCGACGGGAACGGCGCCGCTGAGCTACCAGTGGCAGAAGAACAGCGCGAACATCGCGGGCGCTCCCAATGCAGCGAGCTACACGACGCCGGCAACGACAACCGGCGACAGTGGCGCTACCTTTCGAGTGATCGTGAGCAACGGAGTGAACCCGCCGGCGACGAGCAACGCAGCAACATTGACGGTCAACGCAGCGTCGGTAGCTCCGACAATCACGAGCCAACCGGTCGGCGTGACGGTGACGGCGGGACAGACGGCTACGTTTTCGGTTACCGCGACGGGAACGGCGCCGCTCAGCTACCAGTGGCAGAAGAACAGCGCGAATGTCGCGGGCGCTCCTAATGCAGCGAGCTATATGACGCCGGCAACGACAACCGGCCACAGTGGCGCTACCTTTCGAGTGATCGTGAGCAACGGAGTGAATCCACCGGCGACGAGCAACGCAGCAACGTTGACGGTCAACGCAGCCCTGCTAGCTCCGTCAATTACGAGCCAGCCAGTCGGTACGACGGTGACGGCAGGACAGACAGCTACGTTCTCGGTTACCGCGACGGGAACGGCGCCGCTGAGCTACCAGTGGCAGAAGAACAACGCGAACATCTCGGGTGCTCCCAATGCGGCGAGCTATACAACGCCGGCAACGACAACGGGCGACAGCGGCTCCACTTTTCGGGTTGTCGTGAGTAACAGCGTTAACCCGCCGGCAACGAGCAACGCAGTGACGCTGACGGTCAACGCCGCACCGCCGCCGAGTAGCGTCACAGTCCTCACATACCACAACGACATTGGTCGTACCGGATTGAACGCGAACGAAACGATCCTAACGACCGGTAATGTAAATTCGACGAAGTTCGGGAAGCTGGGATCTCTGCCAGTCACGGGACTCGTTGATGCGGAACCGCTCTATGTGCCGAACCTTACCATCAACGGGGGTACGCACAATGTCCTGTTCGTCGCGACGGAGGACGACATGGTTTACGCCTTCGACGCGGATACACCGGCAGCGCCTCTCTGGCAGGTGTCCGTGGTGTCCGCGGGTGAAACCTTTAGCGACGATCGGGGCTGCGGCCAGGTCACGCCCCACATCGGAGTCACTTCGACACCTGTGATCGATCTCGCTGCAGGTACGCATGGAACAATCTTTGTTGTTGCGATGTCGAAGACCGGCAGTACGTACCATCAGCGCCTGCACGCTCTTGATCTGACGACTGGTGCGGATTTGATGGCTGCCACGAACATTCAAGCGACTGCCTCTGGCACCGGCACGGGCAGTTCGGGAGGCACGCAGACGTTTAACCCGGCGTCGTACGAGGAGCGCGCGGCACTGTTGTTGCTGAACGGCGTGATCTATACGACGTGGACTTCGCATTGCGATGCCCCGAACTATACGAGTTGGGTGATCAGCTTCACCGAGTCCAACTTGCAGAAACTGAGCGTACTCAACCTCACCGCGAACGGCACTGCGCAGAACGGGCAGGAAGGCGGCATCTGGATGGCCGGGGACGGCCCGGCCGCGGATGCTACGGGGAACATCTATTTTCTTGTCGGAAATGGAACCTTCGACACCACGTTGAGCGGTGGTTTCCCCAACAAGTCAGATTTCGGCAATTCGTTCATGAAGTTGACGGCGTCAGGAAGCAGCCTGACCGTCGCGGACTATTTCGCGATGAACAACGCGCAAGGGACGGCGGAGAGTGAATCCAGCGCCGACACGGATCTCGGTTCCGGTGGCGCGATGGTCTTGCCCGACCTGAAGGACAACGGAAACGTCACGCACCATCTTGCCTTTGGTGCCGGCAAAGACTCGAACATGTACATCGTGGACCGAGACAATATGGGCAAGTTCACGAGCAACGACACCGGTATCTACCAGGAATTGTCCGGTGCGCTGGCAGGGGGAGTATGGTCCGCGCCCGCATATTTCAACAACACTGTCTTCTATGGCTCGTCAGGGAACCATTTGCTGGCGTTCCCGATCTCGAATGCGAAGCTCGCCACGTCGCCTTCTTCATCGAGCAGCCACGCATTCGGCTATCCGGGAACAACGCCCAGCGTTTCAGCTAACGGAACCGCGAATGGAATTGTGTGGACGCTGGAAGCGGGAAGCACTGGCACGCTACGGGCCTTCGACGCGACAAATCTCAATACGGAACTCTACAACAGCGGCCAGGCCGGTTCACGCGATACTTTCTCCGACAATTCGAACGATAAATTCGTCACACCGATGATTGCGAACGGAAAAGTGTATGTCGGCTCACCCGACGCAGTCGTCGTCTTTGGATTGCTTCCGTAGGCTGAGACGGTCGGCGGGAAACCTGCGCTACTCGTCCTGATCCGGATGGACGCCCAGCCGGTCGTTGTCCTCGCCTGCCGCAAGTGAACGAATGCACAGTTCGGTGCCGCTGACGCTGCACTGATATATCTGGGAGATCGGCAGATCCTCCGGCTGCACCGTGTACTCTCCATTCTCCATATCCACCGCGAGGCCGTAGTCGCTCAACACATAGGGATTGCCCGGCAGTGCGCGGACGCGAAACAACCCCGTCGACGGCTCGTAATTGCCATAGCTGAAACAGCGGCCGATGCACGCGCGGTCGACGATGTGCTGGATCAACACGCGCGACCCCGGAGGCGGCAGAATCGTCGCCATCACGCGCTGGTTCGGCGGCAATTCGCTGACCAGTCGCACCACTTGCTGCTCCATTCGATTCACGGTCGCCGTGTCCTGATACAAGAACGAGAAGAAGACGACGGCAATGGCCGCGAAGCCTGCCAAATGCCACTTGCGAGGCTGCATCGCGCCGAGCAGGCAGCAGGCTAGAACGGCGGAAACGGACGTGAGCCGCTCCGTCAGCAACGCAAGCGTCGCCGTGGGTGGCGGGAAGTGAATCCCTCCCGGCAATAGATGAACGGCCAATTCCACCAGAACATAAAGCTGAAGTGGAATGGCGTAGGATTTCCAGAGGGTCGGTTCCCTCCGGCGGTGAATAATATCCACCGCGAGGGCGATGAACGCGAACGCCAGCAGCGCGATCTCGGGGACGCAATAGCGAGGCCCGAAAAGAAGCAATTGGTCGGCACCGTTGTACATGTAGGGTGGTCCCGCGCCACGATAGACATTGTAGTGTCCCCACAGATAGTGATGGAGCGCAACGAGTGACGCGCCTCCCGCCGCGAAGAGCAGCAGTTGGTAGCGGCCCCGCGGCGCCGTCTCTGCGATCAAAACATACGCTGCCGCAGCCACTAGCCAGGCGAACCCCAATGGGTGCGCCACCAGAGCGAGCAACGCGAGCGCACCGGCGACCAGCCATTCCCAACTCCTGCCTCGCCATAGAATCGCCAGGCTGAAAAACGCCAATCCCAGGGAAAGGTAGTAGTTGAAGAAGCCGAGATGAAACGTCCAGCCGTAGGTGAACAGGCCGATGCATGGCGGGAGATACCAAGGCGCTCGTCTCGTCGCTGCCGAGATCAGCGCAAAAATTCCCCAGAAAAAAATCAGGACGGCAAGCGAGACGGCGATTTTTTCTGCTGCGTGCAGTCCGAAAACTGCGCCGAAGCCACTCAGGAGAAAATCGAAGAGTACGTTGGTGCGCTGCGAAGCGATCCAAAGGCCGGGCGCTTGTCCGTGGCGGATCAGTTGCGCGAGCCACACGTTGTAGAGGTGACTGCCAAGATCGGACGACACGATTTCGCGGTGCCAGAAACACGGTACGAGGAGAACCGCAGAAGTCGCCAGAAATTTCAGCCAGAGCTGGCGCACAAACCGCGCGGACGCCGGCAGGATAGCAGGCTCAAAGTGTCGGAACGGCACTAGCGTTGCGGTTTAGGAAGTGGTTTGTAAGCAGGTCGAGGACCGCCGGAGCGTTTGCGCTCGGAGGGGTCCCAGTCTTCCGGAGGGAAGGCGATGCGCCAGAAGAGCGGAGACGCCTCTGCGAATTCGACGCCTATTTCCGTCTTTCCGTTGTCCTTCTGTCCGAGAAACGTCACGGTGCAGGGCAGCTCTTCCGCAGTCTTCGTGTTGACGATCGCGATTTCCTGATTTCGCGCAACGGGCGTGGTCACCCGGACCATGCAACCATGAGCGCTCACGGAAATCGTTTGGGCCTCTTCTTCGAAGGGCTGCGTCCCCCTTTTTCCGCGAACGAGCACGGGCATCGAGATATTGACGCGGTGCGAGCGCCGCCGATCGGAACTGGTCTCTGCGGGCGTTGGGGCTTTCATCTCGGCCATGAAGCTCTCCCCTGGGTCAGCTGGATGTGTTGGATCGTACCGGAACGCTTTCTCGCCCGGGATATCGGACAGGAACGACGACCTCGGGCTCTGCTCGTGCGATGCGCGGAGCTGCGCAAGCGGAGTCCATGCGATATTCTACACCTACGCGGAATGTTTCAAGCCCCCCATTGCTCGCAAGCGGGAACTATCGGTCAATACCGGGAAATGTTTCGGCTTGGAGACGGAGGGAAAGCTACGAGTCTCGGTCTGGTTTTGGCGCGTAGGGATACTTCAGGGGTTTGTGCGCATGGGATACGCGATATTCTTCCAGTTCCGCATCGCTCAAGTGAAAATGGCTCTTGGGCGGGTGATTCTCCGCTGCCGCAAGCTCACGATGCAGTTTGTGGGAGCAAACGTCCGGCGCGTCCTGGTATCGCACGCGGCGGGAGTCAAATGCTGCATTGGTTATCGCGATTGTGTATTCGCGCGGCTCGGTTTCGCGCTCTCGAACGGTAAACGTGTATTCGCGGACGAGGGGTTTTGCCTGAAAGCCGACGAATTGGACGATGATGTTTTCGCTCACGGGGTCCCTGAAACCGATTTCTTACCGCTGAAAAGAAAAGGCGGACCGGTTGTGCCGGTCCGCCTTTTGCTTTGACTAGAGGCTGGTGACGTTCGCTGCCTGCAGGCCCTTGGGGCCGCGGGTAACTTCGAATTCAACAGCCTGGCCTTCGTTCAGCGACTTGTATCCCTCCGCCTGGATGGCGGAGAAATGAACGAAAACATCCTCGCCGGACTGGCGCTGAATGAACCCGAATCCCTTGCTGGCATTGAACCACTTCACTGTTCCTTGTTCTCTCACTGATGTACTCACTTTTCTTTTAAGCTATTTGTGCTTCTCGATCGCCTCCAGCCGTACAACAAAAAGGGCTGCAAGTGTGAACTTGCAGCCCCTTCAATCGAATCTAAAGGTGTTACAAGAGCAACAAACGCAGCACAAACATAACACGCTTTGGCCGGCAGTTCTAGTGAATTGTTCCCGCAGTTCAAATCGAGAAGCGGAGATTTTACGAGAGAAAAATTATTAGACGTTGAATAAAGCAAATGAGAATTGGAGAGCACCGCAGGAGCACGAGAAGGTCCGGGAGGGATTCGTAAATCCCTCCCGATCCAGGAAGACTTAGGACAGAGTCGGCAACTTCTCGCGCCGCTTCAGCAGAAACAACCCCGCCAGCCCAAGACCGACGAGCAGAACAGTGGATGGCTCGGGCGTGCTCACGATGAATTCCTGCCCGTATTGGTTCAGGCTCGCGTCCGGAGTGAGAATCTCCCATCCCTGCCCGGTGAAGGTGGCAGCTGCTAGCTGGGTCGCAGCGGTGCTTAATATAGTCGCCTGGTTGCCGTAAGGATCGTAGTTACCGTCCGTCAGGCTCCAGATCGCCCACTGGTCCTGCGCTTGCATCGACTGGCTGGACGTCTGCGTCATCTGAGTAATTAACCAAGCAAACAGTAAATAATCGCTGACACCGTCCGTGGTCTTGCCAGCCAGGTACGGCACAATGGAGGTCCCGCTCGACGTGAGCGGCGTGACGATTGCCAACCAACTGTTGCCGGCTCCGATGTCGTGAGTGAAATCGACGCAGTAGAACGAAGCTGCCTGGCCGTCGAGCGTCCCGCCATACGGAGGAATGCCGTAACCATTGTCCGCGAACGCATATGTGCCGTCGACCGTTACCATGCTGTCGGCGAAACTGGAAGGCGCAACGCCTACGAGGGTTACAGCCGCTACTAACAGAAACTTTTGAAGTACGTTTTTCATGGGGCCTCGTCAGTAAATCGTTCTAACCGGCGGGTCAGCCCCCTCAGATATCTGACTCGTCCACTGAAATACCTCGCGGACGAACACTTGCCGCCTACGCACACGAAATTACAGGGAGATCAAAATCCTGTCAACATGCATGTTTTTTCCCGAATGTAGAAACTTTGCGGATCTGTAAGTGTTTGTATAATAAGCAGTTGAAGGCTTGCGCTCATTTATTTCCGCCATCCGTGGTGCCTGTTTTTCGTCTGAGTGGGGTCTGTCTCTGAGCTTGATGACGCCCTCGGCGGTTCGCCGGGAAGCGCTTGCGCAGTAATGCGATAAGCCGAAACGGCAGACGTGTATTCGGTTAATTCTGTACAATCGGAACCAGTTCGCCCATCAGAGACGCTGCGGCCGGCGAATCCCGGGCGCTTCGGACGGATTTTTCGAATGCACCAAGATCACAAAATGGAAGCCGAGCGCGAGCGGCTGCTTCGCGCGGCGCGGCGACTGGTCATCAAGGTCGGCACGGCCACGGTGACAGGAGCCGAGGGCGAGTTGTGCCTTGAGCGCGTCGATCCGATCGTCCGCTCCATCGCGGCTTTGATGAAGGAAGGCCGCCAGGTCGTACTGGTTTCTTCGGGCGCGGTAGGTCTTGGAAGGGGCTGGCTGGGGCTTCATCGTTCGCGGTTGAACGACTTGGTTACGAAGCAAGCTTGCGCGGCTGTCGGTCAGAGTCTGCTGATGGACGCGTACAAGAGTTTGTTCGCTACGTGGGACATCAAGATCGCGCAAGTGCTGCTCACCGAAGAGGATTTTACGAACTGGGGGCGCTACTCGAACCTGCAGCACACCATGGAGAAACTGATCGGATTCGGAGTACTGCCCATTGTCAACGAAAACGACACCGTCTCCACCGCGGAGCTGGAATCGGTTGCGATGGGATCGCGTACGGTCGCGTTTAGCGACAACGATCGTCTGGCGGCTCTGGTCATGAGCGGCCTCGAAGCGGACGCGCTGGTGCTCCTAACCAATGTGGACGGCTTGCTGCGCCGGGAATCCCAAACCGGCGAAGCAGCGGACGTCATACCTCTGGTTAGCGAAGTCACTCCCGAGCTAATGGCGCTCGGCGCGGGACCCTCGGCGAGCGGGCGTGGCGGCATGCGGACCAAGCTCGAAGCGGCGGCGATTGCCATGAATTGCGGAGGGACGGCCGTGATTGCCAACGGCAACATCGCGGATGCCCTCGATCGCATTTTCGCTGGCGAAAGAATCGGCACAGCATTCTTGCCCGCGAAGCGGATGCGCGGAAAGCGGCGCTGGATCGCATATGCCGCAGGCGTCCGCGGGCGAGTGGTGGTGGATGCCGGCGCACACCGTGCCATTACCCAGGGGAAGGCGAGCCTCCTCGCTTCGGGCATCGTGCGCGTGGAGAACCACTTCGCGTCCATGGACGTGGTGAGCATCGTGGATGCCGACGGTCGCGAATTCGCGCGGGGCATCGCCAACTGCGCCAGTGGCGAGGCGGAAAAGTTTTCGGGAAAGAAGAGCAATCGCGGTGCGCGGGATGCAGCTCCCGCTCCGGTTCTTGTCACGCGCGACAATATCGTGCTATTGCAGAAATCATGAGCCAGCCGACCACCGCGCCTTTGCAGACGTCCGAGTCCTCCGTCGCGTCCATCGCCCGGAGGGCGAGGACAGCTTCGCGCGCGATTGCAAGACTTTCGGCCGAGGCTCGCAACGAGGCGCTGATCGCTGTCGCGCAAGCCATCGAGCAGAGCGCTCGCAAAATACTCGATGCCAATGAACGCGATTGCCGCGCCGCGGAAGCCGAAATC